>OCTX012090001.1_pt1 | contig 21635 bp, 19 predicted proteins | sample 1539691 | NCBI WGS metagenome assembly OCTX01 (sample SAMN02144231, study PRJEB22623) | gut metagenome | biome: sheep rumen | host: Ovis aries | place: New Zealand
CAGTCGGTCGAACTGCTTCACCGGATCTCTCAGATCCAGACAATCTTCAAAAAAGACTGGAAACACTGCTTGCTTTGAACTAAAATTGATGTTGGTAAATTTTGAGTTCACAACTAAATTATACCATGATTAAGCCCCCAGTCCTTTCTTGGACCAGGGGCTTCTTCATTTCTTTTTGTGGGCTGAATAATTTCACAGCCCCTATATTTTTTCCTTTTCTCAGTGATTGATCGTTTCGACCTTGATGAGATTCGTGTTCCCGGACTGTCCTGCAATACCGCCGGTGACGACGATCCGGTCCCCTTTCTTCAGGCGAAATACTTCCTTACAGCGGTTTTTAGCCGTGTAGAAGAGAACTTCCGTGGATTCCAGCTGTTCACAGATTGCAGGCTGAACACCCCAGGAGAGTGCCAGTTTCCGCATCGTGCCTTCATCGCAGCACATGCCCAGAATATCCATCGGAGGGCGGAATCGGGAGACCATCCGCGCGGTCTTTCCCGAAAGAGAGCAGACTGCGATGGCATTGGCATTAATATCGATCGCCATGCCGCAGGTAGCATGGGAGATTGCGTCGATGATGTTTTGAATGTTGAAATGACGGTCGCGGAACCATTCCACATAATCGATATTCTCTTCCGTGTGCTCTGTGATGCGGGACATCGCCTGGACTGCAAGTACAGGGAACTCGCCCGCAGCGGTCTCCCCGGACAGCATGACTGCGCTTGTACCGTCATAGACCGCATTGGCCACGTCCGAGGTCTCCGCACGGGTGGGACGCGGATTGTGAGTCATGCTTTCCAGCATTTCTGTGGCAGTAATGACCCGTTTGCCCAGCAGGCTGCACTTGGAGATCAGTTGCTTCTGGATCTTGGGCAGTTCCTCAAAGGGGATCTCCACACCAAGGTCGCCTCTCGCAACCATAATGCCGCTGCAGGCTTCACAGATCTCGTCGATATTGTCCACGCCATGGCGGTTTTCGATCTTCGCGATCAGTTCGATTCCCTGCCCGCCGTGTTCCTCCAGAAATTTCTGAACATCCAGCAAGTCCTGCTTGCGGGATACGAAAGAGCATGCAATGAAGTCCACGCCCTGCTCGATACCGAAGACGATATCCGCTTTGTCCTGCTCGCTGAGATAGACCTGATTCAGCACTTTTCCGGGAAAAGCCATGGATTTCCTGTCGGAGATGACGCCGCCGAATTCCACGGTCGTCACCACATCTCTTCCTTCGATACGGTCGACGCGGAACACCAGGATCCCGTTATTCACCAGGATCGTATCTCCAGGCTCCAGCTCCTCCGCAAGGTTGGGATAGGAAACGCTGACGCCATTCTGATCGCCGATCCGCTCTTCACCATAGAACGTAAAGGTATCTCCCACTTTAAGTTCGACGCTGCCGTTCTCAAAGGTACGGATGCGGTATTCCGGTCCTTTCGTATCGAGAAGGATCGCGATGGGCAGATCCAGTTTTTCCCTGACCCGTTTGATCTTTTCGATATTCTCACGATGTGTCTCATGAGTACCATGAGAACAGTTCAGTCTTGCCACATTCATGCCGGCGAGACACATCTCCGTCAGCGTCTCCTCCGTATTGCATGCAGGACCGATCGTGCAGACGATCTTTGTTTTGCGCATTGTCTTTCCCTCCTAATCGTTCTAACAAATGGCCCTTTTTTCAATTTCTATCATATCATTTCCCCTGTTTATGTCCTATATATTACCGATGGATTTTTTTGTCGGAATCTGACACTCTTCTCTCCTCCACGGTCTGCATGTTGCGGAAGGACTATGGTATAATTGAAACAATTCAGAACAGAAAGAGGTTTATATGATCGCCAATTATCACACACATAACCGTTGGTGCCGCCATGCCGTGGGCGAGATCGAAGACTACATTGAGGTCGCAGTTGAAGAAGGCTTTATCGAACTGGGCATGACCGATCACGTTCCTCACCGGGACGATCTGGATCCCAGACGCATCCAGTGGGGAGAACTGGATACATATGACGCCCTGCTCAACGATGCGGTCGCACGGTATGCTGACCGGATCCATGTGATCAAGGGCTTTGAATGCGAATATTATCCTGAATGCATGGATGAGTATTATATGCTCCGCGACCGCTACGGCTATGAACTGCTGATTCTCGGCCAGCACCGCTGCGGACCGGACCGCATCTATGACGCTTTTGCACGCGGGAAGACCGCACGGGAGATGCACATTTATGCTGACGCCGTTTGCGACGGCATCAACACGGGCATATTCCAGTTTCTGTGTCACCCGGATCTTGCCCTGCAGGGTTACCTGCCGGGCTGGGACAAAGAATGTGAGTCCGTGCTCCGGCAGATTTTTGAAGAGTGCGAAAAGCACGATCTTCCGGTGGAGATCAACGGGAACGGCGCGTACGACGGACGCGCTTACCCCAGCAAGGAGGCCTTCCTCCTTTCCAAGGAATACCGTCTGCGCTATCTGATCAACATGGACGCCCATGATCCCAGATATCTCAGAAAAGATGTGGTCGCCGTGGCGGAGAAGTTTGCCGCGGATCTGGGGATCGAAGTGATGCCCACTTTCCAGTTGAGATCACACTGAACAGCTTTTCCGAACATAAAAACGGGAAGCGGACCCACGGGTTCGCTTCTCGTATTCTTTTTCAGGTTTATGCGCGTTCTGCGATATGCCGCGCCACATAGACGCCGCTGGCAGATGCGTGGGAAAGGCTGTGAGTAACACCGCTGCCGTCTCCGATAACATAGAGACCGGGATACTTCGTCTCCAGATTTCCGTCCACGGAGACCTCCATGTTGTAGAATTTGACTTCCACGCCATAAAGGAGCGTATCGTCATTGGCCGTACCCGGTGCGATCTTGTCCAATGCGTAAATCATCTCGATGATCCCGTCCAGGATGCGTTTGGGCAGCACCAGGCTCAGGTCTCCCGGTGTCGCGGCAAGTGTGGGGACCACCGTGCTCTCTCCGATCCGGCTGACGGTGCTGCGTCTGCCGCGCACCAGATCCCCGAAACGCTGAACGATGACGCCGCCGCCCAGCATATTGGATAGACGAGCAATGGATTCACCGTATCCGTTGCTGTCCTTGAAAGGTTCGGAGAAATGCTTGCTGACCAGCAAGGCGAAGTTGGTGTTGTCCGTATGTTTGGAAGGATCTTCGAAACTGTGTCCGTTGACCGTCACGATGCCGTTGGTGTTCTCATTGACAACGATACCGTGCGGGTTCATGCAGAAGGTCCGGACATTGTCCTCAAACTTTTCCGTCCTGTATACGATCTTGCTCTCGTACAGTTCGTCCGTCAGATGAGAGAAGACCACCGCGGGAAGTTCGACCCGGACGCCCAGGTCCACGCGGTTGGATTCCGTGGGGATTTCCAGATCCCGGCATACCTGCTCCATCCATTTGCTGCCGCTTCTCCCGACAGAAACGACGCAGTACCTGCAGGTGAATTCCCTGTCCTTTGTCCGAACGAGATATCCGTCTTCCGTGATGCCGATACCGGATACCGGCGTATCAAAGTGGAAATCGACCCTGTCCTTCAGTTCATCGTACAAGTGCTGAAGCACAACGTAGTTCACGTCGGTTCCGAGATGCCGCACTTCCGCATCCAAAAGATGGAGTCCGTTCTGCAGGCATTTCTTCTTGATATCCTGATTCACGGCGCGGTACAGTTTCGTACCTTCGCCGCCGTGGGACATATTGATACCGTCCACGTACCACATCAGTTCTGTGGCCTGCTGTTTCCCGATTTTCTCGTACAGTGTGCCGCCAAACGCGTTGGTGATATTGTACTTTCCGTCTGAAAAGGCTCCTGCGCCACCAAATCCGCTCATAATTGCACAGACCGGGCACTTGATACAGGACTTGACCTTCTTTCCGTCTATGGGACATTTCCGCTTTTCCAGCGGATGTCCGAGTTCAAAAACTGCGACCCGGTATTCCGGCTTCAGTTTGCTCAGTTCATATGCGGCATAAATCCCGCCGGGACCTCCACCGATCACGATCACATCATAATCCATCATACACCTCATAAAAGAAAAGCAGATCCCGCTCGGGATCTGCCGGAATTCAGTTCCTAGATTATTTTAGCCTTTTATCAGACATACTGTCAACGTGCCATAAAGGGATTCAGGACAGCGGAATGGTTTCTTCCAGTACCGCCTGGACCACATAGCGCCCAAGTTCTTCCCCGTTGCCCGCGCACGTGGAAAGTGTCAGGATTTGATCCCCGAGCCCAGGCTCGATTCCTGTAAAAACGGCGCTCTGCATGCACTGAGTTCTAAGCCATTCGCTGTATGTGTTTGCATTGTCGAAATAGACCGTGTAACAGTCATCAAAGACGTCGGTCTTTCTGCAGGAGAACACCCGATAAATCAGGACCTCGCCGTCCCGGTAAAGATGCACTTCCGCATGTTCATCCAGATAGGATGCATCCACGTATTTCCTGAGCGCCGTGAACATACTGCCGTCATTCATTCTGTGGCCGTAGATGAGCGTATTAAATCCGCTCAGATCATCCGGACAGCGGTAATCTTCGAAGATCACTCCGCCCACGTTCCATTCTCCGCTGAATGTGCGTCTCAGATAGTAATCATTGTCCGGCCCCTGTACCACCGGATAGGAGATACCTGTCCCGGGAATATCGATCCAGAACAGGAAGTCGTCGTTCACTTCCCGGAGTCCGTCAAAGTCGAAAGTAAGGTAGGGGGATTCCTCCTGCTCTTCGGACGGCCGCAGGATCATCTGTTCCTTCAGTTCGTTATACTCCGCTCTGCCTCTCGAGTATTCCCTCATGGAGCGGACCACCATGACAGAGGAAAAGACGAACACGATCGCCAGAAGCAGGATCAGGATATCCAGTACCGTTCTCTTTTTCCTCATCTCATTATTCCTCCGAAGCAGCTCAGCTCTTTTTCATCATACATGCACAGCACGCAAAAAACAAGAAGGGCGGAAACGTATGTTCCTTATTGTGCGATTCTCCTTTCTTTCGGACTAAGGGTGTCTTTTTTTTTCGGGATAGGGTATACTCTATTCATTAACATCTTATCGGAGGATGAGATATGAACTGCTGCCAGACCCTTCCGGACGGTTATCGTGAGATTTATTCTGTCGATCTCCAGAAAGACAAGAAGACTGCTCTTCTGATCACGGTCCTCAGTTTGGTCCTCGGCATCGCTGCGCTGGTGCTTTCGCACCTGCTTTTTCCCTTCTCCATCTTCGCCATTCTCGACATGAGCCAGGGTATCCGCCCGTACCTGATCCGTACCGCTGTCCTGCTTATCGGAATGATTGCTTACATCGTGCTCCACGAACTGACCCACGCTGCCGTGATGAAATACTACGGCGCGACCAAACTCCGGTTCGGCTTCTCACTGATGTATGCCTATGCGGGGAGTGAACGGGATTATTTCGGAAAAAAAGCTTATATCCATATCGCGCTTGCCCCTGTCATCGTATGGGGCGCACTATTCCTGGTCCTTTCCCTGATCGTCAGCGGTCCCTATCTCGGAGTGATCAATCTGCTGCAGATGATCAACCTGTCCGGCGCCGCGGGAGACCTGTATGTTTCCTGGAAATTCGCCCGTTTCCCGGACGACCTTCTGGTAAAAGACACCGGAGTCGATATGAAGGCCTATTCCAGGCAGTCCCTGTAAGCAGTTCATCATCTCGATGAATCATAATGAATCATGAACGAAGCTGCGGAGCCGTTCTTTTCACAGTCCGCGACGGTGTCCCGTATTATGTCTTGGTCCAGGAAAACTATTACGGTTTCCCCAAAGGGCATATGGAGGCCGGCGAGACGGAACGGAAGACCGCAATCCGCGAGATCCGCGAGGAGACCGGCGTTGACGCCGTCATCATCGGAGATTTCCGGAAAGTCGATCGCTATCTGCTGAAGTATAAGGAAGACACGGAAAAGACCGTTGTCTATTTCCTAGCCTATTTTGAGGGACAGGAGATCCGCTACCAGAGAGAGGAACTCAACGGCGCCGTTCTGGTGCCCTATGAGGAAGCCATCCGGCTCGTTACACATGTACGCCTGAAACGTGTTCTGCGTGAGGCGCACCGTATCGTTTTGCGTTGGATCGCCAAGAAAAAGGCCATTACACCCTGACATGCCGAATGCCCCTGCGGACGCACGCTCCCGTACGCCTGCAAGGGCATTTTCTTTTCAGATCCTTCCGGTCAGAGAATCGTTTCCATACCGATTTTCTGCGTGCGGAGACCGAGGCGCTCATAGAAGCGCATCGCATCTTCATTGCACGCCCACACGTTCAGCGTGACATTGTAACAACCCTGTTCCCGTGCGAAAGCCAGCACATACTCATAAAGTGCGGTTCCGATATGTCTGCCTCTGAATTTTACATCCACACAGAGGTCATCGATATACAGCGTTCGGACATCGGTCAGGATGTTGTGTCCGATATGCTGCTGGAAGATACAGAACGCATATCCCGTCACCGTTCCATCCTCCTCCGCCACGAATATCGGACGTGATTCGTCCCGCAGGATCTCCATCAGTTCCGAGTCCGTATATTTCCGGGCATTTGAACGGAACAGATCCGGCCGTCCCTCATGATGCACGTTCAGGACCTGTGAAAGCAGGTCATCGATTGCGGGAATATCCCTTTCTTCCGCTCTGCGGATCATTGCCAGTCTCTCTTTTCCCTTCTCGTTTTTTGTTATTGTATCACAGATACGATACAGGAGGTTATCTATGGCCAGGTTCTCTTTCCGCCTGATAGCGTTACTGCTTATGATTTCTCTGTTGCTGACCTCATGCAGTGGAACATCGCCAGGCTCAACAGATGACCCGGGCGGGTTGTCTTCCGGAGATTTTCTTATGGGAACAGGGCCTTCTGACGGTATCTACCGTGTATCCACTCTGATCTATCAGGTTCCGGAGATTACTCCCTGCCTGATGAAATACGACGACCTCGGAGTCCTGGGCGAAAAACTGTACGGATTCGATTTCCGCGGCGGGCGCTGGGATCTGCTGGGTAAAGTGGAGCCATCTTCCCTCAGCGTTCAGGATATCGCTGAACGGATCGATGAAAGCTGGATCGACAAAGATCTTGTGTTCGATCCCCTCTCGTTGCTGCTTCAGACAGATCTGTGCGTTCAGGCAGAAAACGGGATTACCTATTATCTGCATCCTCATGCAACATCCTTTGTCGATGGCGTTATCGCGGAGGAAAAGAATGGAAAGATTCGTGCAGTCTGGCTCATGGGCAGAATGGACGAGTTCCCACAGGAAATCCCCAGATGCCTTCAGGACGAAGAAGCACCTGTTCCGACCAGACTGACACTCTTCCGGGAGAAACGGACATTCACTGTTTCCATTCCTGCAATCAACTTTACAGAAAAAGGGACTTTCCAGTATTCCGACGACCTGACACTCCATTTCCGGACAGAAAACGGCGCTGACCTCATGATTTTGAAGGAAATAGAAACCCCTACGCCCTACGGAATATGGTTCGAATATCAGGAAGGGAATGTCCCCGGGGACTATCTGAAAAAAGGGATGGTCTTTCAGGTCCCGAATGTCCGCGTCGCGCTAATGGACATGTGGGGTACAGAGCAGGTGGATCTGGACAGGGACGGAAAACAGGAGACTGTTTATTTCGGCGACTATGGTCTTTCCGGGCCACAGACTCTGACCGTTTCGGTGGATTCCGCTGGTTTGGACGCTTATGTCTGGTATCTCGCCAACTTCCGCTCTATTTCCTTCCGGACTCAGGGCAAATCCTTATTCGTTGACACCGTATACCAGCGATTCCGGGAACCCGAGGCCAGTTCCTCCTTTGAGGTCCGATACGACGGGCAATCCGTCTGGCTGGAAGATGAACAGGGAATCCCTGTGGATCCCGAATATGGTATCAACCGCTGAAAATCGTCACATTATTGCGGATTTAAACGACAGGTTTTGATACAATAAAAATATATGAAAACTTATCATCGAACCAAGAGGTAAAAAAATATGCAGGAATATGAAAAAGAACATCTGCAGCTGCTTCGTGACCATCTCGGAGAATGTACGGTCCTTCTGAAAAAGGACGGTTCCTTCCCGCTTCCCGCACCGTGTCCTATATCTGCCTATGGCGGCGGTGTCCGTCATACCGTAAAAGGCGGTACCGGCTCAGGCGAGGTCAATTCCAGATTTTTCGTTTCCGTCGAGCAGGGACTCCGGGACGCAGGATTCACACTGACCACCGGCGCCTGGCTGGATGCATATGACGGAGTTCTGGAAAAGGCAAAAAAGGAATTCATCAAGGCCATCAAGGCACGTGCGAAAGAGAAGCATTCCAATGCCATCATTGAAGGCATGGGTTCTGTCATGGACGAACCGGAATACACGATCCCGCTCAGCGGGAATTCGGATACCGCCGTCTATGTACTCGCGCGCAATTCCGGTGAGGGCAATGACCGTAATCCTGTCAAAGGCGATATCAAACTGACAGATACTGAGATCCGGGACATTCTGGAATGCAACCGCGTATACCGCCGTTTTCTTCTCGTGCTGAATACAGGCGGTCCTGTAGATCTCTCTCCGGTCATGGAAGTCGGCAATATCCTGATCCTCTCTCAGTTGGGCGTGGATACCGGAACTGCTCTCGCAGACCTGCTGCTCGGGCGCTCCGTTCCATCCGGCAAGCTGGCAACGACATGGGCAAAGTGGGAGGACTATCCGTCCATCGGGGATTTCGGCGATCCAGACGACACCCATTACAAAGAAGGCGTATATGTCGGATACCGTTACTTTGATTCCGCAAACGTTCGTCCTCTGTTCCCCTTCGGCTTCGGTCTGGGCTATACAGAGATGGAAGTAAAAGCAGGAACATTCACGAAGGAATGCAGCAGCGTCACTGTTCGCGCCACTGTGCGTAACACGGGCAACTATTCCGGTAAAGAGACCGTTCAGGCCTACCTTTCCTTCCCGTCCGTAACACTGGATCAGCCGTATCAGTCTCTGGTTGGCTTCGCCAAATCCAGGCTGCTTCTTCCCGGCGAGGAGGAAGAACTCTGCATCACCTTCGATCTGAAACACTTCGCCTCCTACTCCGAGGCAGAGACCGCTTATATGCTGGAAGCGGGCGATTATATCCTCCGCATCGGAACAGATTCCGCCTCCACCTCTCCGGCTGCCGTCCTGCGGCTGCCGGAGACCTGCATCACCAGGAGAGTCCGGAACCTGCTTGGCGACCCCGGTTTTGAAGACTGGCATCCGGAATCATCCCGCGGAGAGATCCTCCCCGATCTGCCGGTACTGATTTTTTCTCCGGAAGATCTGCCTACCGAGAACATCTCCTACTCTCATAATGAACGCATCGATCACGCTCTGGGACTCCTGAAGAATGACGAACTGGCGTATCTGAATATCGGCGCATTCGATCCCAAGGGCGGACTTGCCAGCGTCATTGGAAACGCTGCACTTACGGTGGCAGGCGCAGCAGGAGAATCTACTCACATGCTGGACACCGCCGAATACCCGCCAATCGTAATGGCGGACGGTCCTGCTGGTCTCCGGCTCAGCAGGGAATTCTACCGTGACGAGGAGGGTGCGCACAGCATCGGTTCATCTCTCCCGGAGAGCATCACCATGTTCCTGCCCAAACTGCTCACATTGCTGATAGCCCGTCCCAAAAAACTGAAAAAAGGCGTTCAGATCGAGGAGCAATACGCTACCGCGATTCCAATCGGCACCGCCATCGCGCAGAGCTGGAACACGGAATTCGCACACCTTTGCGGAGATATCGTGGGCAGTGAAATGAAGCGTTTCGGCGTACATCTGTGGCTGGCACCTGCCCTGAATATCCACCGCAGCATCCAGTGCGGCAGAAATTTCGAGTATTACAGTGAAGACCCGCTGATCTCCGGCTCATTTGCCGCAGCGGTGACCAATGGCGTCCAGTCTCATGATGGCTGCGGCGTCACGATCAAGCACTATGCCGCCAACAACCAGGAGACCAACCGCTATGCCAACAACTCCTGCGTCAGCGAGCGCGCGATGCGCGAAATCTATCTGCGGGGTTTCGAGATCTGTGTCCGCGAGGCTCAGCCCTTCGCGCTGATGACCTCCTACAACCTGCTCAACGGAACACACACCTCCGAACACCGCGGTCTGTGCGTGGACATCCTTCGCAGGGAGTACGGCTTTGAAGGCGTGATCATGACCGACTGGGTCGTTTCAGCCATGACCTCCAAGAACAAGAAGTACGCCTCTCCGGATCCCGCAAAGGTAGCAGCGGCAGGATGCTCTCTCTTCATGCCTGGCAGCAAGAATGACTATGCCAACATGCTCAAGGGACTTCAGGCAGAAAGAGTTACGCGCAAACAGCTGCAGATCAACGCCACCTATCTGACGGATCTGATGAAGAAAGTCGGCCTTAAATGATTCCCTGATCCTGCTCTCCGTTGTTTTCCGGGAGCGCGGCAAACCGCCGCGCTCCCTTTTTCTTTATCAGGTCTTTTTCCGTCGTTCCATCAGGTCGTATAATAAGAAAAAACGAGGGAATGCTGATGATCTATGTTTTACTGATCCTGACCGCGGCCGTGCTTGGCGTGACGTATGTCATCTACCGCATCGGCTTCTATACCCCTGTGCGCGCGCAGCTGGAAGGTCTGTCCCATGAGAACAGGCCTGATCCGGATCCGACGCATCTGCATGTTATTGAGATGATGAAACAGCTAGACGCCATTCCTTTCGAGCGTGTGTATGTCATCTCCTACGACGGGCTGAAACTCAGCGGACGGCTGTATTATCAGAAGGAAGGTGCTCCGTTCCTGATCGGGTTTCACGGATTCCGCGGCACCCCTTCCTGGGATTTCAGCGGCGGAAGCCGGATGTATCTTCAGCTGGGCTACAACATTCTGCTCATCGAGGAACGCGGCCATTGCGAAAGCGAAGGACATACCATTACCTACGGTATCCGCGAGCGGAAAGACTGTCTCACCTGGATCCGATGGGTCACGGACACCTATGGAAGCGAGACGCGGATTCTGATTGCCGGCATCTCCATGGGCGCGGCGACAGTGCTGATGGCTTCCGGACTGGATCTTCCCGCAAATGTAAAAGGCGTCATCGCGGACTGCCCCTATACCACGCCTCTGGATATCATCCGCAAAGTCACGGAAACAGATATGAAGATCCCATACCGCATCGTCCGTCCTTTCATCCTTCTTGCTGCCCGCCTGTTCGGCGGATTCGACGTACGGGAGGGCGATGCTGCGGAAGCGGTGAAGCATACCCCTGTCCCCATCCTGCTGATCCACGGTGAAGCCGACGGCTTCGTACCCTGTGAGATGGGCAGAAAGATCGCCGCTTCCAATCCCGGAATGATCGAATTCCACACATTCCCCGGTGCAGATCACGGCATGAGCTATATCGCCGATCCTGCCCGGTATGAACAGATCGTCGCGGATTTTACCTGCCGCGTCCTGAATGGTACAGAAGATTAATGACATGATGCCGATCTCTCCACAAGCGGAAAAGGTGCTGCGCACTCTCAATGAAGCCGGCTACCGGGCGTACCTGGTAGGCGGCTGCGTCCGTGACGCCCTTCTCGGAACGGAACCAAAGGATTACGACATCACGACCTCCGCCTTACCGGAGGAAACCAAACAGGCGTTCACCGGTTTCCATGTCGTGGACACCGGACTGAAACACGGAACCGTGACGGTCGTACTAGACCATACGCCCATTGAAGTCACTACCTTCCGCGCCGATCAGGAATATCTGGATCACCGGCATCCTTCTTCCGTCGTGTTCACACGGTCTTTGGAAGAAGATCTTGCCCGCCGGGACCTGACTATCAACGCCATGGCGTGGCATCCCGGCGAGGGACTCATAGACCTTTTCGGAGGCGAATCCGATCTAAGCAGTGGGATCATCCGCTGCGTCGGAGACCCGGATGAGCGTTTCCGTGAAGACGCGCTCCGGATCCTGCGCGCATTGCGTTTCGCCTCCCGTCTGGATTTCCGCATTGAGCCCGAGACCGAAGCAGCGCTGTTGCGGAATGCCGGGTTGTTGGAAGCGATCAGCGCGGAACGCATCGCGTCGGAGCTGAACGGGATCCTCCTCGGCAGAGGACCCGGAGAGATCCTTGTCCGCTATGTGGAGGTTCTTGGCATTCCGATTCCGGAACTCCTTCCAATGAAGGATTTCGAGCAGCACAACCCCCACCACCATCTCGATGTGCTTCGTCACACTGCAGCGGTCGTGGACGCGGTTCCTGCTGAGAAAGACCTGAGGCTGGCCGCGCTCTTCCACGATATCGGAAAGCCGTCCTGCTTCACACAGGATGAGAACGGCACCGGACATTTCTACGGCCACGCGAAAATCAGCCGGAATATTACCACCAAAGTGATGCGTAGGCTGAAATATGACAACGCAACCAGAGAACAGGTGGAAAAACTGGTCATGTATCATGATCTGGATACGGAAGGACGGGAAGTCCTCATCCGCCGCTGGATGCGCAGACTGTCACCGGAACTGTTTGCCCGGCTGCTGTTTCTGAAACGAGCGGATATCCTTGGACAGCATCCGGATTACCGTGACGGACTGAAAGTACTGGATGAGACCCGAAACATCATGGAACGTCTTTTGGCAGATCATGTCTGCCTGACGATGCAGGATCTTGCCGTGACCGGTGCGGATCTCATTGCGGCGGGCGTTCCGCGCGGCCCCATAGTCGGGATTCTGCTGGACAAACTGCTGGACCGCGTGGCAGAAGGAAGACTGGAGAACAGAAAAGACACGCTCATCGACTGGGTAAAGGAGAACTATCATGAGGATTAAAAAACTGACCGAAAAGATGCTGATCAGCCTCTCCGAATACATCGCCAGGCATTATGTCCCGGAGGCGGATGAACTGGCATCCGAGGCAGGTGTCTGCGGAGCAACTCCATCATCTTCCGCTCCTAGAAAGAAAAAGAAATCGCAGACTGACGACAGCATCCAATATTCCAAAGAAGGTACCGGTATATCGGGAAAACCGCTGTCCGATGAAGACTATGCCTTTCTCGGAGATGCAAAAAACTGGCATATCCCTCCGGAGGCTTTTAAAGATAAAGATATGCGGGAGGAGACCGTCTCCCATTCGTACAGTTTCAACGCGCTTCCCTCTTTGGGCGGTTTCCGGGAAGAAAAGGCTTCATGTCCCGGCACTCCTTCTTCTCTTGATAAACTGATCCGTGAGGTGGATCTCGGCTTCTCCGAAACGCTCCTTCAACTGATCGATGAAAAGGGCATGACGGATTCGGAATGCTATAAAAAGGCCAATGTGGACCGCCGCCTCTTCAGCAAGATTCGCAGTGATTCAGACTATCACCCGAAAAAGACGACCGCCCTGGCGTTCTGTGTAGCATTGAGTCTGTCCGCAAAGGAGGCGGAATCCCTGTTGGACAAAGCAGGGTATTCCCTGTCCTATAGTTCTGTCACGGACGTCATCGTCCGCTATTTCCTGGATAACCGGCAGTGGGACATCGATCTCGTAAATCAGGCTCTCTACGAATACGACCAGCCGCTGCTCAGTTCCTGAATGTCGCTTTCCGGGCGACCTTCTGCACTGCAGACCTCCTTATAATCAGTTTGTAAACAAACGGAACAAACTGATCAAAGGAGGTATTTTACTATGAACCAGAATGAACTGAGAACATCGGAGATCGTCTTCATCCTCGACAAGAGCGGTTCTATGCACGCTGTCACGGAAGACACGATCGGCGGTTTCAATTCCACTCTCCAGGAGCAGCAGGCTGCGAGCGCGGGCGGTTACCTTACCACGATCCTTTTCGACAACCACATTTCCACGCTTCACGACCGCCTTCCCCTGAAAGATGTGCAACCGCTGACGACGAAGGAATACCGCGCCTCCGGGTGCACCGCACTGCTGGATGCGATCGGGACCACGATCCGCCATATCGAGCAGGTGCACCATTATATCCGGCCGGAAGATGTGCCGGAAAAGACTCTCTTCGTCATCATGACGGACGGACTGGAGAACGCCAGTCACTCCTTCACCGGGGATCAGGTCCGCGGGATGATCGATGAGAAACAGAAAGCCGGATGGGAATTCGTCTTCCTTGGAGCAAACATCGACGCTGTTGAGGCAGCATCCCGGATTGGAATCGATGAGGAACATACCGCAAACTTCCATCAGGATGAGGAGGGAATCGATCTGGCGTTCAAATCCGTCAACGGTTTCCTCAATTCACGCCGTATGATGAGTGCTCCGATGGAAGCAACCGGAGCCTGGAAGCAGAGTGTGGAATCGGATTTTAACTCGAGAAAAAAACGCTGACCGGTAAGCCGGACAGCGTCAGAAGACCCTTCTGAGAAGCAGGCAGTTTCAGTCTGCCTGCTTTCTTTTTATTCATAATATCGCAGGTTGGCGATGACTTTGCCGATAATCACCGCCTCCGCAGAGACGATCGGTTCGTATGCCGGATTTTCCGCTTTCAGGACCACCATTCCGTCCTTCCGGTAGAAGCGTTTGACCGTCGCCTCATCTCCGATGAGTGCAACCACGATCTCCCCTTCCCGCGCAGTGACCGCTTTGCGGGCGATGATCATATCCCCGTCCAGGATACCGGCGTTGATCATACTGTCGCCGCGCACATGAAGGGCAAACAGTTCACCCTGATCCGGTCTGGTGGAGTTGAATGTGATGAAGGTTTCGATGCTTTCCTGTGCCAGGATCGGCACACCTGCAGCCACAGTCCCGAGAACCGGGACCTTGATGTCATAACTGCCTGTAGCAAGTGCGACATTCCGCCGCTGACCGGATTTCACCACTACCTTTCCTTCTTCTTCCAGCGCATGGATGACCCGGAAAGCAGTGGAGGTGGACCCCAGACCCACCGCAGCACAGATCTCGCGGACCGAAGGGGAATCCTGGGCATGCTTCACCAGATATTCGAATACTTTCTCTTTTTTCTCGTTAAACTTCATGGCGCTTTCCTCTTAAAACTTTTGTTCTGTTTTGATTGTACCACGTTCCGGAGTTTCTTGTGAAGTACCACCGTGAAAAACACGTTGTTCCGTCTTTCCCGGAAGACAACATGCGTATAGCATGATCCAGCGGTGACAATTCACAGATTATTCATATGGAATTCATCATTTCTACGAAGTCGGCAGGTAAGATATAGATGTACTTAAGAAAGCCGCAACACTTGAGTACATCGCAAATTTCCTCCTCATTCTTTAATTTTTGTACCCCTTTTAATTTGAAAGCCCCGGGAACGCGCCCGGGGCTTTCTTTTTTTGTATTTTCAGGTTTCCGCATCGTAGTCGATCTTGTCTCCGGGTCTGGGCATCATCATATAAGCCATTCCGCTCTTCCCGTATCCGTAGTTGTCCGCATTGATCACGACGAGAACAGCGCCGAGCACGAAAGAAATAAATTCGGCAGCGGGGAACGCCAGCCAGACGCCAAGGGTCCCGAACAGTGCAGGAAGGAGGACCAGCATGGCGAGGCGGAACGCAAAGTTCCGCAGCGTCGTCAGGATACTCGCCACTTTGGGGTTGCCCAATGCAACAAACATCCGCATGATGAGAACACATCCCGCCGTGAACATGCTCGAAAAGAACTCGATGGTCAGGCCGAGGTAAGCCATGTCATAAACGTTGGCAGAGTGTCCTTCATGGAAGAACAGGCTAAGAAGCGGCACCCTCAGAAGTTCTCCGATGATGGTCACAAGGATCGTTCCGAAGAACCAGAATTTGAGGTTGTGAGTCAGGATCTTCTTCAGCCGCTTCGGGTTCCGGTTTCCGAAATTGTAGGCGATGACCGGCCCGATACAGGTTGCATAGCCGAAGAACCCTGCTGTCAGGATGATACGAAGTTCGCCGATGACCGCGTTGGCTGCCACGCCATCCGCACCTGCGAGGCTCAGCAGCGTACGGTTGGTAACCAGAGACGTCGCGCCGATGGAAATACTGTTGATGAACTGGGAGAAACCACTCTTAGCTGAGGCGACTGCTGTCTCGATGTAATTGCCGTGAGGTTCCACAAAATGGATCTCATTCTTTTTTCTGGTGTAGAAGAACAGCCCGATTAGGAAGATGGCCAGTTCTCCCGCTGCGGTGGAGATGCTGGCACCGAGGACACCGAGATGCATGAATGCGATGAGGAAAATATCCAGCACGATATTCATAACACCGTTGGTCACGGAACAGATCAATCCCATTTCCGGGTGTCCGGTGGTGGAATAGTAGGAACCGAAGGTAAACCCGAGAAGGTTGAACGGCGTGCAGGTCATAACAATCCGCACATAGATCTTGGAATTCGCCATCAGAGTCTCGTCCGCGCCGAGAAAACGCAGGATCGGCTCGCAGAACACGTTCATGACCAGTGCAATGAGCAGTCCGACCAGTCCGGATATCAGTGCGACGCGGCTGAAGATCCGCTTTGCCTCTTCCTGTTTTCCTTCTCCCATCTTCTGGGCGGACAGTGTGGTAGCTCCGATCGAGAAAAGGTTTGAGAATCCCATCACCACGGCGTTTGCGGGTCCCAGCAGGCTGATGGATGCCAGGGCATGTTCTCCAACATACCGGCTGACAAACAATCCGTCATCCAGCGACTTAAACAACTGGGAAAACAGGCTCTGAAGAATCGCAGGCAAAGCGAATGCGATCAGCTGCGCCATAGAAAAATCCTGTCCGATCCGGTTTTTTGTCTTTTTCTCTTCCATATTTTCCCCATTCAACAGGAAGACGCCGCTCCGTAGGGAGACGACGTCTGTCAATTCTCTCACTATTCTATTATAGCCGATTCACCGGAAAGTGGAAACATAAGTGTCCGGCGTGGAAACCTGCGCATAAGCGCATTCCTCCCCGGCAAAAATGATCCTTGCCAGATGGAGTTTTTCTTCCAGCACCACATGGAAGCCGTCGATGAACAGGCCGTCGTCATGTGCGGCTTCATTGTCCGCTTCCAGATCGATCACTTCCGCCCGTGTTTTCAGAAAATCCTTGTAGAAATTCATCTGTCCCTGAATACCCAGCGCATAGATGACTTTTTCCCATACAGTCCAGTTGCTGTTGAACAGCACGAAGCGGATCTCGATTCCGTTCTCATCGCAGTACCGGATAACTTCTTCCAGACGCTGGCAGTAGTTGTAGCAGCTGTAGTTCTGGCATTCGGGCAGAATGAAATTCACATAGTTCAGAAGATCCTTGCGGTACTGCCCGTCATACTCTTCCGGCGGACGGGTATCCTGATCCAGTGAAGAAGGGTCGTCCAGCCGGATCCGCAGATCTTCCCTGCCGGTTCTATCCGCAATCAGGTCTCGAATCCGGATCCTGCAGTTTAGAAAGGTTTCGTCCCAGTGAACGAAATCCTTGACGAATGCCCAGGGATCCGTCGCCATCCGGACCGCCTCTTCATGACGTCCCTCCGAATAGTGGCCGTCATTCAGAGAATAAAAAGTCAGTCCGAAGACGACCCTGCGGATCTTAGTGTGTTCTGCAGCCCACCAGAAATCCTGGATGTTCTCGTTCAGAGTCGCGCCACCGTAAGCCATCATGGTCCAGTCCCCACCGCCGACGGAAGCGATATAGTCCGTATTGAGGTTGGCGATATGACTGTCCCCGAAGATCAGGTTCTCCGGATGGCGGTTGAGCACCTCCCGCTTGGAAGAGATGGCGCGGTTCATGTACCAGGCGTCCCCTTTCAAACCGAACCAGTCGTATGGCTCAAAAGCAAAGAACCAGGCAAAAAGCAGAACGAAAGGCAGAGCCAGACAAAGGAGTTTCCGGATCACGTGATGTTTCTTCATATCCGTTCCCTCCTCAATAACCCGCATAGATGAAAGATACGGAAGACGCTCCGCTCCCCGTCAGGAAGAAGAACAGCAGGACGAGGATGCCCATGGTGATATACAGGAACCATCGCTCCCTTTCCCCCAGAACATCAAAAGGCGTATCCGTCGCTTCATGCGTCGGTGAAAGACCGGCTCCGATTCTGTCCAATCGTCCCAATACCAGTGCCGCAAAAAGCAGACTGCCGAAAAAGAAAACCAGATACGGCTTCCGTTGGGTGATCCCATTCTGCGCGAGCGTCCCGAGCAGTTTCAATGCGTCAGACAGACTGCCGCCGGCAAAGAGCAAGGACGGTACTTTTCGCACGGTAGCCGGATCCACACGGAAGAAAAAGAAACAGAAGGACCAATAAAGGAAGTTCAGTGTCCTGGCAAACCACGCCCGTGCGGAACACAACCCGATCTGTTTCCGGTAACCGGGATCCCGGTCCTTCACCAGAGCAACACCGATCCGTCCGAGGCCGCAGAGAGTGCCCCAGATCAGATAGCCGATGCCGATACCGTGCCAGAGACCCGAAACCAGGAAAACCAGCATCAGGTTCAGATAAGTGCGCCCTTTTCCCTTTCTGGAACCGCCCAGCGGGAAATACACGTAGTCCCTCAGCCAGTCGGACAGAGAGATATGCCATCTTCCCCACGTCTCGGCAATATCGAGGGAGTAATACGGAAACCGAAAGTTCTCGTCCAGGCGGTAGCCCAGCATACAGGCACAGCCCAGTGCCATGTCCGAATATCCGCAGAAGTCCGCATAGAGCTGGAAAGCATACAGCAAGACCGCGATCCACAGCAGGACTCCTTTCGCCGCTTCCGGGTCACGCCAGATTCCATCCACCAGAATAGCCAGGCCGTCTGCAAGGACCACTTTCCGGAACGCACCGAGCAGGAATCTCCTCAGGCCGCAGATCATGCCGTCATAGTTCATATCCGGGCCTTCACGGTACTGCGGAAGCAGGGAGGTTCGCGCAATTGGGCCCGCAAGGATCTGCGGAAAAAATGCCACGAAAAGCGCAAAAGCGGCGGGATCCCGTTCTGCGGGCACCGTGCCGCGTTTGACATCCACTAGATAGCCGATGAGTGTGAATACGTAATAGGAGATACCAAGAGGTACCGTGATCCGCGCGGCGTCTTCACCCAGAATCCCGGTGAAGACCGGCCGCATCGCGTCCCACACTTTAAATAGGCAGAGGGTTCCCGTCAGCAGAACCACAGACAATGTGGTTCTGCGCGTGCGCTGTTTCTCCGTTCCCTCCTCGATCCAGATCCCAGCCAGATAACACAGTGCCGTGACTCCCGCCAATAGCACCGTATAAGGAAGATCCGCCAGCATATAGTAACCATAGCTGGCGATCAAATTCCAGTACTTTCTCAGGTTCTTCGGCAGGATCCGCGCGATGATCAGAACCGCAGCGAAGAAGAGAATGAATTTTTCCGAGTTGAACAGCATCAATACCCCTGATAGATGAAGGAGGGTCCGCCTCCCGTCTGCGTGAGGATATACATTGCGGCGGTGATCAGACCCATGATCCAGTACAGGATCCACCGCCGGTTCCGCGGCAGGGAAGCCAGCGGATCCGTCTCAGGCACGCTCCCCTTCTCCGTGCAGGAGAAGTAGAGCCGGTAATCTTTCCAGCATTCGATGGCAAAGCCGACGATGAGACTGCCGAAATAAATCAGATAATAGGTGCCGGTCGCGGAAATCTGATTCGCTGCCAGATTCAGGATCTCTCTGGTGAATACACGCAGATCGGGTACTTCCAGTTGCCTGCGAAGCATCTCGAAGATGTCGGGAACCGTTTCCATTCGGAAAGGCACCAATGTCATAGTCCACCAGATATAGACGCCCACGCGTTTGAGCCAATTGCGGGCGGAATGGGGATCTCCCAATTCCTTTTTCTTTGAGAAGATACGTTCCAGAAACCGGCTCACTACGATGACCGTGCCCCAGACCAGATTGCTCCAGGAGTTGCCGTGCCAGAGTGCGGAAACAGTAAAAACCGTCAGCAGGTTGAGAAGTGTCCTGCGTTCTCCTTTACGGGAACCGCCAAGCGGGAAGTAGATGTAATCCCGGAACCATTCGGATAACGTGATGTGCCATCTGCGCCAGATCTCCCCCATGCCGGTGGAAAAATACGGAGCAAGGAAGTTCTCCTGCAGCCGAATGCCGAAGAGCAGTCCGGAGCCGATGGCCATGCTGCTGTAACCGGAGAAGTCGAAATAAAGCTGGATCGGATAAAGGAAAGCGGCAGCCGTGATGGCGAGGCCGGAATGGGCATCCATATTTCCGTAGATTCCGTCAACCAGAATGGCGAGGCCATCCGCCAGCGCGATCTTGCACATGGAGCCGGAAAGAAATCTCCTCAGCCCTTCCCCGATCACTGCCTCATTCACGGTACGCTCTTTCACCTGCGGCATGATCCGTTCGAAGCGGGCGATAGGTCCGGAAAGGACCTGTGGATAAAACAGGACTGCGAGAGCCCAGTCCACGGGATCCTTCTCCGCTTTGGCTTTTCCCAGATAGACATCGGCAAGATAACCGATGGATTCAAACGTGTAAAATGAGATACCGACCGGGAAGATCACCGAGACAGGGCGTGTCAGAAAAGCGTTCCAGAGAGCGGCATATTTGAAGAAGCACAGGGATCCCGCCAGCATCACGATGCCTGCGATCAGCAACGCCTTGCGTTTCTTCCGCTCCTGCTGCGTCTCGATCAATCGGCCGAAAACGTATCCTGCCAGTGCGGTAAGGACCGCTACGGTGAGGGAACCAAATCCGTTGAGATACAGGAAGATCACGCTCACGGCCACCAGAAAGCCGTTGCGTAAACGTGTGGGCAGCATCCAGTGGATGCATGCTGTCACTGCGAGGAAACAGACATATGTGAAAGTGTTCAGTAACATCTGCGTCCTCCTATGGTGTTGTACGCCGGATACATTCCGCAGGGATGTCCGTGAAAAGGACCTCGGCCAGGTACGGCTTCAGCGGATTCTGCAGATGATATCCATCGTAGAAGTTATCGTCATTGAGAGTGAAAGGGTTGAGGAATTCTAGGTCATAGACCGTTGCCACGGATCGGAGATAACCTTTGTATTTTTCCCCTTCCGTCAGAAGGTCCAGTTCCACATAGAGATCATAGATGGATGCGTGCATGGGAGGGTACACGAAGATCAGTTCGATCCCATTCGCATCACAGTATTCCACGATCTCCCGGAGCTTGTCCACTGTGGATTGTTCCACCTTTGGAGCCGTGCCAAAGTTGGTACGGATCACGTCCTGGTATTCTTCAATATCCAGCCGGTATTTTTCACCCATCTCCTGCGGCACATGCTGCGGAACCGTATAATCCGACGGGTCTTCAGGGAATTCCTGACGCTCCGGATGGCCGGTCATGCGCCAGACGAGATTCATCGCTTTCATCTTGGCGGCGTTCATCGCCTCCAGCCAGTGTCCCGCATTGAGCAGGAATTTGCCGGGATGCTCCGCCTGTTCCAGGATCGCCGGGATCCTTCCGGGCGTCTGTTCACCGATAGTGGAGTACAGGTTGATCCCGAACATGACTTTCTTCAGTTGGGTATGCTCCGTTGCGTACCAGAACAGTTCGATGAGTTCTCCCGTCTGCGCGCCGCCGAAGCCAAGCATGGTATATGGTTCTCCGGCGATCTCCGCGACCAGGTCCATATTCAGGTTCGCCATACGGCTGTCTCCCAGAATGATGTTGGAGGGATGCACGGCCAGCAGTTCACGCACCGAGGACAGCGGCTTGCAGAGATAATCCGAATCCCCTTTCCTCAGGTACAGGTAATCG
>OCTX011340410.1_pt1 | contig 21620 bp, 12 predicted proteins | sample 1539691 | NCBI WGS metagenome assembly OCTX01 (sample SAMN02144231, study PRJEB22623) | gut metagenome | biome: sheep rumen | host: Ovis aries | place: New Zealand
ATCGTCTTTGCTACTCCCTTCAAGCGTAACACTTCTACCCAAAAAGAATTTGCCGTCGAATGTTCCTTTGGAAAGAGGAACGCCATTGAACGTAAATGTCATTTTCTCACGGTCATCATCTTCCAAATTCTTATTGATAGTAAATGACGTAGGTGTACCTAATTTATAATAATTGGCGAGTTGTTGATAAAAGTTATTGGTACGATTGGAAATCCATAGACGTGCCGTGTTTAACTCGCTATTGTAGTTGGGCCACCATTGATTGATGAGTTTGCGATGGAAAGGATATTCCGTCTTGATGAGTTCGTACATGGGATCCCATAACTCTCGAGTTCCTTTTTCGTTCATAAAGTCACCCATGTAGATGGCTGCACGGTCGATAAACTCTCGTTTGAAATCTGCATCCTCCATCAATTGACGGAATAGAAGCGTGTGTTCGGGTTGGTTTGCCCAAGCCCTATCGTAGTCGAATTTGGGATTGTAAAGCCATTCTATGGTCTTGTAATTTGACGAACTGCCATATAAACCCAATCCAAAATCCGTGTCTTTTGCTACAAACCGCCACTTACCATTATCTGTACGTGGTCGCCACATCACGATATTGTTGCCCGGGAAGTCTTGATTGTTGTAATAAAGATTCATCACCATGAGATTGATAAACTCCGTGCAATCCATCCATTCCTCGTATTCAGCCATCGTATGTCCTTTCTCGGTATAGAATTTCTTGAAACGTTGATAGTTTTCTGTATCACCTTCCTTTAGTTCCGACCAGTTCTCAATCATGTCGATGTCTTCCAAATGGTCGTAATTCGTGAATATGTTATCGGCTGTACTCCGTTCGCGAATGTTTAGAATTCCCTTGTATGTTCCATTGATATAAACGATGGCGGGTTGCCATGCTTGCCAATCAAGGTCAACATGAGACGACATGGTGCGTTGAATGATTGCATCGCGCATATAGAGATAATCGAAATCGTTTCCCGCATTTCGCAAGATAATCGATTTAAAGTCTTTCTGTCCAGGTCGTTGGTCTGGGAAAAACTCATACGTTAATCTATTCTCGCCAAATCGTTTGTTAGCATAGACAACTTGTGACTTGAGTTGTGCGGTACGTGTTGCCCCTCCTTGTATGCGTGTCTCACATAACTGGTTGAGGACACTTGGTTTTCCTTCCTCCGTGAAATACTCGAAATTGATGGGTCTTCGCCAATTGAAAGAGTAGTTCTTTTTTCCACTTGCATAAGTGCCATCTACGTAAATGCCAATCTTGTTGTCATTGAGGAATTTGTTATCTGTTGCAATAGACACAAGGGACAAGGTCATTTCGCGAGGGAAGAAGATGAAGGACTGAGTGGTAGAACGAGGGGAGAGATAACCTTTACAGAAAAGTTTAGCACGGACAATCCGTGTCTTGTTGATATCGATGGGTACAATATAGGGCGTACTTGTTATGGTTGGTTCATTTCCACTCAATGTATATCGTATCTCGGTGCCTTCTGGAGCATCGTCTGGGATAGTTAAGGTGAGATTGATAGTAGGTGAACCATACACCACATGTCCTTCTTCGCTAAAGATTGGTTCGCCAAGAATACCTTTGGCTAATCCATCAACGTTGCTGGCATTAGGTGACGGGGTGACTTGATAACCCCAAGTATTGTTACCATCTGTTTCCCTCCCGTATGCAATATTGGGGGCAGGTTGTTTTGGAATGTTAGTCAGTTGGTCGATAATAGTATTTTCATGAAACAAATATACTGCTCCTCCTTTGCCAGATTCCAATCGGAAGTTGGTGTGCCATTGGGTTGCCTCCTTATCGCAATATATCAACGCATATTGTTTAGGTGGAAGCATACGAGATGGCAAACGCCAGGACTCGTTTATATTTTGGGAGATTCCTATGAGATAATCTTGGAGATTGACGGCAGTATTCCCATTGTTGTATAGTTCTACCCATGAGTCTGGAAATTCATTCAAATCATCCATGATACAATCGACATTCGATTGCATGATTTCATTGATAACCAATTGTGCTTGGCTTCCAATGGACAACAGAAAGAACAATACTATGACAAAGGGGCGTTTGTTCATTTCATGAGATTATCTGGAAACAAATTTCTTGTGATTCTTAATAACAATACTCTTTTGAGGTATGGTGGAGAGGGGCGAACCTATCCGTTGACCTTGAAGGTTGTATAGGTTTGCCCCTTCTTCAAAAACCTCCATTGCGTGGATTTTTGATGGTACTTTGTGCAAGAGTGAGACATTGGCAAAACTCACCCATTGGTGTGAACTGCTGGCTTCGGCAAGGAGAGAGATGTTAATAGTACCATTCTCCTTAACCTCGAATGGAATGTAACGCCATTCCCAACCGCGACCGTTATTGTTGTTAGCATAAGTGGCATCAGGAGAAAAGTTTGTCTTTCCATCAGTACTGATGCCATATCCCGTATCGCCCTTAGCAGGGAATGATACGGATTGTCCATTGACATTCATGGAAGCAACAACTGAAGAGGAACTACGACCTGCCACTTTGAGCACGTATGAACCAGCTGGGAGTTTAACATCTTGTTGATAAGCAATGCTCCAAGATGAACGTCCCCAATTGTTTCCACTTTGTTCCATGTAAGTAGATGTGGATGTTCCATCCCAATGCTGACCTTTGTTGGCATTATTTGTGCCGCCGCTTTCTCTCCATGTGCCAAGATATGTAGCAGAAACATCCTCCGTATAGGTACTTTCTACGGTGGTAAATTCAGCTACTTTCAGGCGTTGTGTCATGTCTGTCATAGCCTCATTAGATGCAATAGGGTCGTTTGCCAACGCCATTGCTTCCTTTACATCTATTCCAAGTGCCAAGGCACTTCGTATTTCTTCTTCCAATTCAGCCTGTATGGATGCATGTGCCTTTTGTGCAATGGCATTATTGATGGTTGCCACTTCAGCATCTGTTAATGTAATTACCGAACCATGACGAGGAGTGAACATACCACTTGTTGTGGTGTTTTGCTTGAACGTAAACGTGTTAAGGTCGGTACTCGTGCAGAACTGATAATAACCACGACTATAACAATCGTACATCAATACCCATGTCTTTCCATCAAGGAGTTTGAAAACACCTGCACCTTCTACGGCAACGTTTGTTTGTTGCAATCTGCCCGACATGTTTCCCCATTGACTTCCCAAGGCTGCACCTTCTAGAGCAGTAAGTGTCTTCGACGTTACTTTCAAGATACCACCCTTGTCTTCATTCTTGAAGAAGCCATGATACAAACCATCAGCATCGTTATAAACGATGTCCATATCTATTACGGAATAACCTAAGTCGAATAGCAAGGTGGGTTCTCCTTCCAAGTCAGTAAAGTCTTCATTAGCGTAACAATAAAAAACCTTGTCGTAAGGAATCGTACCGTCGTTGGTGAGCAAGGAGAAATAAATCATGTATTTACCAGCTTCGGGGTCCCAAATAGTTTCTGGTGCCCATACGCGAGTTACGTTAGCGAAGTTTGTTCCTGCATATTTTTCAGGGAAATGTACCGTTGAGTGTTGCCAATTCACCAAGTCTTTTGATTTCATCAATACCATTCCACGATTGCTTGCCCATCCTTCAGCACTCTTCATATCGGTTGCCACCATGTAGAAATATCCGTCATTGCCACGAATGAGATGTGGGTCTCTCAATCCCTTCTTGATAGACGTGGTGTCGGAAGAAATTATCATGTTGCCATCGTTCATAGGCGTATAATCGAATCCATTATCCGACAAGGCGTAATAGATGTTCTCATTGTCATTGGAGGGGAAGTAAGCGAATAAATATTTTGTGTATGGTTCTGCTTTCTTATAGAGTCTTACATTATCTATATATAATAAGGTGTTATTAGCAGCACCAACACTTGCTGAAGAAGAATATCCCAAAGAAATGGTTACATCGGTCGCTTTCTCCAAGGTTATGTCATAATACATTTGTTCCCATGAATTAGCCGTGGTGGGGTAACGATAATCTTTGGTGTTTTCATAACTGATACCCGTAAGTGATGTGTTTAAGTTTCCACCGCTGGTATTGATGGAACTTCCATTGTTTGATGTTTCATTCGGACACTCATATTTCATGTCGAGCATCAAACGATAAGTGCCTGCAGGCAAGTTGATAGTTTGCTTGATGCAATTATTTCCTTTATCCCATGAGTTGAGAACGGTCAATACGCGTTCGCCTTTCGTTTCATCGCTCATCATACCCGTTGTCTTAGCGGCATAGTTTCCTACATTACTTGGACTCACGCAATAGAGCGTGGAAGAGTAGGGCATTGAATACATACGACAATAGTTGGAACCACCACTCATTGTATTACCATTTGTCCATCCTTGAACGGGCAGGATGTTCGGCCATTTGGCATTGAGGGCGTTTACTTGGTTGATGAAACAATTCTCGTATGTGGCACCATTCGATGTGATATTCTTTCCCATTGCTCCGTATGTTTCATCTTGCTCGAAGTTGGGATTAGAAAGATATGATGATGTCACGTTTTCGTAACCCTTCGTGAGTTCTTCATCTTTGTATTCTGGAAACATACTGTTTACCACCTTTAAATCATAGGTTTCGATGATGCATTTGATAGGTTTACCAACCGTTAAGTTAGTAGTCTTGGTGAGCGTGTTTCCATCCTCAATCGCATTAATGGTAATTGTGGTGTTTTGGTTGGCTTCAATATAAACCACATCAGCATTGTCTTTCTCTTGAATGGCTTTGATATTGTTTCCTTGGATAAAGAATTTCAACGTATTTCCAATACTATGGTTTTCTTCAACGATAAACTCTGCGGATGATTGGGAATCGTTGATGGTTGTTTCCGTAGAGAAAACGGGAGCGCCTTTAGCACAAGTGATATTCGACAACACACATTTCTCCGCACTTGCAAAATTACTCAGCAAGAGATGGTTGGTTCCATCAGGATCAGCGGCAATCACACCATTCCATCCCGTAGGAACTTTTTCAGTCAACACCTGTAATTGTTCGTTCATCGCTTGTGTTTGTTCGGCAGAGATATTGCTATAATACACGAGGTTTCTTCTATCTACCACATCGCCCGACTTAAATGACCGACTCGTTGACGAATACATAGGGTAGAGTTTGGCGGTATTGATGGAATTGTTATTCGACTTATCGCCAAAAGCAATCTTCTTGTTGTTTTGTCCAATAATACCCACAGAATTATCCACATTCACCCAATTGCCTTCCATCGTGGTAAATGTAGTACCGTCCAATTGCTTATGTGTACCTTCTGTATATAATGTACGTTTGGTTTTGGTAAACTCATCAACGCTGATAGCGGTCAGTCCTCCTTTTTCAGACGTGATGGTTCCTGCATTGTTCGCACGTACATAATCAATATAGATGACTGCATTACCCGATGTGGAATAGATGGCGAAACGATTATTGAGTGTTGCATCGTTGGTATTTAGTTCACCATTCATCGTATAACTGTTTCCTTGCAAGTTGTAAATACCACTTACAACAGGTGTGGCGTTCGTTCCTTTGCCACTCACCTCATACCAACCGAGGATGTTTCCCGTATTGTTAGCACGGAAAGGAACAATGATTTTGTTTTTGTCAACACTATTCGCGGCAATATATCCCGTATAACTCTTCAATCCAGTACTCCAACTGAATGTGGTGAAGCGGTCTTTCGTTGCGGCACGAACGACGTTTTGCGTAGTAAACAACTTGGTTTCCGAATACTTATTTGTGAAATCATCCCAGTTAGTTGGGGTGAGAGCGCTCGTTGACATTACCTCATGCATCAACCAAGTCATCATTACACGATGAGCCTCTACACCCATACGTCTTGCGCCTACGTCAGCACGCAACAACCAACTACCGTCTTTGGTGGTTTTCTGACGAGCCTTGATGAACTTATATGCAAGGTTTTCCAACATCAAAGCATCTGCATCTTGCAAGAAACAAGCATTGGTGGAATAACTGGTGATTTGGTCGAAAAGGAACAAACTCCAGTCATTACCATTCGGCATTGCCAATTCGCCATCTGCCAAAGCCAACCAATTCAACACTTCTTGTTGTACTTTCAAGTTGTTATGCATTAAGGCATTGGTTTTCCATTTCTCTTTTCCATGAATACCATTTTGGAATAACTTTAACGCCAATGCTGCTTCACCCAACTCTTGCATAACTACATTCTGATAAGAAGTATGGAAATAATTGTGGTTTTGCAAGGTATAGTCACTATAAAGGTTTTGTCCCTTGTATAGATTGGCAACCGTCTTGTTGTCGTAATCAGGGTCAATAACGGTATTATCTTTTGCATCATCGGCATGAGAATAACTATTGATGGCAAACTCGCGTAAGCGATTAAACCACTTACTTGCTAAAGCATCATCAGGGAACAATCCCAATGTAGCTGCCAAAATATCGGCTTCCCATCCGTTTTCTTCCGACTTCGTATCGCCATTATATCCCGTTGGAATGCTTCGATTCAATTCATAATTGCATTCGGCTTTTAATAAGTTCTTGATGTAATTCTTTTGTGAGTCGCTCAATTTATCCCATTGGAAGAAAGCGGAATAAGCAACTGACATTGCCCATAATGAACTCTCCCAAGCATAATCACTTGTTGATGTGGAACCCCAATAGTTATTGCCAGCACATACTTTGAGTTTGTTTGCCTTGTGTGTTGAATAGGCAAATACCAAAGACTTCATTGCCATATCCTCAATCTTGTTCCATGTAACACCAGTTGGTAAATTCACTTTTCCTTGACCATATTTCACCAAGAAAGCACAAATCATACTTAGGTCAGCATTGGGGCGAACACCTTGTTCGTTATTACCCATTGTATTCTCGCCACGGAAACATCCGCATGCCTCATTGATACTATTGGGAGATGAACATTCCTGAAAATCGTTGACCAAATAGGTGGTGAAGTTGGCAAGCATCTGCAACAAATCAGCTTTCATCGTTGCTTCATCAACAAATGTATTGTTGATTACTCCTTCGGTAAAGCTTTCCACATCAGCCTCTGTAGGTTCTTCGGGTTCCACGTATTCATCGCTGAGACTATAAAGGCGAACGTTATCAAACATCACACAACTACCTCCCGACACCCAATTCATTTCCATTCCGAGGTCGATGTTTCCATCTGATGTGGTTTCGAAAATAAGTTCAGAAATGGTCCAAGCTAAAGTAGTCATGAATCCTTGTGAGCCTTGTGTGAAAGCAAAAGACTCATTACTTCCATCAGCAAATAACTTGAATGAGGAAGTAGCTGAGTTTGCATAACCAGAACGATTGTAAACCGTCAATTTATATCTGCCTTTGGGAAGGTTTTTGATGGTTTGCTTGAGTGTGGTTGTTCCGTCTGACCATCCTTGACGAAGATAATAAGCATACGAACCATCTGGAATAGTGGTCACTTTCCCAAAGTTGTTATCGGTAAAACAATCTACGCCAACCAACAATTGTGTTACACTTGTTCCACTAACGTTCCATCCCGTAGGAGCATTCAATTGATAGCCGCGTAAACCATCGGCAGATTGCACTACTGATTGTAACGTTTTGATGTCATCATTCTCGAAAGAAGGATTGACGATATACTTTTCCGTTATATCTTCCATATCCGTCGCAGCTTTCCTCACTTGCGATATGGTAGATTGAGACGATGGATTTCTCATCAATGCCGCATAACTTACCATTCCTATAGAGAATAATAAGGTGGCGATGGCCATTAAAACAATGTTCTTTTTCATGGTGATATTCGTTATTTCTTGATGATTTTCTTATTAGGTTTATTCTTATTGACGATGATTTGCACACCTTTTTCAGAGTTTGTTTGCCTTCCATTCAGGTCGTATACCTTGTTTTCACCATTTGTGGATTCCTCCATGATGGTAATACCCATTGCTTCTTTCATCCATGTTGGCCATTCCTTATTGAAAGCTTCGCTTGTAGCTGTATTTCCCTTGATGTCTTTAATGGTCATGCGAAGGGTGAAACGGTCGGGATTGTCAATATAATAGGGGAGAAGAACATCTGCGTTTCCGTCTATGAACACACTAAATGTAGCATTGTCAAACAACTCTCTTTCGTCTATCTCCCTAAATGTTTTCCATGTTCCGTCAGATGTCTGACATTCAAGAGTCAATACATCCGTTTGGTCTATATTATCATTCTTGATAGTCAACTTACCTGTATGGTCTTTATTAACCCATGATAGTGAGGAGATGGCAAACTCCGTCTTGTCGCTCTTAATACCGAATCCCCACCAATTAGGTACTTTCTGAATGTCGGCATTATAAGCGAAATGTGGTTTAATATCGCGGTATGCTTGACCAGCTGGATTCACCCACCAACTCTTCTTGTCATTATCCCATGTGAGAACCGCTAAATGCCAATCATCCCAATTGTAGATACAATATCTTTCGATGAATGGTGCATTCTCCAACATCTGTATGATTTGTGCCATCTTCTCGCCATTCGCACTATAAGAAGGCTTTGTTTCTGTTGTCCATGAAGCACCATTGTTAAACTCCGTCAACCAGATAGGTCTGCCCGTTGCATCATATATCGCTTTCAATTGGTTGTACCAAGAGTCAACATTGGGAGCTTCATTCGTTCCCCAATAAGCATGGAAGGTAACGAAATCACAACGATAAGCCATGTCGTCAATATGTCCAATATATTCTTTCACCCATGAAGCATCGGTAGGACATGGCGAACCGATTCGCATTCCCGTGGTTTGATAACGAGGTGTCCATGTTGTAGCCGTCCAAGGCGATACTTTACCGTGTTTGTTTTCATTGCAAGAGCAATTGGTATGTTGTTCCGAATGTTCTGGTTCATTGATAGAAAGCATGTGTGTGCTTTCTGTCTTGGCGGCAATACTTGATACAGAAGGCCAATATTGATGCGTGTTCATCGGCACGTATTCCATATCAAGTTGATTACTTTTGTCTGCACTCCACGTATAGAACCATGTTGTTTTCACCAAAGCACCTTCTGTATTGATGGCGCCTTGTCCTTCCGTACTACTCCAACCTTTCTTCGAGACGTAGTTCCATTTCTTTATGTTCACGTATGAGATTCTATTGTTGAGAGCAGTTGGTAATTCGTTGATAACGAGATCTTGATGGTCAGCCACGAACACACGACTATATCCCGTACCGTCTTTCGTTGTTGCCACGGTAGCCATATATCCACGTTTCAACACAAAACTACTCATGCGATTATTTGCCACGTCTGCATCTCCCAAAGCAGTTGCTCCCGTAAACATCGGATAACTATCGCCCGTGCATTGTGCTTGTTCATATCCGATAAAAGGCAAATAGGTGGATTGATTTTGCGGAATTACCACCGCACCATCCAAGTAGATAACCACTCTACAATTACTTCCATTCTTGGCCGCTTCACCGTTTATCGTGATATTCTTTAAGTATGTGTTAACCACAGCAGATGGTCTTACATTCTCCAATATCAACCAAGCATCATCGTGGTTTAATTGGATTTGTGTGTTTCCCATCGGAACGGCATTCGTTACATGGTAGTCAATAGCGCTATCAAGTACCAACACGTCGGTCTTGATGGAATCTACAAAATACTCCCATTTACCATATTGGTTGATTTGACCATTATCGTCTTCCGATGTCTCTACAGGAAAGAACTGCCATTCAGAACGTTCATTGAAAGGTTTATCATAATAAACACCGATGTACGTTTGGTTTTCTTGTCCTGCATCTACACCAAGATACTTTCCAGACGAACGCTTATTGGAAAGACTTCCCGATTTACCAGCCGTAATGCTCCATTTAAAACTATCATAAGTATCATCAAGATTGCTGGTTAACCATACATTCCATGTATCGTTGCTGGCGTTAGATGCTTGCAGATACTTACCCGTCTTCTCTTGTTGCAACCAATAATAACCGTCGGTATTGCTGGCAAGTAAGGTAAACACATAATCAGTACTGTCGTTTTTACCCCATTCCGATAACCCCGCAAACCCATCCTTGTCGCTTCGTGTAGACAAGTATCGTTTATAATAGGTGTTGTAAATAAAATACTTTGTTCCTGGCTTTACCAACATGGCGGGTTCTTTCGTGATGGCGAAAGAATGTGTGAAGAACAACAAAAAAGTGTATATCAATAATCGTCTCATAGTCATTTGTCAATTAATTACGTTCTATTGAATAATATGAATGTCTCGTTGTGGGAATGGAATTTCGATATTGTTCTCTTGTAATGTTTCATACACGCATTCAAGGATTCTTCCATCATCTACGTATTGCGTGAGCACGGGAACCCAAACAAGGATTTTCAAGTTGATAGCGGAGTCGTCAAAGCTTTTCAAGACGATGTTTGGATTCTTTCCCTTTTGTAAGAAATCCAGTTTCTTGAGTGCGTCTATCAAGATTTGCTTGCATTGTTTGATGTTTGTTCCGTATGCAACACCCACTTCAAGGATATGCAATTCATATCCGTGATTCTTGGTGAGGTTCTTATAATTCTTCGTGAATAGTTGACTGTTTTGGAATGCGATAACCGAACCATCTACGGCTTCCAACATAGTTGATGTGAAGCTAATGGAACTCACCCTTCCGCGTGTTCCGTCACAATAAATATAGTCGCCTACTTTCACACGACCAGCCATCAAGGAGATTCCATAGTAAATATTCTCGATGATATCTTTCATGGCAAAACCGATACCAGTTGACAAACCACCAGAAACAACAACAAGCCATGTGTTGTTAACATGCATAAGTCCCAAGCTAATCAACAACCACAATCCCCAAACAAGCAGTTGGATGATGTTTTTCGCCATCATGGTGCGAGACGAATACGAAGCCTTGTCTGTTCGATAGAAATGCAAGCGTACGGCATCTTGCACCGTGCGGTTGATGTATGAGAATACAAACCATAAAGTAACAACCTGAGAAATGGAGAAGATGCTAATCTTGATGTTATTCGAGTCGATGAAACGCTTGCGGAAAATGTCCATCGTAGTATCGCTCAAGTTAAACACATCGGCAGCCCAATAAATAGATATGATAATCGACATGATTCCCATAACGGGAAGTATCACGGTGTAGAACAAATTGAACAACCACGTCTTGTTGATGGGTTGTTTTTCATAATCCCTCTTCCCTGCCCATTGCTTGAGATAATCGCGAATACACGTGATGGTCAAGATACAAGTGAGTTGCATAATCCACCAAATAAGCAATTGTACGCTTAACAACGTATATCCTATCCATGAACAAACTACGGAAGCAACAAATACCACGAGGGAAACGTATGAAAAGAACGTGTCGCTTTTGGGAATATTTGAATTATGCCTTCTAATGACAATCCATTGCCATATTGCACAAATCAATAGGATAGGTGGGAAGATGAGGTTCACCATATCGTTGGGCACCAAGACGATACGGAACGAAATAACCAAAAAGCCAATAGCCAACAAGGGTGCATATATACGCAACGCATCCCATACTTGCGTGTCGTTGAGGCGAATGAGCAAGGAGATGAGAATTACGCACAACAACCATGCATATTCCACTAACAATCCACTGGCCATGATGATGAAGTTTTGTTCTTGGAATATCAAGCGAATGAGTCCCAATATCAATGCCCATGTTACTACCGTTGCGGTGAGAATGACACATTTATGCTTGTTTTTCAACCAGTCTGGTTGTTTGAATCTACTGATAATGTATTTGAATACAAGATAATTGAGGATGAACGCAACCAATAAACAAATCAAGATAATCTCAAAAAGGAATGCGATTACCTTGATGTCCCATTGTGAATGTGTGCGCTTAATGGGGCGGTATTTACCATTAATGATATCGGTTGTATTCTTGAATCGAAATCCAAAGTTGGATAAGATAGTCCAGTAATTGTCGCCACCATTGCGAAAGATATTGGTTTGTATTTCGCTATAGCGAAGGTTGGCATAGTCATTGAGCGACCTTAAATGTTGCTCCGTCGTTTGATAATATTGAATGTATTCGCCCAATTGATCACTATTCGCTTTCAATGTCCTTCGAATGTTTATAGCAAGTGTCAGGCACACGTTTCTGTCAATCTTTGCTTGTTCGCTCAACATCATCTTAGGCATTTCGTTGAGATTGTTAATCAAGCTGTCGTATCGGGCAATCTCTCCATTGATGCGATTCACTATCAAATGGAAAGGCAAGACGTTTTTCTGGAATTTCTTGAATTGTTCCGTTGCTTCATGACATGCGTATGTGAGGTCGAAAACGAAGTCGGGTTTTTGTGAATAAAGCATCAGGGAGTTTTGACTACTTTTGTTCAGCACTTCCCTTGTTTGTTCGAAGACACGTTGGTTTTGTATCTTCATATAACCACTCTGTCGCTCCAGTTCGTCGTGATAGTCTTTCAGTTCTACACGCAATACGGAAAGAGTGTTATCTAAGTCTTTTTCCTTCAAAACGGCATGAGAGGGCAAGATGAACAACATGCCAAACAAAAATAAGAGAGAAATTTTCTTCATATTATCAAACAATTAGTTTGCAAATTTATATAATATTTCTGAGATTATGAGCCAGTTGAGATAAAAACTGAAACAATTTCTTTCATTTTTATAAAGCATCAGCACGCTTTTTTGTCTACAGATGGTAGATGTTACGGGGATTTTATTTATTTTTGCACATAATTTCATAACTACAATGATACTAATAGCCGATAGTGGAAGTACAAAAACCGATTGGATTTGCTTGTTTTCTAACCAAGAAAACAACAAATACCAATGCGAAACATATCATACGCAAGGTTTAAACCCCGTTTTTATGTCTGAAAAAGACATAGAAGAGGTGGTTTGTGGAGAATTGTTGTCCCAATTGTCACAACAACCATTCTTTCAAACCACCGATTTAACTATTCATTTTTATGGTGCTGGTTGTAGGGAAGATGTCATTCCGAAAATGTCATCAGCACTTGCACGGTCATTTGATATTGATAAAGCACAAATACACGTACAATCCGACTTAATGGCGGCTGCCCGTGCATTGTGTGGCAACCAACCAGGAATCGCCTGCATCTTAGGCACGGGTTCTAATTCATGTCTATATGATGGTGAGAGAATCGTGAAAAATATTTCTCCTATGGGTTTCATCTTGGGTGATGAGGGTAGTGGGGCTGTATTGGGACAACATTTCATTAACTATCTTTTTAAAGGCAATTCATCTAATCAGTTATTGAAGGAATTCACGGAAGAAACTGGATTCACGATGACAGATATAATAAATAAGGTATATCGTGAACCATTGCCTAATCGTTTCTTGGCATCATTGGCTCCGTTTATCCATGCGCATTTAGACGATTTAGACGTGCGAAATCTGGTGGTTGACAACTTCCGAATGTTCTTCGTGCGCAATATTCAGCATTACCAATCTCCTCATTTGAAGGTAAATGCCGTGGGAAGTATTGCCTATTACTTCAAGGATTGCCTCCAAGAAGCAGCTATTCAAGAAGGATATGAATTGGGAATAGTATTGAAAAGTCCAATGGATGGATTAATTAAATACCATCAAAACAACAAATAATGCACGGACACAACGACACAAACCCACAAAATGAACATAATAATACCGATTATTATCAAGAAAGTATTACACGTTTTCATTTTTTTGTGTTATCTTTGCATCGAAATTTTTTAACATTCTAAAACTTTATATTTATGAAGAAAATCTTTACTCTGATGACTATTGTCTTTATGGCAATGAATGCAAGTGCTCAAGAAGTCGCTCTCTTTGAGAACGGTGGCACTTACAACAATGGCGCAACATTGACTACGGCCAATGCCAAGGTGGTACTCGGTAACGACCGTACCTCTAAGCCATACGATGTGAAACTCTCTACTTGTAAAGCTTATTGTGAACCACTTTTCGGTCAGACCGTTCCTGTAAAGAATGAAGAAACTGGAGAGATGGAAGACAAGGCACGTGTGGTTTATGTAGTGGGTGGTCAAAACCCTAAAGATGGAGCACTTGATGGCGACAACAGTAGTGGTTCTGGATATAAGCCAGAGAAAGGCAACGTGCCACAATCAGGCACATATTATATGTTTACTCCAGCTAAAGATGGTCATGTTTGTGTTTTCATTATCCTCAATAGTGGGAAAAACTTTTATGTGGCAAAAGCATCTGATGGATCCTGTCTCCCTGTAAGTGAATTAACCATCAAAGCTGATGGTGACGAGGCCACTCCTGTCGCTTTAAGTGAAAGTTTCACGGTTGAAGAAAAATGCACGGGTACGGTAGAGTTTGATGTAGTTGCCAACGAAACATATTACATCTTCTGCACAGGTTCTAAATTAAGTTTCGGTGGTTATGTATTCACACCTGCTGGCGGCGATACACCAGTTGGCGGTTTGGATATTGAGCCTGAACTTCCTGTTACATTTGATGGATGGGATGATAGTTTCTTAATCAAGAAGACTGACGTTAAGGCTGGTGATAAGTTTGTATTCCACATTGAACCAGTTGACGTTGAAGGTTGGCAATGGGGTGCTCAAGTACTTCCAAAGAGTAATGCTGATTGGAGCGACTTAGGTAGCGCTATCGTACCTGATGCTCAAGGTATTGGAACGTTTGAAATAACTGAGGAATTTGCAGCTGCTATCAATGCCAATGGCGGTCTTCGCGTGCAAGGTATGGGTTGCTGCGTTACTGCTGTTGAGTATGTGGAAGGTTCAGAACCAACACCTGTAACCAAGGTTGAATTTGACTTGACTAAAGATTGGGGAACATGGAACGCAAACGAGAGCATTACCTACAATGCTGATGGAACATTGACATTCAATGCTGTAGGATGGGGTGGCTTGTCAAAATGGATTGGTGGTGCTAACTGGAGTGAATATAGCCAATTGGTTGTCGAATTTGCAGAACCAACTGCTGTTGCAACTCAGTTGTTCGTACAATATGCTGACAAAGGTGCTTATGATAATACAGATGCAAAACAATGGGCAGACGCTGGTGCAACATCTGTTGCCATCAACCTCGATGATCGTAAGAGTGCCGTTAATCAGTTTGCTCTCCAAGCAAGCGAACCAACTACTATTGTTGTGAAGTCAGCTTACTTGGTGAAGGATGCAACTCCTACAAGTGTTAAGAAGGTTGAATTAAGTGCTAATGATAGCGCTATCTACAACCTCGCTGGCCAAAAGGTAGATGCTTCTTACAAGGGAGTCATCATCAAGAACGGCAAGAAGTTTATCAATAAATAATTAAAATTTCCTTAGATGAAGGATGAAAGGTGGAAGAAGAATGACAATCATTCAAAACCCAACTTTCATCTTTCATTTTTTTTTATCAACCAAACCATGACAAAAACCTTAATCAGTCTTATTCTGGCCATGATAACGTTGCCAGTTTGTGCACAGAAAAATCCATTTGTTCAAGTGATAAATGGTCATTTTGAACGTGTTGGAAAGCCATATTACTATGTAGGAACTAATTTTTGGTATGGCGCAATCCTTGGTTCAGAAGGACAAGGTGGCAACCGTAAGCGTCTATGTAATGAGTTAGACAAGATGAAATCTATGGGCATCGATAATCTCAGAATTCTTGTCGGTGCCGATGGAGAACGTGGAGTGAAAACAAAGGTAGAACCCACATTGCAGATTGCTCCAGGCGTTTATAACGATACCATATTGGCTGGTCTTGATTTCTTGCTCAAGGAAATGGGAAAACGCAAGATGGTGGCCGTGTTGTATCTGAACAACTCATGGGAATGGAGTGGAGGATATGGCTTTTACTTGGAACAAGCAGGAAAAGGCAAGGCACCTCGACCCAACGAAGATGGTTATCCGGCATATATGGAGTTTGTATCGCAATATGCGAATAACACGAAAGCCCACCAATTGTTTTATGATTACGTACGGTTTATCGTTGGCAGAACCAATCGCTATACGGGTAAGAAATATGTTGACGATCCAGCCATCATGTCTTGGCAGATTGGCAATGAGCCTCGCGCATTCAACAAAGATTATCTTCCCGCTTTTGAAAGATGGTTGTGCGAAACTTCTGCAATCATCAGAAGCATGGATAAAAACCACTTGATTTCGGTTGGTTCTGAAGGAAAATGGGGATGTGAAGGCGATATTCAATGTTATGAGCGCATCTGTGCCGACAAGAACATCGACTATTGCAACATTCACCTTTGGCCTTATAATTGGAGTTGGGCGCGTAAGGATCATTTGATAGAAGACCTCGACATTTCATGCAAGAACACCAAGGAATACATTGATGAACACTTAGCCGTTTGCGCTCGGTTGAACAAACCTCTCGTAATGGAGGAGTTTGGCTATCCTCGTGATGGTTTCGTTTTCGATTTGAATACACCCACAAAAGGCAGAGATGGTTATTACAAATACGTGTTCTCTCTTGTTGCCGACAATGCGGAAACAGGTGGCTATTTTGCTGGTTGTAATTTCTGGGGATGGGGCGGTTTCGCCAAGCCCAAACACGTGCAATGGCAAGTGGGCGATGATTACACGGGCGACCCAGCGCAAGAAGAACAAGGCTTGAATTCCGTTTTCGCAAGCGATGTATCTACATTAAACATCGTGAAGGAACAAGTGGATAGGATGAAGAGAATAGGTAATAGATAACAGGTAACAAGTAACAAGTAACAGGTAACAGGTAGTGAAAATGGAAATACCATGTTTACGACTGCTAAATGATATATTTACAGCTCGTAAACATGGTATTTGCATATTGTAAAGGATAGCTTCTTGAATGAACAAAATGCCACATTGCCACATTGCCACATTAAGGTGTTTCCGATATGCAGCCTCCAGTATATATATAGAGTTATTATTATATTATAATATATTATAATATAATAATAAATTAAATTACTTATAATTTATAACCATATATTTTCCCTACCTCCAAATCTGACGACCAACATCAATGTGGAATGTGCTTAATGTGGCAAAGTGGCAAAGTGGCAATGTGACAAAATTCGATGCAGATACTAAATGTATCATATTTTTTATTCTTTCGTCATTTTCAAAGAGAATTACAAGGATAAATCTTGGTTGTTTCAAGATTAATATGTAACTTTGCACGGAAATAAAAAACAACAGGTAAAAAGGTAATTAACATTATTATAATTTTTAAAATCAGCAATGAAGAAGTACAATTTTAACGCAGGTCCATCAATGCTTCCACGCGAAGTGATTGAGAATACTGCCAAACAGATTTTGGAATTTAACGGTACAGGTCTCTCTTTGATGGAAATTAGCCATCGCGCTAAGTATTTCCAACCAGTAGTAGACGAGGCAGAGGCTTTGATTAAGGAACTGTTGAGCATTCCAGAAGGTTATTCCGTCATTTTCCTTGGTGGTGGTGCTTCACTCCAGTTCACGCAAGTTCCCGCAAACTTCCTTCACAAGAAAGCAGCCTACCTGAATACGGGTACATGGGCAAACAAGGCCGAGAAAGAGGCTAAGCTTTACGGTGAGGTGGTAGAGGTGGCTTCATCAAAGGATGCTAACTATACTTTTATTCCCAAGAACTATGAGGTTCCTGCAGATGCTGACTATTTCCACATCACGACAAACAATACCATTTACGGTACTGAAATACGCAAGGACTTAGACGTACCCGTGCCCCTGATTGCCGATATGTCTTCAGATATTATGAGTCGTCCAGTAGACGTTTCTAAGTACGATTGTATCTATGCTGGTGCACAGAAGAACATGTCTATGGCTGGCGTTACTGTTGTCATCTTGAAGAACGACAAGATTGGCAAGGCTCCACGTGAGTTGCCTACAATGATGAACTATTGCACGCACGTAGAAAAGGGTTCTATGTTTAATACTCCTCCCGTTGTTCCTATTTACTCACTGGTAGAAACCATGCGTTGGGTGAAGAGACAAGGTGGTGTAGAGGCAATGGATAAGTTGGCTAAGCAACGTGCTGAAATCGTCTATGGCGAAATCGACCGCAACAAGTTGTTCAAGGGTACGGTTGCTGAAGAAGACCGTTCGTTGATGAACATCTGTTTCGTGATGAACGAGGAATATGCTGAATTGGAGAAGCCATTCTTCGACTTCGCTACAGAGCGTGGTATGGTTGGTATTAAGGGTCACCGTTCGGTAGGTGGATTCCGTGCTTCTTGCTATAACGCACAGACCATTGAGGGTGTGAATGCTTTGGTGGCTGCCATGAAAGAATTTGAGGCTAATCATTAATAAATAAGAAAATGAAGATTCTTGTAGCAACAGAAAAGCCATTTGCAGCAGCAGCTGTGGAAGGCATTCGTAAGGAAGTAGAAGCAGCAGGCAACGAACTCGTGCTGCTGGAGAAATATACAGAGAAAGCACAGTTGTTGGCTGCCGTTGCTGATGCTGATGCTATGATTATCCGTTCAGATAAAGTAGATGCTGAAGTTTTGGATGCTGCCAAGCAATTGAAGATTGTGGTTCGTGCAGGTGCTGGTTATGATAATATCGACCTTGCCGCAGCTACAGCTCATAACGTAGTGGCAGAGAACACACCTGGACAAAATGCCAATGCCGTTGCCGAACTCGTATTTGGTTTGTTGGTTATGGCTGTTCGTGGATTCTATAATGGAAAGTCAGGTTCTGAACTCCTTGGCAAGAAATTGGGTATCCTCGCATTTGGTAATGTAGGTCGCAATGTGGCTCGCATCGCTAAGGGATTTGGTATGGATGTTTATGCATACGATGCTTATTGCCCAGCAGAGGTGATTGAAGCAGCAGGCGTACATGCTGTAGCCAACCAAGACGAGTTGTTCAAGACTTGTGATGTAGTTTCTCTTCACATCCCCGCTACTCCTGAGACAAAGGAAAGCATCAACTATGCCGTTGTAGGACAGATGAAGAAGGGTGGTATCTTGGTGAATACCGCACGTAAGGAAGTAATCAACGAGCCCGAACTGATTAAGTTGATGACTGAGCGTGAAGACTTGAAATTCGTTACCGACATCAAGCCAGATGCTGATGCTGAATTTGCTAAGTTCGAAGGTCGCTATTTCTCCACTCCTAAGAAGATGGGTGCTCAAACCGCAGAGGCTAACATCAATGCGGGAATTGCAGCTGCCAAGCAAATCAATGCTTTCTTCAAGGATGGCGATACAAAGTTCCAAGTGAACAAGTAAAAATTCAAATAATGACAAATGTCCCAAACCATTTTTCAGTTTGGGACATTTTTATTTTGTCATGTTAGAAAATCTTGCTACATTTGCAAATACATTTCAATTTAAACTAAAAGATTATGCAAAGTGATCCTAAGCAGTGTTTATACTGCACCAACAATCAGACGTTACACGACTTGATGATAGAGATTTGTCCTCTGTCGGTATCTCGCGCCTTCCTGTTTAAGGAACAAACATATCGCGGTCGTTGTCTTGTAGCTTACAACGGACATGTGAACGACCTCAATGAATTATCGGATGATGAGCGGAATGCTTTCATGAGCGATGTTGCCCGTGTGACTCGCGCCATGCAAAAAGCCTTCAATCCCGAAAAAATCAATTATGGTGCTTATAGTGACAAACTTTCACACTTGCATTTCCATTTGGCACCTAAATACGTTGACGGTCCTGATTATGGAGGTACATTCCAAATGAATCCAGGTAAGGTGTATCTGTCAGATGCCGAGTATCAAGATATGATTAACCAAATCAAGGCTTATCTTTAATTCTTTTTTAAGGACAACAATAAACAAACAATAACATGGCAATCATCAAACCATTTAAGGGTATACGTCCACCGAAGGAATTGGTGGAGAAAGTAGAGTCTCGTCCATACGACGTATTGAATTCTGAAGAAGCTCGTGAAGAAGCTGGCGACAATGAAATGAGCTTGTATCATATCATTAAGCCAGAGATAGACTTCGAAGTGGGCACCAGTGAATATGATCCTCGCGTTTACGAGAAAGCAGCTGCCAACTTCAAGAAATTCCAAGAGAAGGGTTGGTTGGTGCAAGACGACAAGGAACAATATTATATCTATGCGCAAACCATGAATGGCAAGACGCAATACGGATTGGTGGTAGGCGCCTACGTGAACGACTACATGACGGGTGTCATAAAGAAGCACGAATTAACTCGTCGCGATAAGGAAGAAGATCGCATGAAGCACGTTCGTGTAAACAATGCCAATATCGAACCTGTGTTCTTTGCTTATCCCGACAATGCCGTTCTTGACCAGTTGATTATGAAATATGCTGCCCAAGCACCAGAGTATGATTTCATCGCGCCTATCGACGGATTCAGACATCAATTCTGGATAATTGCCGATGATAACGACATCGCCACGATTACGGCTGAATTTGCCAAGATGCCATCTCTCTATATTGCCGACGGTCATCATCGTAGTGCTGCCGCCGCATTGGTGGGTGCCGAAAAAGCCAAACTGAATCCCAACCATCGTGGAGACGAGGAATATAATTATTTCATGGCAGTTTGTTTCCAAGCATCTCAACTGACTATCTTGGATTATAACCGCGTAGTGAAAGACCTTAATGGAATGTCGTCTGATGAATTCCTCGCTGCCTTGCAAGTGAATTTCATGGTGGAAGACAAGGGTACGGAAATTTACAAGCCTACGAAGCTTCATGAGTTCTCCTTGTATCTCGACGGCCATTGGTATTGCTTGAATGCCAAAGACGGCACATACGACAATAATGATCCTATCGGCGTGCTTGACGTGGATATTTCCTCACGACTCATTCTCGATGAGATTCTCAATATCAAGGATCTTCGTTCGAGCAATAGGATAGACTTCGTTGGAGGTCTTCGTGGACTTGGTGAATTGAAACGTCGTGTTGACAATGGTGAAATGCGTGCGGCTTTGGCACTCTATCCCGTTTCCATGAAACAAATCATGGACATTGCAGATAGCGGAAAGATTATGCCGCCAAAGGCAACTTGGTTTGAACCCAAACTAAGAAGTGGTTTGGTGATTCATGACTTAGGATAATAATACGCATGGCGAAATGATTGACGTTTATAAGACCATAAGCAATCAAATAGGCGAGGGATACTACACGGAAAAGCGTAGCAAATTCCTCGCCTTCGCTCATCACGTGACCACCGTTGATGAAGTGAAGCAAATCGTTTCGCAATACAGGAAAAAATATTATGATGCCCGTCATGTGTGTTATGCGTATATGATTGGGGCTGACAGGACGGAATTTCGCGCCAACGATGATGGCGAACCATCAAGTACGGCAGGAAAACCCATCTTGGGACAAATCAATTCTTCAGAATTATCAGACATTTTGATTGTTGTCGTTCGCTATTATGGAGGCGTAAATTTAGGCACAAGTGGATTAATCGTTGCATATAGGACAGCCGCGGCAGATGCCATCGAACATTGCGAAATCGTAGAACATCAGGTAGAGGAATTGGTTAAGTACGACTTCCCTTACGTGATGATGAACGACGTGATGCGTATCGTCAAGGAAATGTCTCCTCGCATTGTCTCCCAACAATACGACAACACTTGTTCCATCACCTTATCTATTAGAAAATCCGAAGCAGAACAGTTGCGTTCGAGATTGCAAAAACTATCTTTCTCCCACTAATTTTTATTGATGGGCATTACAAATGCCCGATTCAT
>OCTX012289071.1_pt1 | contig 21614 bp, 15 predicted proteins | sample 1539691 | NCBI WGS metagenome assembly OCTX01 (sample SAMN02144231, study PRJEB22623) | gut metagenome | biome: sheep rumen | host: Ovis aries | place: New Zealand
TCCGATTTGCAGCCATGAAATTAATCAATCACTATTTTCCAGACCTCACAGTGACGCAACAGGAGCAGTTTGCGGCTCTCGACGACCTGTACCACGAGTGGAACAATAAAATAAACGTCGTCTCGCGCAAAGACATCGACAACTTGTACGAACACCATGTGCTGCACTCATTGGCAATTGGTAAATTCATTAGATTCAAACCGGGCACGAAGATCTTGGACTTCGGCACAGGAGGAGGATTTCCCGGCGTGCCCCTGGCCATTCTGTTTCCCGACTGCGAGTTCAAACTCATCGACGGCACAGGCAAAAAGATCCGTGTAGCCCAAGAGGTATGCCACGCCATCGGCCTGACCAACTGTCACCCGGAACATCTGCGGGGCGAGGACGAACATGGACACTACGATTTTGTAGTGAGCCGTGCCGTAATGCCACTGCCCGACCTAATGAAGATCGTGCGCAAAAATATTGCCATAGAGCAGCGTAATGCACTGCCTAATGGCGTCATCTGCCTGAAAGGTGGTGACCTGCAGGAAGAGACCAAGCCCTTTCGCCGCATCATCGAAGTCTGCGAACTGTCCTCCTATTTCCAAGAAGAGTGGTTCAAGGAGAAACATGTCATTTATGTACCGGTATAGTTATGATGGACATCAAGTGTTTTCAAGTCAACCCTTTACAGGAGAACTGCTACGTGGTAAATGACGACACCAAGGAGTGCGTCATCATCGATTGCGGAGCCTATTATGAGGCCGAACGGCAGGCCGTCGTCAACTATCTGGACGAGCAGCAACTGAAACCCGTACACCTGCTCTGTACTCATGGTCATTTCGACCATGCCTTCGGCAACGACACCATATATTCACGATACGGCCTGAAGCCTGAGATTCATGCTGACGACGCCTACCTGATAGCCGACATGGCACAGCAATGTGTGGACATGGGAATGGGCATCGGCTACAACCGGCCATCGCCTCCCGTCGGCATGCTGCTTCACGAAGGCGACGCCATCACCTTCGGCAACCATCGTCTGCGAGTCATACACACCCCCGGTCATTCCAAAGGCGGCGTCTGTTTCTACTGTGCAGAGGAAAGTGTTGTCTTTACGGGCGACACCCTGTTTCGTATGAGTGTCGGACGTACTGACCTGCCCGGCGGTTCGTGGGCTCAACTGACACAGAGCCTCACAAAAAAGATAGCCACCCTGCCTCATGGCACCACCGTCTATCCCGGCCACGGACCCGCCACAAACTTGTCAGAAGAGGTAAGCATGAACCCATATTTTAGTTAACCGCGAATTCTCATGCTAAGATACGAACAAAAACTGAAACAACCAAAGAATAATTTGTATAATTAAGCATTTTTTCGTACCTTTGCAGCCGACTAAGTAGTAAAATAAAACCTTAGTTATATAGAAGACGGAAAAAGGAAAACGAAACAGCATGGCAGAAACGACAAACAGCATTTTGCAGAAACTCGACGGCCTGGAGGCACGCTTCGAGGAAGTGTCGACGCTCATCACCGACCCCGCAGTCATCGCCGACCAGCAGCGCTTTGTGAAACTGACGAAAGAATACAAGGACCTGGGCGACATCATGGATGCCCGTAAACGCTACATAGCCTGTCTGAACAGCATCCGCGAGGCGAAGGACATCCTGACCAACGAAGACGATGCCGAGATGAAGGAGATGGCCCGCGAGGAACTGGCCGCCAACGAGACCCTGCAGCCGCAACTGGAAGAGGAAATCAAGATTGCCCTCATCCCGAAGGATCCCGAAGATGCCAAGAATGTGCAGATGGAGATACGTGCCGGAACTGGCGGCGACGAGGCCTGTCTGTTTGCCGGCGACCTGTTTAAGATGTACAAGAGTTTCTGCGACTCGAAAGGCTGGAACCTGTCGGTGACCAGCGTCTCCGAGGGTGCCGTAGGCGGCTATAAGGAGATTGACTTCGCCGTCAGCGGAGCCGATGTCTATGGCACGCTGAAATATGAGAGCGGCGTGCATCGCGTACAGCGTGTGCCGGCCACCGAGACACAGGGCCGCATGCACACCTCGGCCGCCACGGTGGCCGTGCTGCCCGAGGCCGACAAGTTCGAGGTGCACATCAACGAGGGCGAGATCAAATGGGACACCTTCCGGAGCAGCGGTGCCGGTGGTCAGAACGTGAACAAGGTGGAATCGGGCGTGCGGCTGCGCTATATGTGGAAGAACCCCAACACGGGCGAGACCGAGGAGATTCTCATCGAGTGTACCGAGACGCGCGACCAGCCTAAGAACAAGGAGCGGGCTCTCTCGCGCCTGTACACTTTTATATACGACAAGGAGCACCAGAAATATATGGACGACATCGCCTCACGGCGCAAGACGCTAGTATCCACGGGCGACCGGTCGGCAAAAATCCGCACCTATAACTTCCCACAGGGCCGCGTGACCGACCACCGCATCGGCTACACCACCCACGACCTGCAGGGCTTTCTGGGTGGCGACATCCAGGGCATGATCGATGCCCTCACCGTGGCCGAGAATGCCGAGCGCATGAAAGAATCAGAATTATGAACAGACAAGAACTGATACAGCAGATTCGCGAGAAGCAGTCGTTTCTCTGCGTAGGCCTGGACACAGACCTGAAGAAAATCCCCCCGCACCTGCTGCAGGAGGAAGACCCCATCCTGGCCTTCAACAAGGCCATCATCGATGCCACAGCCCCCTATTGCGTCGCCTACAAACCCAACCTGGCCTTCTACGAGGCCTTCGGCGTGAAGGGGCTCATCTCCTTTGAGAAAACCATCAAGTATCTGAAAGAGAACTACCCCTGCCACTTCATCATCGCCGATGCCAAGCGCGGCGACATCGGTAACACCAGTGCCATGTATGCCCGTACCTTCTTCGAGGAATACGACGTCGACTCGCTGACGGTGGCTCCTTACATGGGCGAAGACTCGGTGACGCCCTTCCTCGGCTATGAGGGCAAATGGGTCATCCTGCTGGCACTGACCAGCAACAAGGGCAGCCACGACTTCCAACTCACTGAGGACCAGAACGGCGAGCGCCTGTTCGAGAAGGTGCTCAAGACCTCGCAGCAGTGGGGCACGGCGGAGAACATGATGTATGTCGTCGGTGCCACTCAGGGCAGGATGTTCGAGGATATCCGGCGGGTCGTTCCCACGCATTTCCTGCTTGTGCCCGGCGTAGGCGCCCAGGGCGGCTCACTGCAAGAGGTATGCCGCTACGGCATGACCCGGGACTGCGGTCTGCTGGTCAACTCGAGCCGCGGCATCATCTATGCCTCCAGCGGCGAGGACTTTGCCGAAGTGGCCGGTCTGAAAGCCAAAGAACTGCAGGAACAGATGGCTGAAGAACTGGCGAAGGCCGGTCTGTAGGCACACCCCGTCATACCATCATCAGATCGCTGATGACCATATCACTGACGAACAACCCCTCGCGGGTCAGTCGGATACGGTCGTCAGCCGTTGTAAGAAGGCGCGTCTGCAAATAAGGTCTTGCCTGACGCAGACAGTAGTCACGCTGACGGTCAGAGAGCGCAGAGAGCAGCAGGCCCTCACAGGTTCGCAGGGCTGTCATCACCTGCTCATTATAGCGGCTCATCTCATCAAGCGTCTCCAGAAGTACTTGTGGACAGCCCGCCTCTATACCAGCGACATAAGCCTTCAGGTCGGCGATATTCGACTGACGGTTGTAACCATCAAACGAATGGGCAGCCGCCCCAAGACCCAGATAGGGTGTCTGGTTCCAGTAGCCGCTATTATGACGCGAACGGAAGCCCGGACGGGCGAAGTTACTGATTTCATAATGCTCGAAACCGGCCTGCGCCAAACGGTCTTTCAGGTCATAGTACATCCGGCGCGACAGTTCCTCGTCCACCTCACGGATAACACCTTGTTTCAACTGCCTATAGAGGGCTGTACCCTCTTCATATTGTAAGGCATAGGCTGAGAGATGCTCTACCTGTAAGGCCAGGGCACTTTCGATATCGCGGTGCCATTCTTCCAAAGTCTCGCCGGGAAAACCATAAATCAGGTCGATGCTGATATTGCCGATGCCAACGGCGCGAAGGCGTTCTACGGCCATGGCCACCTGACAGGCCCGATGACGACGATGAAGGAAACGCAGACGTTCGTCACCGAACGACTGGGCACCCATGCTCACCCGGTTGACAGGTAACTCTGCCAGTCCCTCGGCAAACGACTCGGTCACATCATCCGGATTACACTCCAGCGTCACCTCGCCTTCTACCGGCCCGACGGTCTCGAAAATCTGACGCAGCAGAGGGTGTGGTAGCAACGAAGGAGTACCGCCACCTATATATAATGTTCGCACACGTTCATTTATATAATTGTGGCGCAGACGATACTCCTCGCAGAGGGCGTCAACATAGCGCTGGCGCCACTCCAGACCGGTGGTAGAATAGAAGTCACAATAGATGCAACGGCTCTTGCAAAAGGGTATATGTATGTAGATTCCTGCCATTTCGAATGCAAAATTACTAATTTTGTTTAATATTTGAAAGATTTATTTGGTGTTTTGATAAAAAATGACTAATTTCGAGCCGTCATTTGAATCTATTACCTAAAATTATAAAGTCATGAAGATTTATCAGACAAACGAGATTAAGAACATTGCATTGCTTGGCAGTGCGGGTAGCGGCAAGACTACGCTTGCCGAAGCAATGGTCTATGAGGCCGGTATCATCAAGCGCCGTGGCACCGTAGAGGGTAAGAACACCATGAGCGACTACTTCCCCGTGGAGCAGGAGTACGGCTACTCGGTCTTTTCGACCGTATTCCATGTGGAGTGGAACAACAAGAAACTGAACATCATCGACTGCCCGGGCAGCGACGACTTCGTGGGAGGTGCCATCACCGCCCTGAACGTCACCGACCAGGCCGTCATCCTCATCAACGGCCAGTACGGTCCGGAGGTGGGCACGCAGAATGCCTTCCGTTATACCGACAAACTGCAAAAGCCGGTCATCTTCCTGGTGAACCAGTTGGACCGCGAGCACTGCGATTTCGATGCCATCCTGTCGAACATGAAGGAGATTTACGGCGAGAAGTGCGTACCCGTGCAGTATCCCATCGCCACCGGTCCTGACTTCAACGCCGTGATCGACGTGCTGCTGATGAAAAAATACTCGTGGAAGCCCGAAGGCGGTGCTCCCATCATCGAGGACATCCCCGCAGAGGAAATGGAAAAGGCCAAGGAGTTGCATGCCGCCCTGGTGGAGGCTGCCGCTGCCAATGACGACACACTGATGGAGAAGTTCTTCGAGAGCGAGAGCCTGACGGAAGACGAGATGCGCGAAGGTATCCGCAAGGGACTGGTGACCCGCTCCATCTTCCCCGTGTTCTGCGTCTGCGCCGGCAAGGACATGGGCGTACGCCGTCTGATGGAGTTTCTGGGCAACGTGGTGCCGTTCGTCAGCGAAATGCCGAAGGTGCGCAACACCCGTGGAGAAGAAATCACCCCTGACAGCAACGCCCCAGCCTCCCTCTACTTCTTCAAGACCGGTGTGGAGCCACATATCGGCGAGGTGAGTTACTTCAAGGTGATGAGCGGCAGCGTGAAGTCGGGCGACGACCTGACCAATGCCGACCGCGGCTCGAAGGAACGCATTGGTACCATCTATGCCTGTGCCGGTGCCAACCGTATTCCCGTCGACCAGTTGAATGCCGGTGACATCGGCTGTACCGTGAAACTGAAGGACGTCAAGACAGGCAATGCCCTGAACGGCAAGGACTGCGAGTGGCGCTACGACTTCATCAAATATCCCAACTCAAAGTATTCGCGCGCCATCAAGGCCGTAAACGAATCCGAGACCGAGAAGATGATGGTGGCCCTGACCAAGATGCGTCAAGAGGATCCCACATGGGTGGTTGAGCAGTCGAAGGAACTGCGCCAGATTATTGTCCACGGACAGGGCGAGTTCCACCTGCGTACGCTGAAGTGGCGGATGGAGAACAACGAGAAGATTAAAATCGAGTATATCGAGCCTAAGATTCCCTATCGTGAGACCATCACGAAGATGGCACGTGCCGACTATCGCCACAAGAAGCAGTCGGGCGGTGCCGGCCAGTTCGGCGAGGTGCACCTGATTGTAGAGCCCTATGCCGAGGGGATGCCCGACCCCACCTCGTTCACCATCAATGGCCAGGAATTCAAGATGAACATCAAGTCGAAGGAAGAGAAAGACCTGGAATGGGGCGGCAAACTGGTCTTCATCAACTCCGTAGTTGGCGGTGCTATCGATACACGCTTCATGCCCGCTATCCTGAAGGGTGTAATGGAACGTATGGAACAGGGCCCGCTGACCGGCTCGTATGCCCGTGATGTCCGCGTCATCGTCTACGATGGTAAGATGCACCCGGTCGACTCCAACGAACTCTCGTTCATGCTGGCCGCCCGCAATGCCTTCTCTGCAGCATTCCGTGAGGCCGGTCCAAAGGTGCTTGAGCCCATCTACGACCTCGAGGTCTACGTACCGGCAGACTATATGGGCGACGTGATGAGCGACCTGCAGGGCCGTCGTGCCATCATCATGGGTATGGACAGTGAGGCCGGCTACCAAAAACTCTCCGCCAAGATTCCTCTGAAGGAATTGTCAAACTATTCCATCGCACTGAGTTCTATCACCGGCGGACGTGCATCGTTCACCACCAAGTTCGCCTCATACGAACTCGTACCGAACGACATCCAGCAGGCTCTCATCAAGGAGCACGAGGCAGAACTGAAGGACGAGGACTAACCCCTCCGCCCTATCCATAGTACAGAAAGGTGGCACAAATGCCACCTTTCTTTGCAAGCGAGCAAAACATTATGAACGATCCGAAAATCATCAACGACCCCGTCTTCGGTTTCATCAAGATTCCGCAAGGACTTCTCTTAGACATTGTCAAGCACCCGCTGTTCCAGCGTCTTAACCGCATCAACCAGTTAGGCCTAGCATCAGTGGTCTATCCTGGTGCACGCCACACCCGCTTCCAGCATTCGCTGGGGGCTTTTCATCTGATGAGCGAAGCCATCCTCTCGCTACAGCAGAAAGGACAGTTCATCTTCGACTCAGAGGCAGAAGCCGTGCAGGCGGCCATACTGATGCACGACATCGGACATGGCCCCTTCTCGCACGTTCTTGAGAACACGCTTATCAGCGGCATCTCCCATGAGGACATCTCGCTGCTGATGATGGAACAGATCAACCATGACCTGGGCGGCAGACTCAACCTGGCCATTGCCATCTTCAAAGACCAGTATCCAAAGCGCTTCCTCCATCAACTGATCAGTTCACAACTGGACATGGACCGTTTGGACTACCTCAGGCGCGACTCATTCTTCACCGGTGTCACCGAGGGCAATATCGGTTCGGCCCGTATCATCAAGATGCTCAATGTGGTGGATGACCGCCTAGTGGTAGAGCACAAGGGTATCTACTCATTGGAGAACTACCTGACCACCCGACGGCTGATGTACTGGCAGGTATACCTACACAAGACAGCCGTAGCCTACGAGAAGGTGCTGGTGAATATGCTCACACGCGCCAAAGACCTGACCAAGCGGGGGCACGACGTGTTCGCCTCCCCTGCCCTCTCCTACTTCATCCGCAACGATGTCGATGCACTGTGGTTCTCGCTCCATCCGGAGGCCCTGAAAATGTATGAGGAACTCGACGACTCTGACATCTGGAGCGCCATGAAGGCGTGGAAACATGATGACGACAAGATTCTGTCTACGCTGGCCACCGACATGCTCGACCGCCGCATCTTCAAGGTCGAGGTGCACGACGAACCGGTCAGTGAGAATCATATCCTCGAAATCCAGCGGCTGATAGCCGACCATACAGGCATCGACCTCAATGATACCCACTACCTGATGAGCCTCAACACCATTCAAAAGGATATGTATTCCACCGACGATGACTCCATCGGCGTTTTATACAAAGATGGCACGATAAAAGACATTTCCGAGGCTTCAGAACTGCTGAATGTGGCCCTTCTTTCTAAAAAAATACGAAAATATTACTTATGCTATCAGCGGTTTCAATAAAAATGAGTATCTTTGCAACCCAAAAAGGAAATCTTTTCAAGATATGGAATTTACAGCCAAGCAAATAGCCGGTCTTACAGACGGGCGTATTGAGGGCAACGAGAATGCTGCCGTGAACACGTTTGCAAAGATTGAAGAAGGAAAAGAAGGCGCCATTTCTTTCCTCTCCAACCCCAAATACACACACTATCTCTACGAGACCAAGTCGAGTATCGTGCTGCTTAACGACGACGTGGAACTGGAGCACCCGGTAAGCACCACGCTCATCAGGGTGCCTAATGCTTATGAGGCCATCGCCAAACTGCTGCAGATTTATGAGTCGATGAAACCCAAAAAGAGTGGCATCGACCCGCTGGCCTTCGTGTCGCCAAAGGCTACTATTGGAAAAGATGTTTATATTGGTGCCTTTGCCTATGTGGGCGACGGCAGCGTTATCGGCGACGGCACACAAGTCTATCCCCACACCGTCATCGGCGACAACGTGACGATTGGTGCCAACGGACTGTTCTACCCCAATGTGACCATCTATCAAGGCTGCCGGTTGGGCAACAATGTTACCGTCCATGCCGGCAGCGTCATCGGAGCCGACGGGTTTGGATTCGCCCCTGGCGAGCAAGGCTACAACAAGATTCCCCAAATTGGCATCGTCATAATAGAGGATAACGTAGAGATTGGTGCCAACACCTGTGTCGACCGTTCGACGATGGGGGCCACACTAGTCAAGAAGGGTGTCAAATTGGACAACCTCATCCAGGTGGCCCACAACTGTGAAGTCGGTGAGAATACTGTGATGTCAGCACAAGTTGGCCTGGCTGGCAGTACGAAGATTGGCGACTGGTGCATGGTGGGCGGTCAGGCCGGATTCTCCGGTCATATCAAACTGGCCGACCATACCTTTATCGGAGCCCAAGCCGGCGTCATCAGCAATACCAAGAGCGGTGAGCAACTCATTGGTACGCCTGCCATCGACCCGAAGATATTCTTCAAGGCATCGGCTCTGATGAAACGCCTGCCGGACATGTATAAGGAACTAGGTCAACTGAAGAAAGAACTTGCAGAACTGAAAGAAAAACAAATACAATAAGAACATGAAACAGAAAACACTGAAAGGCAGTTTCTCGCTTTGCGGCAAAGGACTGCATACTGGATTAAGTCTCACGGTGACATTCAATCCCGCACCGGAGAATCATGGTTATAAAATCCAGCGCATCGACCTGGAGGGAATGCCTGTCATTGATGCCATTGCCGAAAACGTGGTGGACACACAACGTGGAACCATACTGGGCAAGGGCGAGGCCAAAGTGTCGACCGTCGAACATGGTCTCTCTGCACTCTATGCACTGGGCATCGATAACTGTCTCATACAGGTCAACGGACCGGAGTTCCCCATTCTCGACGGCTCTGCCATCCAATATGTTGAGAAGATACGCGAAGTGGGAATCGAGGAGCAGAACGCCCCCAAAGACTGGTATGTCATCCGTAAGAAACTGGAGGTAAAAGACGAGAATACAGGATCGTGTATCACCATCCTGCCCGATGACGAGTTCTCGATTACGGCCATGTGCTCGTTCGAATCAAAGTTCATCAACAGCCAGTTTGCCACCCTCGACAACCCTGCCGACTATTCTGAAGAGATAGCACCTGCCCGCACCTTTGTGTTTGTCAGGGATATAGAACCGCTGTTGCAGGCTAACCTCATCAAGGGCGGCGACCTGGACAATGCCATCGTCATCTATGAGCGCCAGACCACCCAAGAGCGCCTAGACACACTGGCCGACATGCTGCATGTGGAGCATCGTAACGCCGACGAACTGGGCTATATACAGCACAAGCCGCTGGTGTGGGAGAACGAGTGTACACGTCATAAGTTGCTCGACATCATTGGCGACATGGCCCTCATCGGCAAACCCATCAAAGGTCGAATCGTGGCCACACGTCCCGGACATACCATCAACAACAAGTTTGCCCGTGAAGTCAGAAGGGAAATCAAGAAACACGAGATACAGACGCCCGTCTATGATCCCAACGAAGAGCCGGTGATGGATGTAAACCGCATCCGTGAGTTGTTGCCCCACCGTTATCCTATGCAGTTGGTTGACAAGGTCATTGAAATCGGAGCCACCAGCATCGTCGGTGTCAAGAATATCACGTCCAACGAACCGTTCTTCCAGGGACACTTCCCGCAAGAGCCAGTCATGCCGGGCGTGCTGCAAATCGAAGCCATGGCACAATGCGGCGGCCTGCTCGTACTGAACACTGTAGAGGAGCCGGAGCGCTGGTCGACCTATTTCATGAAGATCGACGGCGTGAAGTTCCGCCAGAAGGTGGTACCCGGCGACACACTCATTTTCAAGGTCGACTTATTGGGCCCACTGCGCCACGGCATCTCAACCATGCACGGCTACGCTTTCGTAGGCGACAAGATAGTGTCGGAGGCAACATTCACTGCACAAATCGTAAAGAACAAATAATTATGAATCAGATACACCCCATGGCTATTGTCGACCCAAAGGCAAAACTCGGCGATGGCAACATTATCGGTCCGTTCTGTGTAATCAGCAAGAATGTAGAGATTGGCGACAATAACCATTTTCTGAATGGTGTCACCATTCACGAAGGAGCACGCATCGGCAATGGCAACGAGTTCTTCCCGGGTGCCAGCATCTCTACCAAGCCACAGGACCTGAAGTTCAAGGGCGAAGAAACGCTGTGCGTCATTGGCGACAACAACTCTATCCGTGAGAATGTTACCATCAGTCGGGGAACGGCCTCGAAGGGAAAGACCATCGTCGGCAACGGCAACCTGCTGATGGAGAATATGCATGTGGCCCACGACTGTTTGATCGGTAATGGTTGTATCATCGGCAACTCGACGAAGTTTGCCGGCGAGGTCATCGTACACGACAATGCCATCATCTCGGCTGAGGTGCTCGTACACCAGTTCAACAACATCGGGGGATACGTGATGGTACAGGGTGGCACCCGTACTAGTCAGGACATTCCGCCATACGTCATTGCCGGCAAGGAACCGGTGCGCTTTGCCGGTGTCAACCTCATTGGCTTGCGTCGTCGCGGATTCTCCAACGAGACCATAGAGATGATTCACGACACTTACCGTATCATCTATGCCCAGGGCATCCTGAAAGACGGCATCGCTGAGGCTCGCACCAAGTACCCTGAATCGAAAGAAGTGGAATACATCTGTTCGTTCTTCGAGAACTCGAAGCGAGGAGTGATACGCTGAATGCCTGAGCGATGAAAAACCTCATCGTCATCACAGGACCTACGGCTGTCGGTAAGACGCTATTGTGCCTGGACATAGCCAAGCACTATGACATTCCTATCATCAATGCCGACAGCCGACAAATTTACAAAGAGATGAGAATTGGTACTGCCGCGCCCACCGAAGAGCAACTTCGGCAGGTGCGGCACTACTTTGTAGGTACACTGTCGCTAGACGACTATTATAGTGCCTCGATGTACGAGCAACAAGTGATGGCACTGCTCCATACACTCTTCCAAAAGAACGACTATGCGCTGATGACCGGCGGAAGCATGATGTATATCGATGCCGTCTGCAATGGCATCGACGACATCCCGACTGTCGACGAAGAGACCCGCGCCACGATGAAACGCCGCCTGGCAGAGGAAGGGTTAGGACATCTCTGCGAAGAACTGAAACGACTGGACCCGGAACACTATGCGATTGTCGATCGCAACAACCCCAGGCGGGTGGTTCACGCTTTGGAAATCTGTCACATGACCGGCCATACTTATACCTCGTTCCGAAAGAACGAGCACAAGCCACGCGATTTCAACATCATCAAGATAGCCCTGAACCGTCCGCGTGACATTATCTATGAACGTATCAACAACCGCGTGAACCAGATGATGGCTAACGGACTGCTTGACGAGGCGCGCAGTCTCTATGACCACCGCCATTTGAATGCCCTCAACACGGTGGGCTATAAGGAGATTTTTGCCTTTCTAGATGGATGCTGGTCACTCGACGAAGCCATAGAGCGCATCAAGGGCAACACACGCCGCTATGCCCGCAAACAATTGACATGGTTTAAGAAGGACTCCAACATCACATGGTTTAGTCCAGACGACAAAGAACTGATTATCAAACATATAGAAAGCAATGGATAAAGTAAGACGCATTCTTTCTACCATCTGGCATACGTTGAAGGTTATCGCCCAGTGGTACATCGGTATGTTCAAGGGCAGACCTTGGTATGTCAAGGTATTGTCTGCCATCATCTCTATGATCGTGGCTGGTTTGTGCTACTTAGGAGCCGTCGATATCAACTTCCTCGGACTCTTCGGAAAGTCACCCAGCATCAGTACAATCCTAAACACACGCCCCGCTGAATCTTCGATAATCTACAGTGCTGACAGTGTCATGATTGGCAAATTCTTTAGCGAGAACCGCACGCCAGTGAAATACGAGGAGGTAAACAAAGTATTCTGGGAAGCACTAATCTCTACTGAAGACGAGCGTTACTACCGCCACTTCGGGGTAGACTTCCAGGCTTTTGGCGCCGCCCTCAAAGACTATGTAGTGCATGGTGATGCTAGAGGGGCATCAACCATCACACAGCAATTGGCCAAGAATCTCTTCCGTGTCCGTACAGAATACTCCACCGGTCTCTTAGGCAATATTCCCGGCATCAAAATGCTGATTATGAAAACTAAGGAGTGGATTACTGCCATCAAACTGGAAATTCACTTCAGCAAAGAGGAAATCCTTACGATGTATGCCAACACCGTTGACTTTGGCTCTAATGCCTTTGGCATCAAGACTGCATGCAAGACCTATTTCAACACCACTCCTCAGGACCTGACACCAGAACAGGCGGCTATTTTAGTGGGGATGCTCAAAGCCACTACCTACTACAATCCACGCATCCATCCCGACAACAGCCTAAACCGTCGCAATGTGGTGCTTAACAATATGCTCAAGCATGGACATCTGTCGCAGGAGGAATTCGACTCACTAAAACTATTGCCTATCACGCTTGACTATAATGTTGAGAATGCCTACGATGGCGATGCCAACTATTTCCGCGAGGCTGTCAAGGAAGAACTCCGAGAATGGTGCTCGCAGGCCGGCTACGATATCTACACCGACGGTCTGAAGATTTATACGACCATAGATACACGAATGCAGAAATATGCCGAACAGGCCGTCTGGGAACAGATGCAGAAGATACAGAAAAAATTCAACGACCACTGGGGACGCACGAATCCATGGCAGGACGAGCATCACCGTGAGATTCCCAACTTTATCGAAAACATCGCCAAACGGACGCCTTACTATAAGGCGCTCGAAAAACGCTTCCACAACCAAACTGACTCCATAGACTATTATCTCAACTTGCCTCATACCGTCCGCCTGTTCAGTTACGACGGTGCTTTCGAGACAGAAATGAGTACTCTCGACTCCATCCGCTACATGGAGCATTTCATGCACTGCGGCTTCGTGGCCATGGAACCGAACACTGGCCATGTCAAGGCATGGGTTGGCGACCTGGACTTCAGTACATGGAAGTACGACAAGGTGACAGCATTGCGACAGCCCGGATCCACCTTCAAACTCTTCGTCTACGCCGAGGCGATGAATCAGGGACTGACGCCCTGCGACCGTCGTATCGACTCCTACGTCAGCATGAAAGTCTACGACCCCGCTCAGAAAAAAGAGGTTATCTGGGCACCAACTAATGCCAATGGCTATTTCACCGGTGCCAACATGACGCTGAAGTCGGCCTTCGCACAGAGTATCAATTCGGTGGCCGTCAAACTAGGACAGGAGATGGGAATCGACCGCATAGCGCAGACGGCCCGTAAGATGGGCATCGTCAGCCATCTCGACGAGACGCCATCCCTAGCCTTGGGTGCCAGCGATGTCAGCCTGCTCGAACTAGTCAACTCCTACGGCACAGTAGTCAACGATGGCGTGGCCCATAAACCGATACTCATTACACGTATTCTCGATCGTGACGGTAATGAGATTTATACGGCACCCACCGATCAGCAACAGGCCATCCCATACCGCTCGGCATTCTTCATGCAGCAACTGCTCATGGGCGGACTACGTGAGCCCGGTGGCACCAGTATGAACCTCTGGACATTCATCCATCCTTTCAACGATACGGACTTTGGCGGTAAGACAGGTACTTCCAACAACCATTCTGATGCCTGGTTCGTAGGCATATCACCACGACTCATCTGTGGTGCCTGGGTGGGAGGCGAATATCGCGCCATCCATTTCCGCACAGGACAACTGGGACAAGGCAGTCGGACAGCACTACCGGTCTGTGGACAGTTCTTTCATTCGGTGCTTAGCGATGCGCAGTTTGCTCACTACCGCGGACATTTCGCTCCATTGAATGATAACACCATATCGGGCAGCCAATACCAATGCACGGGCTACTACTACCTCCCTGCCGACACTATCGATGCTGAGGGCGAGGAGCCCGCCGACGAAATCATGACAGATGAGGGGAATGAGACGAACCGCCCCGTTGAGTCTCCGGAAATACCTGTTCAGGAGACCCAACAACCAATGTAGCACCTATAGACATGGAACTGGATCTCGAAAACAAAGAGTGGCATGACGCCCTCCAGATTGTCAACTATACCCGGCGCTCCCTTTTCCTGACAGGCAAGGCCGGCACGGGCAAGTCCACCTTTCTGCGCTACGTGTCGAAGCATACCAAGAAGAAACATGTCATACTGGCTCCGACAGGCATCGCTGCCATCAACGCCGGTGGTGCCACGCTCCACAGTTTCTTCAAACTGCCCTTCCACCCTCTGCTTCCCAACGACACCAGATACGACCGCCGTCATATCAAAGAGACGCTCAAATACACCAGCGCACAGCGTAAACTGCTCCGGGAGGTCGACCTCATCATCATTGACGAGATATCGATGGTCCGTGCAGACATCATCGACTTCATCGACAAGGTGCTACGCATCTATACTCGAACTTACGAGCCGTTCGGAGGCAAACAACTATTGCTCGTAGGCGATATCTTCCAGTTGGAGCCCGTACTTAAAGAAGAAGACCGACAGTTACTGCGCCCTTTCTATCAGTCGGCCTATTTTTTCAACGCAAAGGTGTGGCAGCAGTTGCAACTGGTCAGCATCGAACTGAAAAAGGTGTATCGCCAACGAGATGACCAGTTTATCAAACTGCTCGACCGTATACGTCAGAACCTTGCAACACCCGCTGATTTGGACAACCTCAACAGACGAGTCTTAACGAGTGATGCCATTTCACGACCGCATACATCGAATGATGCCTCTCTCACCATCACATTGGCTACCCGTCGTGACACCGTTGACTATATCAACGAGGAACGGCTCCAATGTCTTGAGGGCTCTCCCACCGTGTTCTATGGCCATACCGAGGGTGACTTCCCCGATGCTTCGCTGCCCACGCCGATGGAACTACGTGTCAAACCGGGTGCACAGATTATCTTCATCAAGAACGACAAGGAGAAACGATGGGTCAATGGTACTCTTGGCATCGTTACCGCTATTGATGAGGATGAAGGCATTATCACAGTGCAAACAGAAGAGGGAGTCAGCCATGATGTTGAACGGGAGGTATGGGAGAATATGCGCTACACCTTCAACGAAAAAGAACAGAAAATCGAAGAGCAACTATTGGGTACTTACACCCAGTTTCCCCTACGTCTGGCATGGGCCATCACCGTGCATAAGAGTCAAGGTCTCACCTTCAAACAGGTGAAGATAGACTTTACGGGCGGTGCATTTGCTGGCGGACAGACCTATGTGGCTCTGTCTCGCTGCACCTCCTTTGACGGCATCACGCTGGTGGCTCCCATCCGCCAACAGGACATCTTTGTACGGGGCGAAGTGGTACAGTTCGCACGACGTTATAATGATCAGACACTCATCAGTCAGGCTATGCAGGAAGGCAAAGCCGACCGCGAATACCACGATGCTATCAAAGCCTTCGACCATGGCGACTTCGACACCTTTCTTGACCATTTCATCAAGGCCATACATAGCCGCTACGACATCGAAAAGCCAGTGGCCCGGCGTTTTATTCGCCGTAAACTGGCAATTATTAACAAACAGAAAGCCGAGATAGATGCTTTGACGACTGAGCGTCAACAGCGAGAGAACACCCTAAAACGCTTGGCTGCCGAATATACACTCTTAGGCAAGGAGTGCGAACAGGAAGATATGCGTGAGGCCGCTATTCGCAACTACGAGAAAGCTCTCGAATTATACCCCGAAGCCCATGATGCCAAGCGCAGGCTTAACAAACTGAAAAAGTAGGCTTTTATACGCTTTTTTAGTAAAAATTACGCAACAAAAGCACAATTGTGCCCCCACACATTGATTTTTATCAAAAAAAGTTCTTGAAAAATTTGGCCATTTCAAAAAAAAGGTTTAACTTTGCTCACGTTATCCTGAAAACAATCTTTTTACCTTAAAAGAACTAATACCTATTGAAGATAGAAGCGATCGGCTGTGAAGTCCGTCGCTTTTGTTTTCTACTGTTATTTATGCGCCTGACTATTGAAATAGCAACATGAACCAAAAGCAATGACTGCAAAAGAAATTTTTGAACTTCGCAAACAAGGCCTGAAAGAGCAGGCTTACGAGACCGCCCGACAGTTATATGCCTCGGACAAGAGTCCGCAGGCCTCGTCTGCTATGTTCTGGACAGCGGTTGACATGCTCAAATACTGCATCAACGAGGGGCGTACAGAGGAGGCCAACAAGATCTTTTTGGCATTGGAACGGCTACTACCCAACGTGCCCGACCGTGACGGATGGGTGCAGCCTGCCTTCGATCGCTGCGTGCAACTGCTGAAGAAGAAGCACACCAAGAAGGCGGGGTTCGATGAAATCTCCGAACACTCGCAAATGGGTGTCTGGGGTGAAGAAGTGGCTGTCGACTACCTGCGTGACAACGAGTACATCATCCTAGAACGCGACTGGCACTCCGGCCATCGCGACATCGACATCATCGCACAACAGGATGACACCATCGTGTTCGTGGAGGTTAAGACACGCCGCAACACCAACTTCATAGCACCCGAACAGGCGGTGGATTGGAAGAAACGTCGCAACCTGCGTCACGCCATCAACCATTATGTGAAATACCGTAAGATTGACAATCCCATCCGTTTCGACATCATCACCGTGGTAGGCTCACTCGATACACCCCACCCCGTCATCAACCACATAGAAGATGTTGACATCATGAGGTAAAACATTACCGACACCTGCACACTTATTTCCGCTTCACGCCCCTCGTAGGCTCGGCATCCAGGGGATTGTCGGGCCAGGCGTGCTTGGGATAGCGGCGACGCAGTTCCTTGCGCACGTCGAAATAGGTTTCCTGCCAGAAATTGCGCAGGTCGCTGGTGAGTTGCACGGGCTTGAAACCGGGCGAGAGCAGTTCCATCAGCACGGGAGTGCCGTCAGCCTGTGGGGTGTCTATGAGACCAAAGCACTCTTGCAGACGGACACGCAGCACAGGCACCTCAGCACCTATGCGGTATTCTAAACGAATGCGACTGCCGGTGGGCACGACGATGTGGGTTGGTGCCAAGCGGTCTATCGTCTGCTGTTGGTCGTAGGAGAGGCCGCTCCAGATGATTTCCTTGAGGTCGAGTTTCTTCAGTTCTGCCGTAGTGGTGGCACGTCCGATAAAGAGCGGTCCCCATTCGAGTGCACGCCGACAGAGCGAATCGTTGTCGACTGAGGGAAGGCCTAATTCAGGATGACGGGCAGCGACGAAGGCAATGCGCCGCTGCAGGTTCTGTACCTCATCAGAGAAATTGAGCATCGAGGGACCGTCTTTGACGATGGCCTCGCAGATGGTGCGCTGTATAGTCTCGCGGTGGTCGCCCGACAGTGGTTTCTCGTCTAACAGGATGGCTCCGATGCGATGCTCCTGACGGGCCACAATGGTGCCGGCCTTACCGTCCCAATAGATGTTCTCGCGCTTGGTAGAGTAAGGTAGTAGGTCGTCGGGGGCAACGACGCTGGCTAAGAACACCTTTCCGATGCCGCCTTGTTTGCGGTGCATCGAGGCAGCGACTATCCAGTCGCTTTCCGCCTGGCTTTCAATCGAGACCAAAGCGCCATTCGACAACTGGTAGGTGTCTACACCCTCTTTCCACACTTTTCCTATGCGTTCGGGATAGGCAGAGGCCAGGAGCGCACCTGCTTCGTAGGGATTGACGGTGGTGTCGTCGTCTTTGGCATGAATCATCTCAGCATACTGGCGGGCAATCTTGATGATGCGCCCCCAGCGGCCTCCGTGTCCGTTTCTGCGTTCGCGTCGCAGGTCATCGAGACGGGTGGCTATCGAAATATCACCGCTGCCGGCCAGCGGGTCTTTCTCTTCTAAGAGGGCGGCGATGTCGGCAGCAAGAGATTTGCGTTCAGGGCTGTCTGCCATGAGCAACATACGGGCAATACGCGGATGACAAGGCAGTTTCGACAGTGCTTTGCCTTGCTGTGTCACCTTGCTCGCCTCATCCAATGCGCCAAGCGATTGCAACAGTGTGCGGGCATGGACTACAGACGACTTGGGCGGTGGTGTCAGCCACGGCAGACGCTCCACTTCGCGCTCACCCCAGATGGCGGCATCGAGCACCAACGACGTGAGGTCGGCATCCTGTATCTCCGGCCGCCGCACCGTTTCCATCCGTGCCTCGGTGCCTTTGCTCCACAGTCGGTAACATACGCCAGGAGCCACGCGTCCGGCACGTCCTGTGCGCTGCGTCGCCATATCCATCGAGATGCGCACGGTCTCCAGGTGGCTCAGTCCGCTACGGGCGTCGAACACCATTTTTCTATGCAGTCCGCTGTCCACTACCACGCGCACGCCCTCGATGGTGAGCGATGTCTCGGCAATGGGTGTAGCCAGCACCACCTTCCGTTCGCCAGGCGCACTCGGAGCGATGGCCCGTGCCTGCTCGTCGTTCGACAGCATACCGTATAGCGGGAATACCTTCGTGCCGTCAAGACTATCCGCTATCATCTCCTCCACGCGACGTATTTCGCCCTCTCCCGGTAGGAACGCCAGAATATCGCCCTCATGCTCACGGTGAGCCTGCAAGATGGTTCTGGCCGTCAGTGGCGACACATTCTGAACGTCTGCCTCTTCTGCTGTATGGATGACCTCGACGGGAAACATCCGTCCTTCGCTCTCCAACACCGGACAGTGTAGGGCATCAACGAGTGCAGCGGTATCTATCGTTGCCGACATCACCACCAGGCGCAGGTCGTCGCGCAGCAACTGCTGGCATTGTCGCGTCAGGGCAAATGCCTCGTCGGTGTTCAGGCTCCGCTCGTGAAACTCATCGAACACCACCGCAGCAATGCCATCCAAGGCTGGGTCGTCGAGCAACATGCGCGTCAGTACGCCTTCGGTCACCACTTCGATGCGTGTCCGGTCACTCACCCGACTCTCGAACCTTATCCGATAGCCCACCGTCTCGCCCACGCTTTCGCCCATGAGCCAAGCCATGCGCGCCGCTATCTGGCGTGCCGCCACCCGTCGGGGTTCCAGCACAATAATCTTTCCGTCGACAACAAACGATGTATTGCCGGAATTGCGCTCGGATAACATACTGAGCAGCATCGTCAGTGGCAGCAATGTTGACTTGCCGGCTCCCGGTGCCGCCGTCACAACCACTGCCGTAGCGGTGAGCAACGTCTCATTGAGCGCCGCTGCTATTGTCGCCACGGGCAGCCGTTCCAATTCCTGTTTCAGTCGGTCGGTCATCATTGCATCCTTTTCTTAATGATGTATAAAAATCGATGCAAAGATACTGACTTTAAGGGATTTTTCGTAATTTTGCGTCATTGATTTAGGAACATTTATCAATATACACCAGAAACAGAATGAAAAAACTTTGTCATTATATCTCCGACTACATGGCCGTGCTGGTACTGGCTGCCGCCGTGCTAGCATTGGCCTTTCCCGCAACACTCGGGCACGTTCCGCCCACGGTCATCAACTATCTGCTGGGCGTGGTAATGTTTGGCATGGGGCTGACGCTCAACCTCCACGACTTCCGCATTGTATTCAGTCGCCCAAAGGATGTCATCACGGGCTGTCTGGCACAGTTCACGGTGATGCCGCTGCTGGCATGGGCGCTGACGCGACTCTTCTCGCTCGACGAGGCACTGGCACTGGGTGTGGTGCTCGTGGGCTGCTGTCCCGGTGGCACGGCCTCCAACGTCATCACCTATCTGGCCAAGGGCGACCTGGCGCTGTCGGTGGGCATGACAGGCGTCTCTACCCTACTCGCCCCTTTCCTTACCCCCCTGCTCACATGGATGCTGGCGGGCAAGAGTGTCGATGTGAATGTGGGCAGCATGTTCCTCAGCATCCTGTGGGTGGTCATCGTACCCATCGCCGTCGGTCTGTTAGTAAAATGGCTGTGGCCGCGATTCACCGAGCGTATCACCGACTATCTGCCGGCCTTCTCGTCGCTGGCCATCGCCTTCATCGTCGCTATCGTCATCGCCGCCAATGCTGCCAAACTGCTGGCCGGCGGACTGATCATCGTGCTGGTGGTCGTGCTCCACAATGTCTGCGGACTCGTCCTGGGCTATCTCATCGGAAGCCTGCTCCGACTGTCCAGTCCGAAGAAGCGCGCCATCTCCATCGAGGTGGGCATGCAGAACTCCGGCCTGGCCAGCAGTCTGGCCACCATCCACTTCGCCGCCTATCCGCTGGCCACCATCCCCGGAGCCATCTTCAGCGTGTGGCACAACCTGTCGGGAGCCACCGTGGCGTGGTTGTATCGGAATTTCTGAATCCATGCCTCTTCCTGCGTCATATTCGTGTCAATTCGTGCAATTCGTGTTCGTTAATCTCTCTTGAAAATATCGCGAGTATATACCTTCTCCTGAACATCATCCAATGCCTCGTCGTAGCGATTGGCTATAATCGCATCACTCTGCTTCTTAAACTCATCGAGATTATTCACAACACGAGACCCAAAGAACGTCTCGCCATCCTTCAGCGTAGGCTCATAGATGATGATATTAGCACCCTTCGCCTTTACACGTTTCATGATGCCCTGGATGGCACTCTGACGGAAGTTATCAGAGTTACTCTTCATCGTCAGACGGAACACACCGATGGTCACTTCCTTCTCTGCGCTCTCACTCCAGTCACTATTAGCAGTATAGTAACCCGCTTTACGCAGCACTTCGTCTGCAATAAAGTCTTTACGCGTACGGTTACTCTCCACGATGGCCGTCATCATGTTCTGAGGAACATCCGCATAGTTGGCCAGCAACTGCTTGGTGTCCTTAGGTAGACAGTAACCACCATAACCAAATGAAGGATTATTATAATGTGTACCGATACGAGGATCTAAACCAACGCCAGATATGATAGCCTGACTATCCAATCCTTTCACCTCTGCATAAGTATCCAGCTCATTAAAGTATGATACACGCAAAGCCAAATAGGTATTGGCAAACAATTTCACAGCCTCTGCCTCCGTCATTCCCATAAACAGCGTATCGATATTCTCCTTG
>OCTX012290429.1_pt1 | contig 21613 bp, 11 predicted proteins | sample 1539691 | NCBI WGS metagenome assembly OCTX01 (sample SAMN02144231, study PRJEB22623) | gut metagenome | biome: sheep rumen | host: Ovis aries | place: New Zealand
TCAGATTATTCATCTGAAGCGCTATCGTTTCTTCGATATCGGTACCGATCATTATTACTATGATGATTATGAGAACGAGCGTAGTATCAGTGACATTGCCGAGCGCAGTTATATGCCTGCCCTGAATGCCATCGGCGACATGATTCGCGATAATGGCAAGGACTTCAAGGTGGCTTTCTCGCTGTCGGGTGTTGGTATCGAGCAGTTGGAAATGCATGCTCCACAGGTGTTGGAGAAGTTGCAAGAGTTGAACGCTACAGGATGTGTTGAGTTCTTGGCAGAGCCTTACTCTCACGGTTTGTCTTCTTTGGCTAACGAAGAGACCTTCGCACTGGATGTGAAGAAGCAGTGCCAGAAGATTGAAGAGTACTTCGGCAAGAAGCCGACAGTTCTCCGCAACTCATCTCTTATCTATAGCGATGATATCGGTGGCCAGGTGGCTGCTATGGGTTTCAAGGGAATGCTGACCGAGGGTGCCAAGCACGTACTGGGTTGGAAGTCGCCTCACTATGTTTACAACTGTAACATTGCTCCCAACCTGAAGCTGTTGCTTCGTGATGTTGAGCTGTCTGACGATATCTCTCTGCGTTTCAACAATGCCGATTGGGAAGGCTATCCATTGTTTGCTGATGCCTATATCGATCGCATTGCCCGTCTGCCGGAAGAGGAGCAGATTATCAACATCTTCATGGAACTTTCAGCACTGGGTATTGCTCAGCCATTAAGCTCAAATATCCTCGACTTCCTGAAGGCGCTGCCTGCCTGTGCTAAGGAGAAGGGTATTACATTCTCTACGCCTACAGAAATCTGCATGAAGGTGAAGAGTGTGAGCAACCTCGACGTGCCCGATACGCTGTCGTGGGTAGATGAGGAGCGCGACGTTTCATGCTGGTTGGGTAATGCCATGCAGCGTGAGGCTTTCAATAAATTGTATAGTGTTGCCGACCGCGTACGTATTGCCAATGATCCACGTATCAATCAGGACTGGGATTATCTGCAGGCCAGCAACAACTTCCGCTTCATGACCACCAAACCTTCTAACGTTGGTCTGGACCGTGGTATCTACAGCGGACCGTTTGATGCCTTCACCAATTATATGAATATTCTGGGTGACTTCATCAACAGAGTGAATGCGCTGTATCCTCCTGAAATCGACAACGAGGAACTTAATGCACTGCTTACGACCATCCGCAATCAGGGCGATGAGATTGAGTATAAGGACGAGGAGATTACCCGTCTGAAGGCTCGCCTTGCCAAGTATGAGGCTCCAGAAGAGGAGAAGCCTGCCAAGAAACCAGCCGCCAAGAAGGCTCCAGCTAAAAAGGCTCCGGCAAAGAAAGCTCCTGCTAAGAAGGCTGAGGAAAAGAAGTAATCAGTTGAAATGATATGAAAAAGGAATCCTCTCCAGTTTTTTCGGAGAGGATTCTTTTTTCTTTATGGAATGTTCACTTGTATTTTCTTGAGGTCTTTGTCGGCACTTGATGAGCCTACCATCAGTTCGTATTTCCCTGGTACAACCCGCATGGCGTTGGTGGCTGTATCCCAACCCTCGAAGCGCTCGCGTGGGAAATCAATCTCCACCGTCTTGCTTTCTCCAGCCTTCAAACTCACGCGCTCGTAGCCACGAAGCGTTTTCAACGGGCCTTCCGTGTCAGCCAGATTGCGCATATACACTTGTACGACTTCTGTACCGTCCTTCTTACCAGTATTCTTCACCTCTACGCGTACCTTATTATTTATATACTGAGGGGTGCTGACGTCAAAGGTGGTGTAACTTAATCCATATCCGAAGGGGTAGAGAGCTTCGCCTTTGAAGTAGCGGTAGGTGCGGTTCTGCATACGATAGTCAAGGAAATCGGGCAGGTCGTTCACACTCTTATAAAACGTGATGGGCAGTTTCCCACTGGGGTTACAGGTGCCAAAGAGCACATCGGCTACTGCCTGCCCGCCTTTCTCACCGCCATACCAAGCCTGTACGATAGCATCGGCAATGCCGTCCTCTGGTGTCAAGGCAATGGCTGACCCAGAGCAGTTGACGTAGATGATGTGTTTGCCAGCTTTCTTGAGGTCGGCAAGCCACTCGCGCTGTACCTGCGGTAATTCGATATCGGTACGGTCGCCACCCTTAAAGCCTACCGCATCGACCTTCATTTCCTCACCCTCCAGACGGGGAGAGATACCGCCCACAAAGATGACAATTTCAGCATCCTTCAAAGGAGAATCCTTGGCTGTGAGGGGCGAAAGGGCAGCTGGCGAATGGTCTGTCATGGTAACGTCGAACTGTAGCATGGCATGTCCTGTAGATTGTGCGTACATCAGCATCAGCGGATAGCTCTTTCCTGCTTCTACTTTGTATGTCAGATGGGCATCGCGCACCCCATGTCCATTCTTGCGAGCCAGCAGGGTGTCGCCATTGAAAACAAGCATCGAGAAGTCGTCGTTGAGAATATCAAATGTCACCTCACCGCTTTGCTGTGGGCGAAACACACCCTCATAGCGTGCAGCAAAATGTTCCAGATTAACACCTGGTGCAAAAGCCGTATTGCCGCCATTGTCCAAATGCAGAGGCTCTGTCAGGCGGATAGCCATAGCAGGCAGGCCTTGCATCCGTTCGTTATTCCAGTAGTTGGCTTGCAGTCCTGGTCGTCCGTCCTCAGTGAATATCTGATTGAACATACTCGTAGGTACCTCTTTCTTGGTCCATGTGCAACCCTGGATGAAGGGCACATCAGGCAGATATTGGCGAATACCTTGCAGAATAGTTGTCGTCTGGGTAGGCTGTCCGTTGTAGTTTCCCCACATCATGGTTGAATCGTTGGCATTAGGTCCCATCACCACAATCCGTTTTGTGCGTTTCGGTTTTGTCGAAACGGACAGTGGTAAGATGCCATTGTTCTTCAGCAGCACGATACTCTGACGGGCGGCATCAAGGGCAATCTGCTTATGTTCCTTGCTTGCCACTACGCTCATGGGTATCTTTGTCCATTCCACCAATTCGTCTGGGTCGAAGTCGCCCAGTTCAAAGCGGCCTATCAGCAGGCGGCGCAGGGAAATGTCGAGTTGCTGTTCTGAAATCTTCCCTGACTTCACGGCTTCCGGCAAAGACTCATACACATGACCGCATTCCACATCGGTACCAGCCAGTACTGCGTGTGCTGAAGCCTCCTCGTCAGTCTTTACAAAGTTATGACGACCGGGTTTGTAGAAATCGTCAATGGCTCCACAATCGCTCGTCACGATACCCTGGAAACCCCATTCGTCTCGCAGAATACGTTGCAGATAGCGCGTATTACCGCAACAGGGCTCTCCGTCAATGGCCTGATAAGCACACATAATCTCCTTGACGTTACCTTCTTGCACCAATGCCTTAAAAGCGGGCAGGTAGGTCTCCCATAGGTCACGTTCGGGCAGCTGTTCAATGTTGAACTCATGGCGGTTCCATTCCGGTCCACTGTGTACGGCATAGTGTTTGGCGCAGGCAAACAGCTTTTTGTATTTCGGATTTTTCTGAGTATTCCGATTGTTTTGATTATACGCCTGTCCTTGCAAACCGTTCACAACGGCCAAGCCCATCTTACTGGTCAGATAGGGGTCTTCGCCGTAAGTTTCTTGTCCACGTCCCCAACGTGGGTCGCGGAAAATGTTGATGTTAGGTGTCCAGAACGACAAGCCTCTGTAGCGTATCAGTTCATTCTTCCTTCTGGCCTCTGTGTTCTTGGCACGTGCCTCGTCGCTGGCTGCTGTGAAAGCCTGATACACCAGATGGTCGTTGAAGGTAGCCGCCATACCCATCGTAATGGGGAAAACGGTGGCAATACCGTTGCGTCCAATACCATGCAACGCCTCGTTCCACCAGTGGAACTCAGGGATACCCAGTCGGGGTATAGCAGGCGACACATCCATCATCAGTTTTGCTTTTTCTTCTATGGTCAGTCTGCCGAGTAAATCCTCTGCACGTTCTTCAGCACTCAGTTGCGGATTTTGGTAGGGCAGTATCTGTGCGCTTACTGTTGCGCATAGTCCTATTAATAGGACAGTAACTATTTTCCTCTTCATCATATTTATTATTTTAGGTGTTTATCAAAGAAATCAAGTACGCGTTTCTGGGCATTCTTGTCACAGCTGTGTGGAATGTCCCATAGCTCCGTCTCCAGTTTATCATCAGCCTTCTGACTTTTCCATGTTTCATGCATGATCTTAAAAGCCTTTTCCACACCTGCGACAGGGAATAGCTTATCTTGCGAGCCGTTGATGAAGAGCATGGGCTTGGGACAGGCAATACTGGCAATATGCGGATAGTCAAGCCAACGGCGCAATCCTGGCAGACAGTTGGCAAATCCGCCATTCTCCGTGCGTTTGTATTTAAAACTAAGCTGTTCGTCGGTAGTCACCATCCAGCAGACGGCAGCGCCAGCCTTAATACGGTCCGAAAGGGCAGCGAGCATCCAGGTGCGGTAGCCTCCCATCGACCATCCGGTACAGCCGATGCGCTTGGCATCCACCTCGGGCATCGTGGCGAGATATTCCGTTCCGGCAATGTCGTCGTAGGTCATATAGGCCGAAAGGTCTATGCCGTACATCATCATATTGCCGGCTATCATGTCATACAGGTTGCGCTTCATGCCCTCCTTCAGTCCGCGCTCTCCCCACATCGGGGCGTCGGCAGAGAAAACAACGTAGCCATGCTGGGCCAGATAATCGCCAAAGAACTGCTCCTCGTATCCTTTCGCCCATTCCTTCGCATCCTTGATGACGGTGGAGTCTTCGCAAGCCGAAGGACGGATACACTTCTCCTTGCCGATGAAGAAGTGGCCTCCGTGGTCGTGCAGCACGTTGATGGCAGGGAAGGGACCTTTGCCCTCAGGAATCAGAACGTAGGCTGGCACGGTGTAATATCTTGACAGCCGTATCTCTATCTTGCGCGCCTTATAGCCGTCGCGCTGTTCCTCGAAAATGACTTTCGTCTCATAACCGTTGGCAGGTGCCGGCGGTGGTGCTAACATGCAATCCAAAACTTTCTGACGAGCCGCTTTGCGCCACTCGCCGAAGTCCTTGATGCTGCTATTTCCCCATGCTAAGGGATAGGTGAGGTCGGCAATCAGCGAGTCAGCATACGCAGGCAGGTTGCGCGTGAATTCATACTTGTCGCGTTGTTGGGCATGAGCCGCTACGGAGCACGCGATGGCAATCAGTAAAAACTGTCGTTTCATTTTTGCTTGGTAGTAAATAGTTTGTCTATTGGAATGATGGTGCATACTACATCCTCCTTGTTGACGGAGTAGCCCACCCATAGTCGGTTGTCGTGTACGATAGCTTTGGGATAGCTGTAACCCAGGGTCTTGTATCTTCCTTCGTAACGTCTTGGCGGCAAGTCGGAAGTGCCTCCGCTGCGCAATAAGGCTGCCTTATTGAAGCATAACCCGTCCTTACTGAGCATCAGCACTAACGGATAGCGCTGCTTGCCGTTGACAGGGCAGCCCACCATATAGGCACTGCCGTCCGGTAAGTTGCCTGCGCACTGCTTGGTGCGGGCGTCCGGGATATTGGTCACTACAGGCTTACTCCACGTCAGTCCCCTGTCGTGGCTATAGGATGCCAGTTTCCTAAACGTACTGCTCTGGTCACGAAACAGCATGACGATGCTGCCGTCAGTCCTCACGTATTGACTGGGTTCCAATTCTCTTGACTGCTTGCCCCTGTCCTCACCGGTGAAGTGTCCTTTACGCCAACCGCTTCTGCCGGAAGGGTCGTCTGTAAACACAGAACAGACGTGCAGTCCTGGTTGGAAATGCACAGCACCAATCATTCTGTCGTTGCTCAGGCGTAGTGGGTCCTGTTCCAGCACTCCTTTCATCACACTTCCGTCAGCCATCATGACAGACTGAGGCTGACTCCATGTCTCGCCATCGCTACTGGTCATATAATAAGTGCAGCCCTCTCTGGGCTCTACGCCGATTCCCCAACCGTCAATAAATGCTATCAGTGTATCGTTCTCGACGATCCATCCTCCCGAAGTGAAATACTCCGTATGGTTGGCTTGGGCGAGTGGGCGAGGGGAGCCCCATGTCTTCCCTTCGTCTTCGCTGATGCTATAAGCCACCCATGTGTCGTTGCTGTCCTCGTCTTTGGGCGAGCTCTGCCACATACAATACAGTTTCCCCTTAAATGCCGTGAGCACCACCCCGTTGGCATAATGGTCAGTACTGTCATTAGCAGTGAAAATCGTCACGGTCTTCATCCCCTCCACAGACATGAGTCCCAACGTCTCTGTCTGTGTACTGTCCAGTACCCCATCAGCCAGCCTAATGCTGTCATTCTCCGCATGGAGAACCATGCAGCAGCAGAACGATAAAATCATCATTATTTCTCTCATCGATGCAAATGTACGGAATTATCTTGAATTATCCAAATCTTACTTCATTTTCTCTTCCTTGTTTTGTTTCTCGATTAGTTTCCACCTTATTATATATAACAGGCAGATTTCTTCCCCAACCAGAAGGACCATGGCAATACCTCCATTGCTCTCACAGAGGTTGCCAACACACTGAACGAAGAGGGAATTGAAACGGTGATGGTAAGTATTGGAAAACAAGCTGTTCAAGGATGCATAGCCTGCGGATGTTGCGGAAGAAATGGTAAATTATTCCTTAGGGCAAAGTCTGGAGTATAAACCGGCAGCCAGTGTAGTTTCATCAGATGACACATCTGCTTACGAAAAGAAAAATGTTAATTTATGGAGTTCGTAAACGTTTACGGGATAAAAAGTCCATAAAAGGTTTGGCTAATTCATTAAATTTATCTAAATTTGCACCGAAAACTATGTATGCCTCCTGCAGGGAGGTAGAGTAGTTGGAGAGGAAATCTGCCCATTATATATATAATAAGGTGGAAACTAATCGAGAAACAAAACAAAACAATTTATTAATTTTTTAAAACTACTAATTTATGTCTGTTAAAATTAAGAGTATGCGAATTGCGTTCGCACTTGCATTCCTGCTAATAGTAGGTAGCTTGTCGGCGCAGACCGTACAGGTCAACGTGAAAGATGCAACAGGCGAAGCAGTCATCGGTGCCAGTGTCATTGAACAGGGCACGCAGAATGGCGGTGTGACTGACTTCGATGGTAATTTCACAATTAAGTTAACGGCCAACAAGCCTATCGTCATCTCATACATTGGTATGAAGACTCAGACGATTAATGTTGCTGGCAAGTCCTCCATCAACGTAGTGCTGGAAGAGGATGCTACAACGCTGAACGACGTGGTAGTTATCGGTTACGGCTCTGTTCGTAAGAAGGACTTGACCGGATCAGTAGCAACCGTAAGCAGTGAAGCTCTGCAGGTAGTACCTGTAGCTAATGCTTCTGAAGCACTGACTGGTAAGATGCCTGGTGTTCAGATTACCTCTACCGAGGGTTCTCCTGATGCTGAAGTAAAGATTCGTGTTCGTGGTGGTGGTTCTATCACTCAGTCGAACGACCCTCTTTACATTGTTGACGGATTCCCTGTTGACGGTATCAGCGACATTCCTGCCAACGACATCGAGGACATCACCGTTCTGAAGGATGCTTCTTCAACTGCCATCTATGGTAGCCGTGGTGCTAACGGTGTAATCTTGGTAACTACGAAGAGTGGTAAGGAAGGTAAGACGAAGGTGAGCTATAACGCTTACTACAGTTGGAAGGCTCTGGCTAAGAAGATGAACGTTCTTAGCGCTTCTGACTATGCTAAGTGGCAGTATGAGTTGGCTCTGTTGAAGAACAACAACGACCCCACGAAGATCTCATCTTATACCGACTACTTTGGTGAGTATGCCGATATTGATATGTATGATGGTATCCCCGTGAACGACTGGCAGGACATTACCTTCGGTCGCACAGGTCACACCTTCAACCACAATATCAATATCAATGGTGGTACTGAGAATATCAAGTATGCATTCAGCTATGCACACATGAATGATAAGGCTATCATGATCGGTTCTTCATTCAAGCGCGACAACTTCAGCTTGAAACTGAATACCAAGCCCAGCAAGCGTACTACTTTGGACTTCCAGGCTCGTTATTCTAAGACGAATATCCGTGGTGGTGGTGCTAACGAGGCTACAGGTGCTTACGATACTGACCGTCGTCTGGCTTATTCTATCATCTACACTCCAATTCCATTGGCTAACCTCGATCCAACAGCTGGTACTGATGATGATCTGGGTAACCTCTACAATCCTGTTACCGCTGCATGGGACAACGATCGTAAGAAGGAGCGTAAGAATCTGAACTTAGCTGGTTCTTTCGGATGGGAAATCATCGACAATCTGAGACTGAAGACAGAATTCGGTTATGATGACTATACGGAGTATGACCAGCGTTTCTGGGGTCTGACCGCTTACTATATCAAGAATGTACCTGCGAGCGCTAACCAGAATATGCCTGCCATCAACCTGGTAGATACCAAGCGTCATCGCTTCCGCAACACCAATACCATCAGCTACGACTTCAAGAAGATTCTGAAGAGTGAGGATCACAGCCTCAACCTGTTGGTTGGTCATGAGTACGTGATTACAAAGAAACACATTAATACCAACACCGTTCACGGATTCCCCGTTGACTATGATGCAGATACTGCTTGGAAGCTCACCTCTCAGGGTACACCATTTACCGTTGATGATGCTTACAGCGCTGACGATAAGCTGTTGTCATACTTCGGACGTGTAAACTATAACTTTAAGGACCGTTATCTGTTGAGCGCTACGTTCCGTGCCGATGGTAGCTCGAAGTTCTCACAGAAGAACCGTTGGGGTTACTTCCCCTCAGTGGCTTTGGCATGGCGTATTTCTTCTGAGCCTTTCATGAAGGGCACAGAGAAGTGGCTTGACGACTTGAAGCTGCGTTTGAGCTATGGTACAGCAGGTAACAATAATATTCCTGTAGGTCAGCTTGTTCAGCTCTATGAGAACAAGGCTACCTCTTGGGTAAATGGTATTTCTAACTACTGGGCTCCTTCAAAGACAATGGCTAACGAGGATTTGAAGTGGGAGACCACCATTACGCGTAACATCGGTCTTGACTTCACTCTCTTCGGTGGTAAGTTGAGCGGTAGCATGGAATACTACTGGAACACAACTAAGGATCTGCTTATCCAGTTCCCAACCTCTGGTTCAGGTTATGACAACCAGTACCGCAACCTCGGTGAGACTGAGAATAAGGGCTTCGAGTTCTCGTTCACCTACCATATTGTTAATAAGAAGGACTGGGGTATCGACTTCGGTGGTAACATCGCCTTCAACAAGAATAAGATTAAGAGCCTCGGTATCATGAACGACTTCGGATGGAACACCAACTGGGCTTCTACTGAAATCGGTAACGACTACCTGATTGCTGTTGGTCATCCTCTTGGTGAAATCCAGGGCTATGTTTCTGACGGACGTTACGAAGTTTCTGACTTCACAGGCTATGATGAAGCAACCGACACATGGACATTGAAAGAAGGTGTCGCTGACGCTTCTGCCGTTGTCGGTAAGATTCGTCCAGGTTCCATGAAGATTAAGAACCTCGCAGATAAGAAGGACGATGAAGGTAACGCAACCAACCCCAATACTATTGGTGAGGAAGATATCACAACTATTGGTAATGTGAATCCCGACTTCTTCGGTGGTTTCAACATCACTGCACGTGCATTTGGCTTCGACCTGGCTGCCAACTTCAACTATAGCGTAGGCAACAAGGTTTACAATGCCAACAAGATTATGTACACTCAGACCTCTAAGTATCAGTATCGTAATATGATCGACATCATGGCAGCTGGTAGCCGTTGGACCAACCTTGATCCTGAGACAGGCTTGCTGACCAACGATCCTACTCGCTTGGCTGAACTGAACGCTACTACCACGATGTGGTCGCCATACACTGCTCGTATGGTGCTTACCGACTGGGCTATCGAGAACGCTTCGTTCCTGCGTCTGAACACACTGAGCCTGGGCTACACACTGCCTAACTCTCTGACCAGTCGTGTTGGTATCAGCAGTCTGCGTTTCTACGTAACCGCTTACAATGTATTTACCATCACTGGTTACTCTGGTTTCGATCCTGAGTCTGACTGTATCCGTAGGACTAATCTTACTCCATGTGTTGACTACTCTGGTTATCCACGTAGCCGTTCATTCGTAGTAGGTCTCAATTTGAATTTCTAAAATGAAGGAGGATTATACAATGAAGAATTATATCAAATTATCCGCTTTATCACTGTCGCTCTTTGCCTTTGCATCTTGCGACATGGACTCACCCAGCATTTCGTCACTCGACGAATCAACGGTGTTTGCGACATATTCTCTTGCCGAGGCCGAGGTGATGTCTATTCACGTGTCGTTCGGTGAGACCAACTCTTATCGTGGACGTTTCCTTCCCTATTATGGCGTAAACACTGATGTTGAGGTAGGTAACTCTCCCAGTCTGAAGAATGCTGGTGATGATAATAAAAATGACTTGTGGAACTGGAATACATCACCCACTAACGGTCAGATGAATACCGAAAACAATGCTTACGCTAAGTTCTATGAGGGTATCGAGCGTGCCAATCTCGCTATCCAGGGTATTCGTAAGTATGGTGACATTGAGAACCGTCCAGAGATGGCTCAGCTCCTGGGTGAAGCACTCACGCTGCGTGCCGTTATCTACAATGACCTTATTAAAGCTTGGGGTGACGTTCCTGCTCGCTTCGAGCCAAACAACGCTGAGAATATGTATAAGCCACGTTCTAACCGTGACGTTATCTACAAGCAGCTGCTGGCTGACCTGTTGGAAGCCGAGGACTACTGCTACTGGCCTAATCAGAACAAGATTACCCAGACCACTGAGCGTGTCAGCAAGGCTTTCGTGAAGGCTCTTCGTGCTCGTATCGCCCTCTATGCAGGCGGTTACGGACTTCGTGGCGATGGCTTCCGTCTCTCTAAGGATCCCGAGTTGGCTCCTGCTAAGATGTATGAGATTGCCAAGAATGAGTGCGAGGAGATTATCAATGCTGGTTATAATACCTTAGGCTCTTTCAAAGAGAACTTCACCAAACTCTGCGAGGACAATGTTGCTGCAGGTGGTGAGAGTATTTGGGAAATTCCATTCTCTGACGGTCGTGGTCGTGTACTCTATACTTGGGGTGTAAAGCACAATGCAAAAGACCAGTACACTCAGCAGGCTCAGGGTGGTGTTAACGGACCTCTCGCAACACTCTACTACGACTATGATGCAGAAGATATCCGTCGCGATATTACATGCGTTCCTTATGAGTGGAGCAAGGACTTGAATAATGGTAATTCTCACGTAACCTTCCGTGCTATCAATAAGTGGTGCTTCGGTAAGTTGCGTTACGAGTGGATGAAGCGTACCGTTACTTCTACTAACGACGATGGTGTGAACTTCCAGTATATGCGTCTGGCTGATGTTTACCTGATGGCTGCTGAGGCAGAAAACGAGTTGGGTAACACTGCTGAGGCTTGGAATTATATGGAGCCCGTGTTGAGCCGTGCTCTTCCTGCTGCTAAGGTTGCTGCTCTGAAATCTCAATATACAGCCAGCCAGTCTGCTTTCCGTGAGGGTATTTACGATCAGCGTGCTCTTGAGTTTGCTGGTGAGGCTCTTCGTAAGGCCGACCTTGTTCGCTGGGGTATTGTCGATAGCAAGATGGAAGAGGCTAAGGCTAAGTTGACTGCTCTTCAGCAGCGTACTGGCGACTATGCAGGTCTGCCTGATAAGGTGTATATCAACAATGCAGAGGATGCAACCAAGATTGAGATGTACGGTTTCAATGTTGGTGAGGATACTCCAACTGATGAGATGAAGGAACTGTGGGAATCAAAGAACTGGTTCGTAAACAACAATGAGTACACCCTGACTGATGACTACATCAATGGTGTATATACTGTTCAGCCATCTACTCACTGTCTCTGGCCTATCTGGAAGGTATTTATCGATGCCAGCAACAATATGCTGAACAACGATGGTATCTATGGTCAGCTTAGCGACTAATAATTCGTTCATATTAAATACAAAGAAACAATGAAAAAAATGAAATATTTATTCTGCCTCGCGCTGGGTGCCATTCTTATGGCATCTTGCGGCGATGCGTCAGAAGAATTGACCAGTGTGAATTATGCACGTAATTTCGCCCCTGTTGGTGTGGAAGCTAAAGTGCGTAACAACACGAATGTTGAATTGTCGTGGACTGTGATGGCAGAGGCTGCTCATTATATTGTTGAGGTCTACGAGAACGACCAGTTGGAGTTCGCTGGTACTCCTATTCAGACTCTCACTGTTCTGCCAGAGGAAGTTCCCTATACCGTTACTGGTTTGATGGGCGAAACTTGGTATTCTTTCCGTGTGAAGAGTGTGGATGCTAATGCCGTTAAGGAGTCGAAATGGTCAACAGCTTCTGTTGAGACAGGTAAGGAGCAAATCTTCAAGACTGTTGCTGATGAGGACATTAAGGCTAAGCAGGTAACACTGCGCTGGCCTGCTGGCGAAGCTGCTGCCACCATCACCCTGACTCCTGGTAACATCGAGTACACTGTAACTGACGCCGACATCGCTGCTGGTGCTGCTACTATCACAGGTCTGACTCCTGAGACTGAGTACACAGCTGTTATGAAGCGTAGCAATGGTTTGACTCGTGGTACTATTAAATTCACCACAGCTATCGACCTTGCCGAGACTGATATTCTCGTGAAGGAAGGTGAAAGCATCGTTGACGCTATCAATAACGCTCCAGAGGGCTATCGTCTGGTTCTGATGCCAGGTGAGTATGGAATACCTACAGATGAAGCTGCAGTTGGTGGCAATATTACAATCAACAAGGCTATCTCTATCAAGGGACTTCGTCAGAACGATCACCCAGTCATCAAGGGCCGCTTCAACATAACAAATGGTGCAAGCCTCGAACTTGACCAGGTTACACTTGATGGTAATGATGCTGCAGGTAAGCCTAATGCTGATCAGGCCTTCGTATTCAAGAAGGATGGTGATATGAGTGAAGTTGGTTATCTGCGCGTTCTGAATAGTGAAGTTAAGAACTATGCAAAGGGATTCTTCTATATTGCAGATTCAGAACTTTCACACGTGAAGGAAATCAAGATTGACAACTGTATCATCAGCAATATTGAGTGCTCTGGTGGTGACTTGTTCGATGCTCGTAAGGGCGCAGCTGTTGAAGAACTGACTATCTCTAACAATACTGTTTACAACAGTTGCTTGGAGCGTGACTTCATCAGATATGATGATGGTTCTTCAAACTTCAAGTCACTTGGAACTATTACGTGTAAGATTACCGTTGACCATAACACGCTGGTTGGTGTTGCTAACGTTGCAAGTCGTCGTATATTCTACACTCGCTTTAAGAAACACACAAATACGTTCACTAATAACATTGTGGTTAATACATTGGCTAACTTCTCTAATCAGGGCGGTACAGCAGTTCCAACCTTTGATAACAATGTTTACTTCGAAGCAAGTGGTTTGTGTGTAAGTGGTGCTAATGCAAATGGCAAGTTCATCGACGATAAGGCTAAGGTTCTTGATCCTAAGTTTGTTGATGCAGCTAAGGGCGACTTCACAATCGGTAATGATGATGTGAAGGATACTAAGGCCGGTGACCCACGTTGGATTAAGTAATCAATAGAATACTTCTATAACTCAAATTCGGGCAGACACGCTGAATGTCTGCCCGATTTGTTTTTTGCCATTTTGTTTGGAAGTTATGTAATTAGTTTGTCCAAAGACTTAGCTCCACTCCGCGCCCATCTTATATCATTCCTAAATGAATTGAAATAAAAAACCCCACACCCCACACCCAAATTTCTCCAGCCTCCTCAAACAGCCTGTTTGAATTTGCGTATAGGCGTTTAATCGTTTGCGTAGGCGCGCACGATGATTTGCGTAGGCGCAAACGGTCGTGGGAACGGCTTCTGTTCCCTGTTCGAACGGCTTCTATTCCTTGCGCGAATACTGTCTATCCCCTGTAAAGTCCTATTGGAATCAACGATAGACGATATTCGCATCAACGATAGAAGATATCAGTATCAGCGTTGCTACTTGTTCAGTTCTTATGTTGCCATTTGTTAAATATTTAAGCACAAAAGTACAAAAAACTTTCATATCTGCAAGGAATGTATTAACAAAAATACAGTGTATGAGGAAATCCAATACAATAAGATAAATGGAAGACAACAAATGTTGCCTTCCATTTGTCTTCGTATTGTAGAGGGGCTACTTATTTCTGTATGTACTTCTTGCCGCCCTGAATCACTATTCCTTTATAATTGCTGTCAACTTGTTGACCATTTATATTGTAGCGTGGCATATTGGGATTTAGGTCTTTTCCATTGATGATTGTGCCTTGAATGCCGTCAGAAGAACTGTATTCATAGCAGCCGAGGTCTGGAGCTGTACCCTGATAGGAAACATAGTCGGCTATCTTTTCACCACTGAAGTGGTCATACTTCTCACCCTTGTTAATAAGATTTGTTGCAGTATTCTTTAGATGAAATTCTGAGGTCGTAGCCAACGAGCCATCTGTGTTACGGACTGCATTGATAATATTTTTGATGTCGAGCCCTTCGAAATCGGTTTCGCTAACTGAAAAGCCAGTATTCCATGTGTTGTGATCATCTGTAATAGTTGCTTCTTTATAGTTGTCAAAATCTGAATTGGAAGGGGAGAGACTAATATTGTTCTTGATAGTCAGGGTATATGCATAAGGATTGCCAAAGCCATAATTGTGTTTATTGCCATAGGCAGTACAATTGATAATTTTCATATTGCCAGCATTATTGTTTTGGTCAAAACCCTTACTGCGGTGACCAACTGCTAAGCAACGATAAAGTTCTACATCGTGCTTAGTGCCCTTTCCGCCTACCTTAAAGCCGTTCGGATTACCACCATTTACAAAGTTGGCAAGATCTTTGCCTTTGAAGCAACTTAATTCGGAATCCACACCTAAAACACGAGGATGCGCTGTTAGGTCAAATTTCTCGGGTCCATTATTATAGGCAATACAGTTGATATAAACTGTAGGAGTTCCACTTGTAACACGTTGAAAGGAATCCCATCCGTCGTCTGAATTATTCCATGAGCGACAACCGATATAAATATTGCCAGGACACTCATCACCTTGCTTGTCAGCAAAACCATCGGCATTACCACCATCGGCCTGATAGTCGAAGTTGTCGTGTGAATCACAGTTAACAACCATATTGTGGCCACCACTACGCAATTGGATGCCCGCATTACAACAACCATAAACGTCCAGTTGTTCCAAGATGCAATATTTGGCTTTTTCCAACCAGATTCCTTTATACCCCGAATAGCGGATAGTGATGCCTTTGATGTGTGTGTAATCTCCTTTGACAGTGACACCATTTGTCCCATTTTTGGCCTGACGGAAATCAAGAATGGGTTTCTCATCCTTATATGAACAAATGGTAATCATCTTGTCTGCCGTTCCTGATTTGCTAATTTGAAGATTTGCAGTTAAATCGTACTGACCTCCTAAGAGATAGAGAACATCTCCTGCTTGCAATTTGCTGACTGCAGAGGTTAGAGTCCCAGGCGATGTCTGAGTGTAGGCAGTTCCTGAGCCAGTAGGAGATACGAAATATTCAGTTGCCCACAGTGTCATTGTCGTAAAGGCAAAGAGGCAGAAGGTAATAAGTCTTTTCATACTCATGTTATTTAAGATTCTCGGTGGTATATCCCATCATCTCCATTTCAAGAGAAGCCCAGAGGAACGGACCAACACCTTTGGCATCATTGTCGCGGATAGGTTCGCTAAGGTAGTATTCATAACTGCCGTCACGCTTCTTGTTCTCCTTCACCTGCCCTTTGGGGTTAATCTGCTTCATGGCAGCTTCTACTTCAGGCGTAGCAGCGGGACCAAGACCGGCAACGGAACAGCATTGTGTCAGCGAGATGGTCTTATCAGCATGAACCTTGATGAAATTCTTGATCATACCCTTATAGGCCTTAATACCAGCATCGCGATACTGACTATCTACATAACCTTTGCGATAAGCCTTCAAGAGGGCATAGGTGAACATGGCAGAGCAGGTGGACTCCAGATAGTTGCCTTCGCGTTTGGGCGAATCCATGACTTGATACCATAAGCCGCTCTTCTTGTCTTGCCATTTCAGAATGGCATCGAAATCCTTCTTCAGCAAATCGATCACCTCCGAGCGACGCGCATAATTCTCAGGCAGTGCATCAAGTACCTCAATCAATGCCATGGTGAACCAACCCTGGGCACGTCCCCAACAGTGCTGCGACAGTCCTGTTTCCTTATCTGCCCAGAAAGTCTTGCGAGTCTCATCGTAGGCATGACGGTTCAATCCTGTTTTGGGGTCAAGCGTGCGCTGATAGGTGATATTCAACTGGTTGACAGCATCGTCGTAGATGCTCTGAGTAGTAGGAGCTTTCCGATTTTTCCGGGCTTTCTGAGTTTTCTCCATGATAGGAGCTGTCAGCACGCGGAAGGGCAGTCCCATGAAAATGCCGTCGAGCCACACCTGATAAGCGTAGATGGCCTTATGCCAGAACACCTTGTCAGCAATGGTGCGTGGCTGGTCTTGCAATTGCTTCATCATGGTTTGCATAGCCAGCAGATTCTTTGCCTCCGGCCAGTTCTGGTACATTCGGGTAACAAAATGTCCCGTGCGTATGTTGTCAAGATTATAGTCAAGGATATTGTATCCCGTGATGTCGCCATTCTCTGCTATCATCTTGTCGGTATACATCTTACAATATTTCAGGATGTCATCGCCTCCATAGCGCAAATAAGTATCGAGCATACCCTCTAATTCAATGCCCATCACATAGCTCCATTTCGGTTTCTTAGAGAAGTCGAGCAGATAGCTCTCGGGCACGCGCTTCATTTCGGAGTAAGTGAGCCACTCGCTATAGTGCTGGTAAGGCATCTGCTGTAAGACCAGCGAGCCATTGATAAACAGATTGTCGAAACGGACATCGCGTGTCAGACCACTGCTGAAGTTGCCATCCTTGACACCGTTGAAATGACAGTTCTTGACATTGATGTCATAGACATTGCAAACGGAATCGAGGGCGATAATCTGTACACCGTACTTGGATTTCTCACAGGTGATGTTCTCGATGTTGATGTTGCGGACGGTAGGTACGAAACCACGACAGCAAACCTCCTTGGGCTCGTAGTCGAGATTAATCTTCAAGACACTCTCCTTGCAGACACCTACTTTGATATTGCGGGCATTAATGTTCTCAATCACACCGCCACGGCAGGTGTTAGTCTTGATGCGTACCACACGTTCCAGCTCAGGAGAGTCCATGACATTGTTTTCGGCATAGACATTACGGCATCCGCCCGAAATCTCAGAACCGATGACGACACCGCCGTGACCATTCTTCATCTCGCAATTACGGATGATGATATTCTCGCTGGGCTTATCCCACAAACGACCGTCGTTGTTGCGTCCGCTCTTGATGGCAATACAGTCGTCGCCTGTGTTGAAGTAACAATTCTCAATCAGTACACCATCGCAGGATTCAGGGTCACATCCGTCACCGTTAGGTCCGTCGTTGATAATCTTCATACCACGAACGGTGATGTTCTTGGAGAGCAAAGGATGAATCACCCAGAATGGCGAGTTCAGCAGGGTGAGGTTCTCCATCAGGATATTCTCACACAGATAGAAATTGATGAGCTGTGGGCGAAGGGCATCCTCCTTGGTGAAGATGCGCTGATCCATGGGAACTCCATCCTCGGCATACTTTAGCAGACGGGCACGCGAACCTCCACGCTGGCTGATCATGCCTTCCTTGAAGCCGAAACGGGGATGACCGTTCCAAGGCCACCAGGTATCGTTGGCGCCACTGCCATCAATGGTTCCTTCGCCAGTGACAGCGATGTCGGTTTGTTTATAGGCATAGATGCAGGGACTGAGATTGTGGCAGTCTATACCCTCCCAGCGTGTAGGAACAATAGGGTAGAGGTCGGGCTCGAAGGCAAACTTCAGGACCGCATCCTTCTCTATCACGAGGTTGACATGGCTCAACATCGTGATGGCACCCGTCAAGAATGTGCCGGCAGGAACAATCACGCGTCCGCCTCCCTTCTTGGAGCAGGCAGCAATGGCTTTGTTGATAGCCTTCTGGTTTTTGGCAGCCGTGTTAGTGGTCTTGGCGCCATACTTGGTAATCAGGAAATCCTTCTGGGGAAATGAAGGAGCCTTGATACTCTGTTCAATACGTTTGTACTCTTCCTCGTCCCACGCCTTAGCCTGAGCCACAGAAGGAATCAACAAGCACAATAGTAGCAGTTGTAGAATTCTTTTCATTGTCGTTTTGCTTTAGTAGTTTTATTTCGGCAAAGGTAATGAAAAAGAATGAATAATCTACAACTTTTACATTATTTATTATTGTTTCAGCGCATCAAACAACTTATCGAGTGCTTCATCGGCACTTTTGCTCTCACTGAGCAGTGTTACAAACTTCGACCCGATAATAGCACCGGCAGCATTGTCCTGAGCAGCTTTCAGGGTTTGTGCATTGCTGATACCAAAGCCAATCATACGCGGGTTACGCAGATTCATGGCATTGATGCGGCGGAAATACTCCTGCTTGGCATCGTCGAAACTCCTTTGGGCACCGGTAATGGCAGCAGAACTGACCATATAGATAAAGCCATCGGTGTTGGCATCAATGAAACGGATGCGTTCTTCTGATGTCTCGGGGGTGATGAGCATAATGATGCGCAGGTCGTAACGGTCGGCCACTGGTTTTACCATTTCTTGGTAATCCTTAAAAGGCAGGTCGGGGATGATGACACCACTCACACCACTGTCAACACAACTTCTGCAGAAAGCCTCAATACCATATTGCATGATAGGGTTCAGATAGCCCATCAGTACTAAGGGAATATGCACTTCGTCCTTGATGGCTTTCAGTTGATTGAAAATAACTTGCAAGCTCATGCCATTCTTAAGAGCAGTTGTAGCAGCATCCTGGATGACAGGACCGTCGGCCATCGGATCGCTGAACGGAATACCGACTTCTATCATGTCGATACCTCGACGTTCCATGGTCTTGATGACATCGGCAGTTCCCTCTAATGTGGGACAACCGGCACAGAAATACAGTGACAGCAATTTGCGGTCTTTGTTTTCAGAAAAGAGTTTATTAATCTTGTTCATTGTATTCAGTGATAAATTGTTTTAATTTTTCTATATCTTTGAAGGCAGGACTGAGTTCGAAGCGAGAGTTCAGGTCAATACCTGCCAGTTGGGGGTGATGAAAGTTCCTCACTTTCTCGGCATCGTCAGGACCGATACCTCCACTGAGAAGGAACGGCGTGTTACCCTGATAGGCTGAGAGGACAGACCAGTCAAACTGGGTGCCATTGCCACCAACCATCTTCGCCTTTGTGTCAAACAGGAAATAATCGACAAGCCCTTCGTAGGGTATGGTCTGTTCTAAATCTTCCTGAGTGGCAATGTTGAAAGCTTTGATAAGCTGTTGTCGGCTATTGGCTTTTAGCCTTTCGCAGAAGGCTGGGCTTTCGCTGCCATGTAGTTGAATCAAGTCGAGCGCATACTCGTCAGCTTTGCTTCTTACCTCCTCTATACGGGCATCCACGAAGACACCGACACGTTTCTGACGTGTGGGCAGGAACGAGGGCTTTTCACTGACATAGCGACTCGATGGAGCCCAGAAGATAAACCCCATCCAGTCGATGCCTAACTCCGAAACAGCCCGGATATTGTCAGCATCACGCATGCCACATGTTTTGATAATCATTTCTCTGATACTTTTTGAATGAATTCCTTCAGCGTCAGCCCTGGGTCGGTAGTCTTCATGAAGGTCTCGCCCATGAGGAAACCTTGGAAACCAGCCTGACGGAGTTCCCGAATGGTCTGTGGATTGGATATACCACTCTCACTCACCTTGACAGAGTCACCCGGAAGGAGTTCCGCCAACCGATAGCTGTTCTGCACGTCAGTGATAAAGGTACCCAGATTACGATTGTTGATGCCACACATGTCGGGTTCCAGTTCTGCATATTCCAACTCAGGTTCGCTATGCATTTCCAGGAGGACCTCAAGGCCTAACTCATGAGCGGAACTCATGAGCACCCGACATTGAGACTTCGTCAGGCAGGCAGCAATCAGCAGAACTGCTGAAGCTCCGCAGAGGCGGGCCTGAAACAGTTGGTATTCATCAATGATGAAATTCTTGTAAAGAATAGGAATGTGAACACCAGCGTGGCGTGCTGTGCTAATGTAATCATCGTGACCACCGAAATATTTCTCGTCAGTGAGGATGGAGAGTGCTGAGGCTCCATTCTGCTGATAGGCGAGGGGAATGATTTCTGCCCGTCCGCCTTCGTTAATCCATCCTTTAGAAGGGGAACGGCGTTTGAACTCGGCAATAATGCCGGATTCTGATGCCAATAGCGCATGCTTCATAGAAGAAGGATAGAAATCAGCAATGGATTCCACTCTTCGATGAATCTCCTGTTCAGAAAGTTGCTGTTTGAACAGCTCAACCTCTGTGCGTTTGTGGGCTACTATTTCCTGTAGAATATCCATGGTTGCATTATGAATTAATCTCGGCAAACTTCTTGAAAGTCTTCAGCGCTGCACCACTGTCAATGCTTTCGCGAGCAATGCTAATGCATTCCTCGATGCTCTTTTGACCTTTCTCCAACACCTGAATACCGAAGGCTGCATTAGCAAGTACGATGTTCTTTTGGGCAGGCAGGGCACGATTTTCCAGAACGGCATCAAAAATCTGTGCTGCCTCTTCCTCTGTTGCACCGCCTACCAGTTCTTCTGGTTTGGCAATATCGAAGCCCAGATCCTGTGGCTTGAAGATACGCTCATAGGTGTTAGTCGTCACTTTGAAATCGCCGGTGAGTGAGATTTCATCATAGCCGTCGATACTGTTGACAATACCATAGTCAATACCAATCTTCTGATACACATTATTATATAGACGCATCTGGTCAAGATTGGCAACACCCAGCAATTGACATTTAGGTTGACTTGGATTCACCAAAGGACCAAGCAGATTGAAGATGGTGGGGAACTGCAGCGCTTTGCGGATAGGACCGACAAACTTCATCGCCTTCGCGAATAATTGGGCGTGCAGGTACACAATGCCAGCCTCGTCAATGGAGCGGTTCAGTCTGTCGAGGTCGTCAGTGAACTTGATGCCATGGTGCTGAATTACATTAGAAGCACCCGATACGGAAGTGGCAGCGTAATTACCATGTTTGGCTACCTTGTAACCAGCACCGGCAATGACAAAGCAACTCGTTGTTGAAATATTAAAAGTATTCTTACGGTCGCCACCTGTTCCGACAACATCAATATAGCGGTCGGCATTCAGGATGGCAGGAACGCCGGTTTCCAAGATACCGTCACGGAAGCCAAGCAGTTCGTCAACAGTTACGCCACGCATTTGCAAGGCAGTGAGCAGGGCGGTAATCTGTTCGTTAGGGAATTCGCTCTGTGTGATACCAATAAGAATATTCTTCATTTCCTCGCGAGAAAGTTCCTCGTGGTTAAGCATCCTGTTGAGGATGTCTTTCATTGTCTGTTCCATATT
>OCTX014571970.1_pt1 | contig 21611 bp, 19 predicted proteins | sample 1539691 | NCBI WGS metagenome assembly OCTX01 (sample SAMN02144231, study PRJEB22623) | gut metagenome | biome: sheep rumen | host: Ovis aries | place: New Zealand
AAGCTCGCCTACCCGTAGCCTTTCCCCCTCAGGGGGGATGAGAGGGGGGCTTCTCGTTAACTACAGCTAACTCCCGCTAACTCCTAGAAACAGAGCTTCCGAAACTTGAAAAAAATGAAGGTTGGCATCATTCTCAGCAAACTGTGGTCACACACCCGGGCAAATCTTTGCTATGCTGCAGCCCGACTGGCCGTTGCGGGGAAGAAAATAGACGAAAACAAATATTTCTGCATGAGTCTGTTGGGCGAAAGCTACGGAGACAACATCAAGCCGCTCTCCGACTATCTGGCCCAGCACGACAGCCATGCCAAGATGGTTTGGGCTTTCAGCAAGCATTTCGTCGGCAAGGCCCAGTGTGCGCACCAGTGGGTGAAACTTTATTCTTTCAACTACTATCGCCACATGCTCACCTCCAAGTACATCCTGAGCAACACACGGCTGAACCAGCGCATGATGCACAAACGCAAGGGGCAGATCTACTTGCAGACATGGCACGGAACGGCCCTGAAACGGCTTGGCACGGACATCAAGCGCAAGCGCAGCCGATGGGAGCAAATATACAACCCCGCCGTGTTCGATTTCGATGTGGACAACACGGACATCATGATTTCCGGTTCTCGGTTCATGACCAACCTCTACCGCGAGAAATTCCTGTTCAAAGGAGAAATAGCCGAAACGGGCACCCCGCGGAACGACATCTTCTTCAGCCAACAGCCACAGCTGCGGCGAAAAGTGTGCAACGCATTCGGATTGGAGGAAGGCAAGCTGCTCATTCTCTACGCCCCCACATTCCGCGCCGACAAACAATACACTTTCTACAACATCGACCTGAAAACCGTCAAGGACACTTGGGAGCGGAAAACCGGACGGGCATGCAACCTGATGGTGAGGCTCCATCCCAAGCTCAAACAAGACAAACAAGCCTTCCAGACCACATTTGGAAAGCTCGTCACCGACGCCAGCAGCTATCCCGACATGCAGGAGCTGCTCTACGTCTGCGACTTGTTCATCACCGACTATTCGGCCACCATGTTCGACTTCATGTACACCCGCAGGCCCATTCTCCTCTATGCACCCGACCAGCAAAGCTACAACCGCGGGTTCTACTTCAAACTGAGCGAACTGCCCTTCATGCTTGTCGCCGACAACAAAGAAATCGAAGAAACGCTCAGAGGCTTCGACGCGCAGGCTTACAGCCAGTGCGTCGATGTGTTTTTGGAGCGCATAGGCTCGGCTGAAACTGGCCGGGCCACCGAACAAGTGGTGAAGTTGTTAAAACAAAAAGCCATTCAATGCTGAACAGACTTCTAAACAGACCCTGGTTCAACAAACTCGTCGAGGCACAGTTCTTCTTGGCATGGATAGCATGCTCAGGACTGCCCAAGAACCTGGTGAAGTACATCTTCGTGGGCGAAATAGCCTTGTTCTTTCTTCTCTTTGTGCTTCACCGCAAAACCATCTACAAATACATGGCGCTGAGCCGGCCCGGCAACACCGTGTTCTGGACCTACATGGCATTCTTCGCCGTGGCAGCCATCTATCTGTGGCTCTCCTACAAAGACCTGCCCTACTTTTGGCGCATCCCGCTCCTGCTCTACGACCCAGAGTACATCTACCGACAGTTCATGATCATCCCCGAACTGATGGTGCCCTTGGGGCTGGGCTTCATTCTCGCCCGCACAGGAACCATCTACAAAGCCAACTCGCTGTTCCTGTTCCTCGTCCTGGCGCTCGTGGTGGGACTCTACTATTCGGGCCTGGCCAACAGAATCATGCTCTCGGGCCTTGTGGTGGCACTCTCCAGCCTGCTGGCCCTGAAGACGCGCAACTACCTCTACCTGCTGCTTGTCCCCCTGGTCATCTCCAACCACTCCGCCTACAACATCGCCTCCCTCGCCCTGCTGGGGCTCATTCTGCTGCGCAGGCCCATGAAGGCTTACCTGGCCCGCCACACCACGTGGCGAGTGTTGTTCCTCATCCTGCTCGCCGTTACGCTCATCTACTATTATTCCGATGAAATCTACGAAAAAATCACTACAGACGAAAACTCACTTTGGCGACTCAGAGTGTGGGAGAACGAAATAAACTCGCTCTCGGACACCTATTACACGGGCGTCGGCTTCGGAACATCCTACGTCACCTACGACATCTACACCATTGTGAACAACCCCAACATGTACTACGACAAAGACCGCACACTCTACGGTCGTCTGTTCATGGTGGCCAACCACAACTCCTTCCTCAACATGTTCTACCGCATGGGCTATTTGGGAGGCATTTTGTTCACCATGCTCAACGTGTTCATCTGCACCTACACCCTGCACTGCTACCGCAAGGCAAAGCAGTTCCGCGACTACATCTGGTGGGCTTTCGCCAACTATATCTACCAGGTGGTCATCATCTTCCTAAATCCGGGATTGGAAATGATGCAGTTCGCCATCAACTACATGGGCGCCCTGTCCATGCTCTTGGGCGTCAACTACAGTCACGTGCTCGTCATGAAAGGCAAGCGCAGCTATCTGCACCGCCTCTATGTGAAAGCAAAATGGAGAAAATTACAACTCAAGACCTTCATCGGCACCTCCTTGCGCTAGGAAAAGCCTTCCATGCGATGTGCTCGGCCCACAACATCCCCTACTACATGCTGGGCGGAACCATGCTCGGAGCCGTCCGCCACAAGGGGTTCGTGCCCTGGGACGACGACATGGACTTCGGCATCCCCCGCGAACACTACTACAGGTTTCTCGAAATAGCAGGCACCGAGACGCCCCAACCCTTCCGACTGCTCGACTATCACAACTCGCAATACGCCATTCTTGGATTTGCCAAACTGACCGACACCCGCACAAGGGTCAACGAGACGTTCCGCCCCCGGTGCAGCGAACAGATTGGGGTCAACATCGACGTCTTTCCTCTCGACCATGCCGATGGGCGCAAAGACTTCTTTTCGTTCAACGCCCATGTGCGGCGCCTGTTCAAGCTGCAAAAGCTCCTTTGCTTCGAGTCGAAGAACCGCCCCCTCCCCAAACGACTCATGGGCAATCTTGCCAGGGCTTGGCTGGCCATCGACGCCAACCTTCCCGCGCGTCTGCAGCAAACCATCGAGAAACCACTGAAAGCCCGACGCGCCGACGACCCCCGGTGGACCATGTTCAGCAATTATCTGGGAGGCTGGGGACTGAAGGAACTTGTTCCGCAAAGTGTGTTCGGACATCCCACCCTCTATCCATTCGAAGACACCGCCTTCTACGGACCGCAGCAAGCCGACAGCTACCTCCGTGCGCTCTACGGCGACTATCTGCAGCTGCCGCCCACCGACAAGCAGACGCCCCACTCGCTGGAGGCATTCTTGATTCATCAGGAAACAGAAGAAAAAACATGAAGAAAAAAAAGGTCCTTTTCATTCTCCACATGCCACCGCCCGTACACGGAGCGGCAATGATTGGACAGTACATCCACGACAGCCGTCCCATCAACACAGCCTTCGACTGCCGCTACATCAATTTGTCGCTGGCCAACAGTCTCAACGACATTGGCAAGGCAAGCATCAAGAAACTCTTCGACTATCTGCACCAGCTGTGGCTCATACGCCGAGAGGCGCGTCGATTCTCGCCCCACCTGGTCTATGTCACCCCCAACGCCGAAGGACAGGCTTTCTACAAAGACTATGTTGTGGTGCAAATGCTCAAGCACATGGGCTTCCAAGTGGTGGTCCACTATCACAACAAGGGAGTGGCCAACAGCCAGGACAAATTCTTCGACAACCTGCTTTACCGGCGCTTCTTCAAGCACCTGAAAGTCATTCTTCTGGCCAGGTCGCTCTACGATGACGTGAAGAAGTATGTCAAACCCGAGGACGTCATGTACTGTCCCAACGGAATCCCCGATATGCAATCATGAACGAACGCCCCACCAATCTGCTCTTCCTCAGCAACATGATGGAAGAGAAAGGAGTGTGGACACTCCTTTCCGCATGCAGTCTGCTGCGCGACCGCGGCTGCTCCTTCCAGTGCCATTTTGTGGGACGCTGGAGCGACATTTCCGAAACGATGTTCAATTCCAGGACAACCAATCTGCGACTGCACGACCATGTCATGGCCCACGGCCCCGTCTATGGCAGCAAACGCACAGCCTATTTCAGCCGCGCCGACGTCTTCGTGCTGCCCACCTACTACCACAACGAGTGTTTCCCGCTGGTGCTCATCGAAGCCATGCAGCACGGCCTTGCCTGCGTTTCCACCTACGAGGGTGCCATCCCCGAGATGATCGACGACGGCCGCACTGGCTTTCTCGTCGAACGGCGCAATCCGTCCATGCTGGCCGACAAACTGCAGGTCCTCATCGAGAAACCTGAACTCTGCCGCCGCATGGGACTGAACGGCAATCTGAAATACAAAGAGAATTACACCATCGAGCAGTTCGAACAAACATTCATCGGCATTCTCGACAGCATCTAGAGCCAACCGCTCGCCACGAAACTCCCTTCACTCCCACTCACCGCAACCCGCTCATGCTACGACTCGGTTCCCTCCGTCTGGTCCTTTCCCGAAACGCACTGGCTGCGATTCCCGAAGGCAAGACGCTCATCAACACCATCAACGCCCACTCGTTCAACACCGCACAGCACGACGACGCCTTTGCCAAGGCATTGCAGGGAGGCGACTATCTGCTGCCCGACGGTGCCAGCATCGTAAAGGCATGCCGATGGCTCAAGGCCCAGTCGCAACCCAAGGAGCGCATAGCTGGCTGGGACCTCTTCGTGTTCGAGATGGAACGGCTCAACCGGCTGTCCGCCCAACGCCAACAGAAATCCACCTGTCTCTTTCTGGGCAGCTCTGACCATGTGCTGCAACTCATCCGGCAACGCGCCGCCAACGACTACCCCCATCTGCACATCGTCACCTACTCACCGCCCTACAAAGCCACGTTCTCGCCCGAAGAAAACAACCAAATGGTCGATTTCATCAACCAAACCCAACCCGATTTGCTGTGGATTGGAATGACGGCACCCAAGCAGGAGAAATGGGCCTACGAACACTGGAACCAACTCAACATCCATTGTCATGTGGGGACTATCGGGGCCGTGTTCGATTTCTATGCAGGCACCGTCAAGCGAGCTCCCGAGTTCTTCCAGCGCCATTCGCTCGAATGGCTGCATCGGCTCGTCTCAAACCCCAAGCGAATGTGGCGCCGCTACGTCCTGGGCAACCCCCTCTTCGTCTGGAACATATTGAAAGAACAATAGCCCCCCTCTTATCCCCCCCCGTGGGGGAAAGAACAGAGCCCCGGATAGTCTCTTCCCCAGGGTGAGTTGGAGGGGACCCCAACACTAATAATAATCCCGAGCCCGCCTTTCTCTCTCCCCCTAGGGGGAGTCGGAGGGGGCCTAAATTTTAAACCAAAATGTCAACCAACAAAGAAGAACAAATACTGGTTCGCATCACGGGGCAAGACCGTCCCGGACTCACCGCCTCGGTGATGGGGATACTAGCAAAATACAATGCGCAAATCCTCGACATCGGCCAGGCCGACATCCACTCCACCCTCTCGCTGGGCATTCTCATCCGAATGGACGAAATCCACTCCGGGCAGGTGATGAAAGAACTGCTCTTCAAAGCCACCGAGCTGGGAGTGAACATCGGCTTCTCGCCGGTTGCCGACGATGAGTACGAGGCATGGGTGGGCCGTCAGGGCAAGAACCGCTACATTCTCACCATCATCGGACGCACACTCTCCGCCCGACAGATTGAAGCCGCCACAAAAGTGATTGCCGAGCAAGGCCTGAACATCGACTCCATCCTGCGCCTCACCGGGCGCATGAGCATCAAGAACCCCGCCGAGCATGTGCGCGCCTGCATACAGTTCTCCCTGCGCGGAACACCACGCGACCGTTCGCAGATGCAAGCCGAGCTCATGCGGCTCTCGTCGGCCATGGAGATTGACTTCTCTCTGCAAAAAGACGACATGTACCGGCGCATGCGCCGTCTCATCTGCTTCGACATGGACTCCACCCTCATCCAGACCGAGTGCATCGACGAACTCGCCATGCGCGCCGGTGTGGGCGACCAGGTGAAAGCCATTACCGAAAGCGCCATGCGGGGCGAAATAGACTTCAAGGAGAGCTTCACCCGCCGTGTGAGCCTGCTCAAGGGTCTCGACGTCAGCGTGATGCAGGAGATAGCCGAGAACCTGCCCATCACCGAGGGCGCCGACCGTCTGATGGCGGTGCTCAAGCGCTGCGGCTACAAGATTGCCATTCTCAGCGGCGGGTTCACCTTCTTCGGCGAATATCTGCAACGCCGCTATGGCATCGACTACGTTTATGCCAACGAGCTCGAGATCGACGACGAAGGCAAACTCACCGGCCGTTATGTGGGCGAAGTTGTCGATGGACACCGCAAGGCCGAACTACTCAAACTCATCGCACAGGTGGAAAAGGTGAACCTCGCACAGACCATAGCCGTGGGCGATGGGGCCAACGACCTGCCCATGCTCTCCGAAGCGGGCCTCGGCATCGCCTTCCATGCCAAGCCCCGCGTGGTGGCCAATGCCAAGCAGAGCATCAACACCATCGGACTCGACGGCGTTCTCTATTTCCTTGGCTTCAAGGACAGTTATCTGGGCGACCAAGGCCGACTCTGACCATTCCACCACACACAAAAACCCCATACCAGACATGAACATCAAGACGTGGCTCAGACAATTGTCTTTCCGCACAGGGGTCTTTGTTCTCCTATTGTGCATCCCGTTCTACATCCTCTCCTTCGCCCAGATGGCGTTGCCCATCAGCGCCGGCGCCAAGGGAGTGCTGTGGTTCATACTTTTCGGCCTCGCCAAGGCTTTCCAATATGGAGGAATCACCATTCTGGGCGTTGAGGGGGTGAAACGCGTGAAAGCCTACTTCAAGAAAAAGAAAGACACGGTGGAAGACCAACCCTGAGAGCCCTCGGTGGAACCCACCCCGCAAGGGTTACGCCCCACAAATCCAGTCTTTTCCCCATTCAAACATACCCATACGCAGAGAGCGGAGGCACCAGTTTCAGTCTGGTGTCTCCGCTCTCTGCATGTATGGGCCTTGACTTATTCTTTCAACAGCATTCCCGCATGATAGGCCTTGCCCTCCTTCACCTCGATGGTGCCCCCAAGCCATTCCGTGCGGGGCAGCTCACCCGGCAGATGGTAGGCACGAGCCGCCTCGTCTCCTTCAATCTCCACTACGCCAGGCCTGAAATCCTCACGGGCAGAGCCATTGCCGCAGACAATCACTTCGTGGGCCGCTACTCTTCTCATGGGTTGATTTTCATTTGCCTCACGCCGCCAGCGCTCAGCGCCTCGGGCTGCGAACCACGCGCGCTGTCGCCTGACGAAGAGCCCGTCGGCTGGTTCCCGTTGGGTTCCTGCCTGCGTACGCTGCTGTCCGGCACAATCGTCCGGTTGGCAGCCCGCTGGAGCGAGTCCTTCCTGGCCGCGTCGTCCTTGGGTTTGGGCTGGTGCATACGGATGAGGGCGATGTTGTTTATGAACAGCAGCTTCAACGTCGAGTTGACTTTGTTGCCATCATTGCCCGCCGACAGATAGAAACAGCCGTTGATGCGCTTAATGCCCTTGTTTTTGTCGTCTTCAACCGAGATATTGTAGTGCGACGACGTGCTGATGTGGACGATGCGCGATGCCACGCTGTCGTTGCCGAATGTGGCAGCCAGCAGCAGTACGCCGTCTTTTATGCCCTCCTGCCAGAGGAAGCGCGTGTCGAAGTTCATGATGATCTTGTCGCCCACATGGAACGTCGAGTCGGTGGTCATGTCAAACGAGAGCCGGTTGTAGGGGGCCATGGGCTGCAGCAACACCGACTTGGCGCCACTCCAGATGCTGGCCGTATCGCTGGCATTCTCGATGGTGACGAGTCCGGCCGACGATCCCATGCCCTCCACCTGTTTCTTGAAACGCTCGGTGAGGCTTTTGTATATCTCGTGCAGATACCGGGTGTTGGCCATGTAGTAAACCATCGACGTGTCGAACTCCGCCTCCGTGATGCCATACTTCTTGAACACGGCCCGTCCGTAGAGGCTGCGCTTGAAGTCGGCAGCGTTGAAGTCCTGGGCGGCGGCGCCTTCGGCCAGATGATAGTCGTAGAGGATATCCTCCATCTTGTCCTGCGGAATGACATATTCGGGGATGCCCGGTTTGCATCCCCCCACCATCATGGCCGCCAAGACCACCATGAGCACTTGCTTGAAACGTGGTTTGTTCATTCTTTGTCTTTCAGCGTGTTGCTTTCTCCAAGATTGTTTTCAGCCGTCTCCTGGGCGTTGCCATCCTTCTCCTTCCTGCCGAACGAAATGGCCGAGAGTTCCTTGTGGTAGCCCAGCAGCAAGAGGAAGAAACTCACGGTGATGCTGGCGTCGGCAAAATTGAACACGGGGCTGAAGAACGTGTATTCACTTCCACCGCACAGGGGCATCCACTGCGGCCACGTGAAGGTGACGAGCGGAAAGTAGAACATATCTACCACCTTGCCTTGCAGGAAAGGGGCGTAGCCCTGTCCGAAGGGCACGAAATAGGACACATAATCGGCCGACGAGGCATGGAAGATGAGTCCGTAGAACATGCAGTCGAACACATTGCCCAGCGCCCCCGCCAACAGCATCGACAGGCATACGATGTAGCCCCATCGGGCCTTGGCTTTCACCTGCATCCAGATGTAATAGCCGATGACCACCGACGCCACCACCCTGAAGATGGTGAGGAGCGGCTTGTAGATGAAGCTCAGTCCGTAGGCCATGCCGTTGTTCTCGATGAACACCAGCTGGAACCAGTCGGCAATGTGTATGCTCTCATGCAGGTGCATGGACGTCTTGACCACGATTTTGATGATCTGGTCAACTATCAAGATGGCTGCCACAATGAGACAAGCAGCCCTGCCTCGGGTCATGAAATGTTTCATTTATTCAACTGCCGTTGACGAGCCTTCGGCTCATGGGTTTCAGGTAGTTAACTGGAGTTAGCGGACATTACTTCTCCATTCGACAAGCTATTGTCCGTTAACTCCACGAGCCGCAGGCTCGTTAACTTCCAATAACTCCTGCTAACTTCCGTTTCATTTAGTGTTTCTTTGCCATTTTCGAAGCAACGCTTAGCGTGGCATGCGGCACGGCGCGCAGACGCTCTTTCGGAATGAGCTCGCCCGTCATCCTGTCAATGCCATACGTCTTGTTCTCTATGCGCACCAGGGCGGCCTCAAGGCCCTGGATGAACTTCTGCTGGCGGCTGGCAAGCTGTATGAGCTCCTCCTTGCTCTGGGTGGCGCTGCCCTCCTCGAGCACCTTGTAGGTGGGCGACGTGTCGTCCACATCGTTGCCGTCCTTGTTCATGAGTTGGCGCATCATGGCGTTGTAGTCTCGTTTTGCCAGTGCCAGTTTCTCGTTGATGATGACGCGGAACTCTTCCAATTCCTCGTCACTATACCGCTTTTTCTCTGTCATGGTCATTAAAAATGTTTATGTTAAGGTTTTTAGACTTTTGTGATTTTTATGTTCAGTTTGAAGTCGTCGAACTCGGTCTCCGTGCCATCATTGTCGGCCAGTTCGATGCTGTCGGCCAGCACCTGCGAGCCGATGTAGTCGCCGTAGCTCTCCACCGATGCCCTCACCTGTTCGTTGGGGGCGATCGTCACGCTGATGCGGTCCGTAATCTCCAGCCCGCCGTCCTTGCGCAGGTTCTGTATGCGGTTGATGAGCTCGCGGGCCATGCCTTCCTTGAGCAGCTCGTCGGTGAGCTCCACCTCGAGTGCCACGGTCAGGTTGCCCTCGTTCGAGACCAGCCAGCCGGGAATGTCCTCGCTGATGATTTCCACGTCGGCAGCCTCCACCACAGCCTCCTGGCCTTCCACACTCAGGGCGATGCTGCCCTTCTCCTCGAGCAGGGCAATCTGCTCCTGACTGAGCTGTCCCATTTGTGCAGCCACGCCCTTCATCAGTTTGCCGAACTTCTTACCCATGGTGCGGAAGTTGCACTTCACCTTCTTCACCAGCACACCGGCACCCTCAACGAACTTCAGCTCCTTCACGTTCACCTCGTTCATGATCAGGTCCTTCACAGCCTCGATGTGCATGCGCTGCTTCTCGTCCACGGCGGGAATCATGATTTGCTGCAGCGGCTGACGCACCTTGATGTTCACCTTGCGGCGCAGCGCAAGCGTCATCGACGTAATCTTCTGAGCCATCTCCATGCGGGCCTCCAGGTCCTTGTCGATGAGCCGTTCGTCGGCCACGGGGAACGATTCCAGGTGAACGCTGTCCTTCTCTCCGCCCAAGTCCTTGTAGAGCTGGTCGGCATAGAATGGAGCCAATGGCGCCAGCAGTCGGCTCACCGTGAGCAGACAGGTGTAGAGCGTCTGATAGGCCGAGCGTTTGTCGTCGCTCATCTCCTTGCCCCAGAAGCGTTTGCGGTTGAGCCGCACGTACCAGTTGCTCAGGTCGTCATTGACAAACGCGTCAATCAGTCTGCCCGCGCGCGTGGGGTCGTAGCCGTCAAGTTCGCGCGTGACGCCTTCCACCAACGTGTTGAGGCACGAAAGGATCCACCGGTCAATCTCCGGTCTGTCGCCTTCGGCGCCGTCCTGTCCGGGCTCCCACCCGTCCACGTTGGCATAAAGGGCGAAGAAGCTGTACGTATTATATAAGGTGCCGAAAAACTTGCGCCTCACCTCGTCCACGCCGTTGGGGTCGAACTTCAGGTTGTCCCAAGGCTCCGAATTGGTCATCATGTAGAAGCGCACCGCGTCGGCGCCATACTTGTCAATCATGTCAAACGGGTTCACCACGTTGCCCACGTGCTTCGACATTTTGTTGCCCTTGGCGTCGAGCACCAGTCCGGTGGAGATGACGTTTTTGAAGGCCACCGAGTCGAACACCATCGTGCCGATGGCATGCAGCGTGAAGAACCATCCACGCGTCTGGTCAACGCCCTCGTTAATGAACTCAGCCGGGAACGCCTTCCTTTCGTCAATGGCCTCACGGTTCTCGAACGGATAGTGAATCTGTGCGTAGGGCATCGAGCCCGAGTCGAACCACACGTCGATGAGGTCGCTCTCGCGCTTCATGGGCTTTCCGCTCTCGCTCACCAGCACGATGTCGTCCACGTAGGGACGGTGCAGGTCAATGCGGTCATAGTTCTCCTGACTCATGTCGCCCGGCACGAATCCCTTCTCCTTCAACGGGTTCACGCCCATCACGCCAGCCTCCACGGCCTTCTCTATCTCGTTGTAGAGTTCTTCCACGCTCCCGATGCACTTCTCCTTTCCGTCCTCGTCGCGCCAGATGGGCAGCGGAGTGCCCCAAAAACGGCTTCGCGACAAGTTCCAGTCGTTCAGGTTCTCCAGCCAGTTGCCGAAGCGTCCCGTACCGGTCGATTCGGGCTGCCAGTTGATGGTTTTGTTCAGCTCCACCATGCGGTCTTTCTTGGCCGTCGAACGGATGAACCACGAGTCGAGCGGATAGTAGAGCACCGGTTTGTCCGTGCGCCAGCAGTGCGGATAGTTGTGTACATGCTTCTCGATGCGCAGCGCCGTACCCTCCTGTTTCATCTCCATGCAGATGACGATGTTCAGGTCCTCGGCCTTCTGCGCGGCCTTCTCGTCATATTTGCCACCCACATTGAACGCCGGGTCGTAGGCGTTTTTCACATAGTCGCCGGCATGGTGGCCGTATTTCTTCACATCCACGCAAGCCTTCACGAAGTTGGCGTCCAGCTCGTCCACCACATAGTATTTCCCTTCCAGGTCAACCATGGGACGGGTCTCCCCCTTCTTACTGATGAGGAACAGGCTGGGCACCTTGGCGTCCTTGGCCACCTTGGCGTCGTCCGCACCAAACGTGGGGGCGATGTGAACGATGCCCGTACCGTCCTCGGTGGTCACATAGTCGCCGGGAATCACGCGGAAAGCCTCGCTCTCCATCTCCACGAATCGGTCCTTGCCGTTTTCGCCCTCAAACACCTTGTCGGCATGGCGCTCGGCATATTCGCCCACAAAGTCGGGAGCGTTCTTGTCCAGCTTGGCCGAAGGCTTCACCCACGGCATCAGCTGGCGGTACTTCAGCCCCACCAGCTCTTCGCCCTTGTAGTGCCCCACAATGCGATAGGGCACGAACTTCTCCCCCTTCTTGTATTCAGGCATCTCGCCGTCGTCCGTAATCTGTCCCTCGGGGTTCAGATAAGCGTTCACCCTGCTTTCCGCCATCACGATGGTCACCCGCTCGCCGTCGTACTGGTTGTACGTCTGCACGGCCACATAGTCGATTTTCGGGCCCACGCAGAGCGCCGTGTTCGACGGTAGCGTCCAGGGCGTAGTGGTCCACGCCACAAAACAAGCCTTGCCCCATCGCGTCCATTCCTCGCGCGGGTTCACCATTTCGAAGAGAGCCGTCACCGTGGTGTCCTTCACGTCGCGGTAGCACCCCGGCTGGTTCAGCTCGTGGCTCGACAGCCCCGTGCCGGCCGCGGGCGAATAAGGCTGAATGGTATATCCCTTGTAGAGCAGCCCCTTGTTGTAGAGCTGTCTCAGCAGCCACCAGAGCGTTTCAATGTATTTGTTGTCATACGTGATGTAAGGATGGTCCAAGTCAACAAAGTACCCCATCCGCTCAGTCAGCTCACGCCATTCCTGCGTGAACTTCATCACGTTCTCGCGGCACTTGTGGTTATACTCCTCCGTAGAGATGTATCTTGGCGACTCATGGTTGTCAATGTCAGCCTTGGTGATGCCCAGCTCCTTCTCGACGCCCAGTTCCACCGGCAAACCGTGGGTGTCCCACCCCGCCTTGCGGTGAACCTGGAACCCCCTCATCGTCTTGTAGCGGTTGAACGTATCCTTAATGCTTCTTGCCAGCACGTGGTGAATGCCGGGATGACCGTTGGCCGAGGGAGGCCCCTCGAAGAAAACGAATTGTTTACACCCCTCGCGTTCATCGATACTACGGTGGAAGATGTCGTTCTTTTCCCATTGGGCAAGAACTTCCTGATTGGTCTCTGACAGATTCAGACCTTTGTGTTCGGCAAATCTCTTAGCCATTTTGTCTTTTGCTTTCTATTTATTGTGGTTATTTTGTTCTTTTTCTCATTTTAAGGCGCAAAGGTATAAAAAAAAAATCAGCCAACCAAGTTTTTTACACATATTAGTATTTTTAAGCCATACGCAGGACGGATGGAGGGAAAAAGTCCACCGCCAGCAGCTGACGACGGTGCGGCGAGTTTCGCCATGTGCGTTTCAAACTTTTCGAACCCCCAACCCGGTTCAATCGGGCAAGAACAAAATATAGCCATTGGCCAGATCGTTATAGCGGAGACTTTGTTTTTTCGTAGTTTCAGAATGGCTCAAATAGTTCTTTTTATGGTTCAACTATCAGTTTAACTAAAGATTTATTGTGTATTGATACTTTTCCCATTGAATACTCTTGGTCATTGATGGCCCAAGTGTCGTTATACCTTATAATAAAATAGGTGAAACGTAAAAAAAAAAACGTTTAATTCAAGTGTCGCCGAACTTCGCTTTGAAACAAAGCCTTCGAATTTTCTCCGTCTCGGCAAAAGAAGAATTGTTTTTCTTGTTCTACGCTCCTCTTTCCGTAACATTGCCATCTAAACCATGCTCTGCACTCCGTATGAGGCAAACGCTTTCAGCGAGGCCGACTGGCCGTTGACCGGCGGCGGTCTGCTTGGCGAACAGAAAGGGTGAGCAATGAGCGGAGGGTTGGGGTTTGACGGCAGGCGAAGCGGGCGGACGGGCGTCGCGAAGCCGAAAACGATGTGGAAAAATGCAGAAAAAAGGGGCTCGGGGCTATTTTTTTGTTCAAAAAAACGCGCGTTTGCTGGAAAATTGTTATATTTGTAGCCAAATAAGAAAACACACTCAGACAATTATGGGCAGAAAGAAAAAGCCACTACCAATACTGGAAAACATTACCATCACCGATTGTGCAGCGGAAGGCAAGTCGTTGGCCAGGGTCAACGACATGGTTGTTTTTGTGCCTTGGACGGTGCCGGGCGATGTGGTTGACGTGCAGGTGCGCCGCAAGAAGCACAGTTTCATGGAGGCCGAGGTGGTGAGGGTGAGAGAGTACAGCAAGGTACGCACGACTCCCTTTTGCCAGCACTTCGGCACGTGCGGCGGCTGCAAATGGCAGATGCTGCCTTACGACGAACAGCTGAAGATGAAACAGCGTCAGGTGTTCGACCAGCTGCACCGCATCGGGAAGATTGAACTGCCTGAGTTCGACCCCATCCTGGGGAGCGCGCGCACACAGGCGTACCGCAACAAACTGGACTTTGGATGTGCCAACAAACGTTATCTGACGAACGACGAGATAAAGAACCTGCCGCCCGCCACCAACGAGGGGGGCGAAAGGGACAGCGCGAAGAACCGGCCCGCCATTGGGTTCCACATTACGGGGGCCTTTGACAAGATTCTGCCCATTGAGAAGTGCTGGCTCATGGACGACCTGCACAACGAGATACGCAACGAGATACGCGACTATGCGACGGGTCATGGGCTTTCGTTTTTCGACCTGCGCGCCCAGGTGGGGATGCTGCGCGACGTCATCATTCGGAACTCGAACAGCGGCGAGTGGATGGTGATCGTGCAGTTTCACTTCGACGAGACGGGCGGCGAGAAAGAGACAAAAGCGCTACTTGAGCATATTGCCGACAAGTTTCCGCAAATCAGCTCGTTGCTTTACTTGGACAACCAGAAGTGCAACGACACCATTGGCGACCAGCAAATCATCACCTTCAAGGGCAAAGACCATATTTACGAGCTTATGGAGGACCTGCGATTCAAGGTGGGGCCGAAAAGCTTCTACCAAACGAACACGGATCAGGCTTACCACCTCTACTGCGTGGCCAGGGAGTTTGCACAGCTGACGGGACAGGAAACGGTGTATGACCTCTACACAGGCACGGGCACCATTGCCAACTTCGTGGCCAGGAGGGCCAAACGGGTGATTGGCATCGAGTATGTGCCGGAAGCGATTGAGGACGCCAAGGTGAACGCTGACATCAACGGCATCGACAACACGCTGTTCTTTGCGGGCGACATGAAGGACATTCTGACGGACGACTTCATTGGGGAGCACGGACGGCCGGACGTGGTGATCACCGACCCGCCGCGAGCGGGCATGCACCCCGACGTGGTGGCCACCATTCTCAGGGCGCATCCAAGGAGAATCGTCTATGTGAGCTGCAACCCCGCCACGCAGGCGCGCGACCTGGCGCTGCTTGACGCGAAGTACAGGGTGGAGCGTGTGCAGCCCGTTGACATGTTTCCACACACTCCCCACGTGGAGAACGTGGTGCTGCTGACGGAAAGGGAGTGACAAGGACTTCAAGGACTTCAAGGAGTTACAAGGAGTTCAAGGAGTTACCAGGAGTTACAAGGAAGTTAACAGCCTTTTAGGCAGTGGAGTTAGCGGAAGTTAGCGGACATTAGTTCCCATCAGAACGGCTTGTCAGCATATCATCTGTAAACTGTAAACTATCGCTAACTCCTAGGGGGCTCTCTAAACGCTATGAATAAACGAAAAACAAAATGTTTAACCCACTAATGAACAACACTATGAAAAAGAGATTTTTAACTGCTTGCCTGCTGGTCATGGCCACGCTGAGCATGAGCGCACAGGACAAACCCAAGCGCTGGTATGAAGACATCAAGTTCAGCGGCTACGGCATGCTGCAATATCAGGGACAAGACAAGGAGGGGGCAAAAACCAACTCGTTCAACCTGCGACTGGCGCGTTTCATTCTCGACGGAAAGATAGGGGAGTTCGACTGGCGCGCGCAAATTCAGGGCACCAACGCCAAGGGGCCGGGTGAGCCTACGGTGCAGCTGGTGGACCTCTACACCGAATGGAGGAAATATCCCGAGCTGAAGGTCAGGGTGGGACAGTTCAAAAGGGCTTTCACCTTTGAGAACCCCACGCACCCCATCACGCAGGGCTGGCGCGGATATGCCGACGTGATCAACCGTCTGTCGGGATTTGGCGACAGGGCCGGTGAGAAATCGTCGGGCGGACGTGACATCGGCGTGCAGCTGGCGGGCGACCTGCTGCCTGACGCAAGCGGACGCAAGTGGCTCCACTACCAGGTGGGCGTGTATAACGGCGAGGGCATCAACCGCAGCGACAAGAACAACCAGAAGGACATCATCGGCGGCGTTTGGGTGATGCCCATGAAGGGTGTGCGCATCGGCGCGTTCGGATGGCACGGCAGCCACGGCGACATGATTGTGGGCTACAACGATGCAGGCGCGGCCATCACGGGCAATGTGCCCCTGAACCGATACTGTCTCTCGGCCGAATATGACAAAGACGAATATACGTTCCGCGCCGAGTACCTGCATTCGCAGGGATGGGGAACGGGCGTGGTTGGCAGCAACATCATCAACAAGAGCCTAGGCGACAAGGCCGACGGATGGTATGTGTTCGGCATTGTACCACTGATCAAGTCGAAGCTCCACGCCAAGGCCCGCTATCAGACCTACCGCGTGTCGAAGGAGTGGGACTCGTCAGTCAACCAGGTGGAATGTGGTTTAAACTACTTCTTCAGCAAGAACCTGGAGCTGCACGTGGAGTATTCGCACGTGAACGACCGCAACCTGGCTCCCGGCAACCACAACTACAACCTGCTGGACGTGGAAATGGACTTCAGATTCTAGGAACTCCATCTATTGATTCATGCTGCGCATGTTAAGTAAGCAAGAAGTTGCAAGGAGTTGCAAGACATCAGTCTTCACGCTGAGCCGACTTTCCGAAATGGATTACAGGAATAAAGCTATCGCCTTGAACTCCTTGGAACTCCTTGAACTCCTTGAACTCCTTGGAACTCCTTGAACTCCTTGAACTCCTTGGAACTCCTTGGAACTCCTTGAACCCAATTTATTAACCAAATAACAAAACTATGACAATTCCTGCAGTATTTTGGCTCGTGCCCATCGCATCGATCGTGGCACTGTGCATGGCCTGGCATTTCTTCTCGCAGATGATGAAGGAATCGGAAGGCACTCCCCGCATGGCGGAAATCGCCAGCCACGTGCGCAAAGGCGCCATGGCCTATCTCAAACAGCAGTACAAGGTGGTACTCTATGTGTTTATTGTCCTGGCCGTCATCTTTGCCTTCATGGCCTATGTGCTCCATGTGCAGAACCCATGGGTTCCGTTCGCCTTCCTCACGGGAGGTTTCTTCTCGGGTCTGGCTGGTTTTTTCGGAATGAAGACTGCGACGTACGCCTCGGCGCGCACTGCCAACGCCGCCCGCCAAAGCCTTGACGGCGGACTGAAGATAGCATTCCGCTCGGGGGCCGTGATGGGGCTCACGGTGGTGGGTCTCGGCCTGCTGGACATTGCCATCTGGTTTGTTGTGCTCAACGGTCTCACCGACGAGTCGCTCATCGCCATCACCACCACCATGCTGACCTTCGGCATGGGTGCCTCGACGCAGGCGCTGTTTGCCCGTGTGGGCGGCGGCATCTACACCAAGGCTGCCGACGTGGGCGCTGACATCGTGGGCAAGGTGGAAGCTGACATTCCCGAGGACGACCCGCGTAACCCGGCCACCATCGCCGACAACGTGGGCGACAACGTGGGCGACGTGGCCGGCATGGGCGCCGACCTCTACGAGAGCTACTGCGGCAGCATCCTCTCGACCGCGGCCCTCGGTGCAGCTGCCTTCGCATCGGTGGGCACTGACGTGCAGCTCAAGGCGGTCATCGCGCCCATGCTGATTGCCGCCGTGGGCGTGTTCCTCTCGCTGCTCGGCATCTTCTTGGTGCGCACCAAGGAGGGGGCCTCGATGCACGACCTGCTCAAGTCGCTCTCGCTGGGCACCAACGTGTCGGCCGTGCTCATCGCCGTGGCCACCTTCGCCATCCTCTACCTGCTGGGGGTTGAGAACTGGCTCGGACTGTCGTTCTCGGTGATTTCGGGTCTGGCCGCCGGTGTGATCATCGGCCAAGCCACCGAATACTACACTTCGCACAGCTACAAGCCGACGCAGAAGATTTCGGAGGCTGGACTCACGGGCTCGGCCACGGTCATCATCAAGGGCATCGGCACGGGAATGATTTCGACTTGCATCCCGGTGATCACCATTGGCGTGGCCATTCTGATGAGCTACATGTGCGCCAACGGCTTCGACCTCTCAATGTCGTCGGAGAGTCTGGCTCATGGTCTCTACGGCGTGGGCATCGCCGCCGTGGGCATGCTGTCAACACTGGGCATCACGCTGGCCACCGACGCCTACGGCCCCATTGCCGACAATGCCGGCGGAAACGCCGAGATGAGTGAGCTGGGCGAGGAAGTGCGCCACCGCACCGACGCGCTCGACGCCCTGGGCAACACCACCGCCGCCACCGGCAAGGGTTTCGCCATCGGCTCGGCTGCGCTCACCGCCCTGGCTCTGCTGGCTTCGTACATAGAGGAAATAAAGATTGCCATGGAGCGCGCCGACGTGATGATGACCAACGTGAAGGGTGAAATGATCAGTGCGGCCCAGGCCACCATTCCCGACTTCATGAACTTCTTCCAGGTGAACCTGATGAACCCGAAGGTGCTCGTGGGTGCGTTCATCGGAGCCATGGCCGCCTTCCTGTTCTGTGGTCTCACCATGGAGGCTGTAGGACGCGCCGCACAGAAGATGGTTGAGGAAGTGCGCCGCCAGTTCCGCGAGATTGCCGGCATTTTGGAGGGCAAGGCCACTCCCGACTACGGTTCGTGCGTGGAGATTTCGACGCGCGCTGCCCAGCACGAGATGATATTCCCGAGCATTCTGGCCATTATCATCCCCATCGTCGTGGGCTGCCTGCTGGGCGTTGCAGGTGTGCTGGGTCTGCTGGTGGGCGGTTTGTCGTGCGGATTCACGCTGGCTGTGTTCATGGCCAACGCCGGTGGCGCATGGGACAATGCCAAGAAGAACGTGGAGGAAGGCAACTTCGGCGGCAAGGGCTCGTTTGCCCACAAGGCCACCATCGTGGGCGACACCGTGGGCGACCCGTTCAAGGATACCAGCGGCCCGTCGCTCAACATCCTCATCAAACTGATGTCGATGGTGAGCATCGTCATGGCCGGACTTACCGTGGCTTTCATCTAGACAATGAAAGCGAAAAGGACGCCCCTATCGCTAAAATAGCTTAAAAAAACCTTGCAAAGTTCGAAAATTCATTGTGATTCGTTAACTTTGCAAGGTTTTAATCAAAAGTAATTGGCCACTATCCTAAATCTCTTATATAATGAACACAGACAACAACACCGATAAAGTTGACGGAACTGAGCGTGAGCACCATCACCACCACAGCAGCGAGAGCGGCGAGCACCATCACCACCATCACAGCAGCAGCGAGAGCGGCGAACACCATCACCACAGCAGCAGCGAGAGCGGCGAGCATCATCACCACAGCAGCAGCTCAAGCGGCAGCCGCGAGAGAGGTGGTTCAAGCGGCGGCGGCGAACACCATCACCACCATTCGCACAAGAGCCGTGAGAAAGAGCGCAAGGCCAATTCGAAGCATCGTGTTGGTTTGTTCGAGCGCAGATATCTACCATCCGTCAAGAAAAGGAAGATCATAGCCAAATGGCTCTATTTCTTTCTTTGGGTGGCTGTCATCATCGTGTTTGCCACGCTGGCCTTTGTCACCATCTTCAACATCGAGTAGATTACTTTATTGCATAAAAACCACAGAGGAACACGGAAATAAGAATCCGTGTTCCTCTGTGTTTTTTTGAAGCTGTGCTTCGTCGCGCCATGCGGGACGACGGATTCGGAAATCCGCCAAACAGAACCGCCGAACACATGGGCGAACAGAGACGCTTTCAGCGTCCTGATGGCAGTATATTATCGGCGCGTAACACGGAACCAGTCGGCATCAATCCATCCGCGATTGGCCTTCGGACTGGTTTCAACTGCCACAAAACCGATTTTTGCACCTATCCACTTGCCCTCCTTCATGTCGAACACCTCGCCAGCAGGCTTGAAAGACTTTCCGTTGCTGCTCCAGGCAAAGCGGCACTGGCCGTGGCTCACCTCCATGCGCAGATAGATGTCCTCGTGGATGGCTGGCTGATAGTCTATCTTGTCTCTCTGTGTAGGCTTCAACGTGGCCAGCACGTTGACCGACTGTTCATGGCCCTTGTCGGCTGCCTTGCAGACGAGTTGCTGCAGCTGGAACTCATCGCCTACGCGCTCAACCACCAGGGCGCTGTAGTCGAGCCCCATCATGATGATGCCCCCCATTTGGTGCTGGTCCTTCGACGTGAAGCGCAGCTTGGCTGTTGCCACAAACTCGTCGGAAGGTGTTTTCTGCAGCAGCATGCTGGGCACCTCCCAAAGGTTCTTACTGCCCTCAGGGAGTTTGTAGGTGTAGAGTCTCATGGTTCCGAAGGCCGTGGGCATGCCGAACGTCTGGTCATAGTTGGCCTGCCACTGCCATTGTCTGCCCAGCACGGGGGCGTTAAACTCGTCGCTCTCCGCAGGATTGACGATGGTGGTGGAGTTGCTTTTCGGTTTTTTGTAGGTGCTGACTGGCTCGCCCTTGCTTCCCATGATGGGCCAGCCACTCGACCAATCGACGGGCTGCAGGTGAACCACGCGCCCGTAGGCCTCTTTGTCCTGGAAATGCACAAACCAATCTTCTCCAAACGGCGTGTGAACCCATCCTCCCTGATGAGGGCCGTTGATGGGCGTCTTGCCTTGGGCCAGTACCACTTTGTACTCGTAGGGGCCGAAAGGCGACCGCGAGCGCATGGCCAGCTGAAAGCCTGTGGGCACTCCTCCCGCCGGACACATGATCCAGTACCATCCATCGCGCTTGTAGAACTTGGGGCCCTCGCAGGTGCGGTTTTCGGTGCCGTTGCCGTCGAACACGATCACGGGTTCGCCTATGGGAGCCGTACCTTCGGCGTTCATCTCGCGCACAGTGAGCACCGAGGCAAAGCGCGACCTCGAATTGGCCCAGCCATTGACAAGATAGCACCGCCCGTCGTCGTCCCACAGTGGCGTGGTGTCTATCATTCCCTTGCCCTCGATGACGCACACGGGCTTCGACCATTCGCCCGCGGGGTCCTTCGCCTTCACCATCATTACACCATAGTCGGGATCGCCCCAATAGATGTAGAACTCACCGTTGTGATGGCGTATGCTGGGCGCCCAGATGCCGTTGCCGTGCGAAGGTTTGTCGAACACCTCCCTAGGCTCGAGCCGTTTCACCGCATGGTTGATGATTTGCCAGTTCACAAGATCCCTGGAGTGCAGGATGGGCAGCCCTGGAATGCACTGGAAGGAGCTGGCCGTGAGATAGTAGTCCTCGCCCACCACGCACACATCGGGGTCTGAATAGTCTGCATTGATGACGGGGTTGACGAAAGTACCGTCGCCCCTGTCGGGCGACCAAACCTCTGACCGTTGCTGTGCCTCGGCCACGAAGGGCCACAGCAGCATTAAGATGAAAAAAACTGTCTGTTTCATAATTTTTTATTAGTTTCTTTATTCAAGTTTCGCTATCGCTCAACTTTTTGGAGTTCAAGGAGTTCATGGAGTTCAAGGAGTTGCAAGACAATAGCTTCGTGCCGTGT
>OCTX012226358.1_pt1 | contig 21588 bp, 15 predicted proteins | sample 1539691 | NCBI WGS metagenome assembly OCTX01 (sample SAMN02144231, study PRJEB22623) | gut metagenome | biome: sheep rumen | host: Ovis aries | place: New Zealand
GAACCTGTTGTTTGCCGTTATAACGGTCAGAGAACTCAGCGACTGCAGTGTAGTCCGCGACCTGGAGTAGGAACAGAAGATGCAAGAAAGGCTATAGCAAAAGACATAGAGAAGATTCAGCTTCCCGCAGGTTATTCTTTGACTTGGGAGGGTGAGAAGAAAGCCAGTGACACGTCGATGAAATACCTCTTCAATGCGTTCCCGATGGCTATTATCATGATGATACTCATCCTTATCATGTTGTTTAAAGACTTCAAGAAGCCGACGATTATATTCTGTTGCATCCCGCTGATACTTGTCGGAGTGATTCCTTCGGTTGTCTTGTCGGGCAAACCATTCGGATTTGTCGCCATAGTGGGAGTGCTTGGACTTATCGGTATGATGATTAAGAATGGAATAGTGCTGATGGACGAGATAAACCTGCAGATAGAGCAGGGCGTGGAACCTAAGCGTGCGTTGATAGACAGTTCCAAGTCGCGTCTGCGTCCGGTTATGATGGCAAGTCTGACGACGATTCTCGGTATGATTCCGCTCTTGCCCGATGCTATGTTCGGTGCTCTTGCGGTGACTATTATGGGCGGTCTGTTTGCCGGAACTCTGATTACCCTTATATTTATTCCTGTGCTTTACGCACTGTTCTTTAAAGTGAAATGATTATGAAACGATATATTGTATTAGTTAGTACATTTGTCTGCGGACTGCTTTCTGTTCAGGCTGAAACTCTGACTCTAGACGAGTGCAGAAGCAGGGCGTTGGAATACAACAAGTCTTTGGCGTCTTCGAGACTGCAGATTCAGAAACAGGAGGCTGATTTGAAGGCGATGAAAACCAACTTCCTGCCAAACTTCAAGATTATTGCTGCAGACTTTTACAACACAGGCAAGACAACAATCAATCCCGACTTGAGTACTACGTTTGCCAGTGGCATTGCAAATGCTCAGAATGTGTTGGCTCAGTTGGCTGCCAATCCGGCTTATGCTCCGCTGGTCGGCGGAATAAAAAGTATTGCAGGCGGGTTTAAGTTGCCCGACGATTTCCTTGAATTCAAAGTAGGAAATGTGTTTACTGCCGGAGTCGGCTTCATCGAGCCGCTGTATGCCGGAGGAAAGATTACTGCCGGGTACAAGATGAACAAGTTGGGCGTGTCGATGGCTCAGAACAAAGTGCGACTGACGGAACAGGAAGTGCTGCTGAATACCGACAATGCCTATGTACTCTGTATTCGTGCAAAGGAAATGGGTGGTGTTGCCAGAAGTTATAAGGCAGTGCTCGATGAACTGAAGAAGACCGTTGAGAATGCCAAAAAACATGGTGTGCGCACTCAGAACGATGTGCTTAAGGTGCAGGTGAAACTGAACGAGGCAGAGCTGAACATACTGAAGGCTGACAATGCTTACAGACTGGCTCAGATGAATCTTGCCCAGGTGATAGGCGCGCCTCTTACGGAGCGTATAGAGGTGACTACGGACGGACTGTATATTCCGACGGACAATAATGTTCTATTCGACGGTTCTACAGATATTTCCAATCGTCCCGAATACGACCTTCTGAACCAGAAGACCGAAATGGCTCGCCTGAAGATAAAGCTGACACGCAGCGACTTCCTCCCGAACCTTGCCATGTTCGGTTCGTATTCATACTTGAATGGTATGAAACTCATGGGCGAACACCTGTTCAACAAAGGGTCGGCTACGGTAGGTGTAGTACTGAAAGTGCCATTGTTCCACTTTGGCGAAGGTTTGCAGAAGGTGCGTTCTGCAAAGGCGGCATACCAGATTTCGCAGTTGGAGCAGCAGGAACTGAACGAAAAGATGCAGCTTGAACTCCTTCAGGCAACAAACCTTTTGCAGGAAGCAGCGCTTGAGATTGCCGTTACCAATAAATCGGTGGAGCAGGCAGCAGAGAATATGCGTCTTTCCAAGAAACATTACGAGGTGGGAACCGAAACACTCTCCGACCATCTCGAGGCTCAGGCTCTGTGGCAGCAGGCAAATGCAAGTTCCGTTGAGGCTCGTTGCAACTACCTCGTTGCCTACACCAAATACATGAAGGCAAGGGGAGGGAAATAGCAGGGTTGACGCTAAATCGGTTCGATTTGATAACATTTTTTAACAATGCCATTCAAATCGATTCGATATGGTAAGATTTATTAACAGTCGGACTGAAATCGGTTCGATTTGACGGTGCCAATCAACAGATGATGCTAAATCGGTTCGATTTGAACCATTCGTTTTATTTCTTAACCTAAATCATAGTACTATGGACATCAATGAGTCATAATAGCCGTAGGATGACTCCAAAATAAACAGACCCCGAAAGTTAAGTGGTAACTTTCGGGGTTTTATTTAGAATTTAAAACTTGAATTCGAAGAGTTTGGAGAAATATTTGATGCTGCACATGAAGAAGTTGGAGTAGTATCCCTTCTTTATTTCATAACAGGCATTATTATTCAAATTCCCAGAATCTTAAATGCTAAAGTCATATTTTTATGGTATTCCATAAAGTAAGTAGAATCCTTTTTGATAATATCAGATAGGCGATTCCGCGCATTGATCCGAGATGTTTCGATAGATGAATGACGTGTTGCTTCCAGGTAATACACCTGTGCCGCAACTCTGGCAACTCGTGCGGATAAAACCGAATCCTTTTGTGAAATCAAACGTGCTCGTTCGATAATCTGATTTGACTTCCTGATATAGTCATCTGTATAGACAGGGTTCTTAAAGTCGGCATATATTGGAAAATGTGTAGTGGATTGTACTTGGTTTTGGGTGAGTTGATAAAAATCCCAAATATATGGTGCCGCATCACTGTAATATGCATTAATGAAGAGATGAGCCAGAGAGTCCACGTCTTGATATGGATTCCACATTAGTTTGCTGATAATCCATTGTCGTAATTCAGAGAAATCCCCCCATGGACCTTCGTAGTTGCCTTCCATCAGTAATCCGGAAATGTTGAGTCTCTTGTATGTGCAGAATCTTTCCGCAAGAGCGCGAAAGTTGGGACATGGTGCGATGTATTGATTAAATCCGACGCAGTAATCCCATACCTCAAGGTGTTGTGTGATTTTGCTCCATTGTATAAGGTCTTCTTCAAATACAGTGTTTGTTTTGCAATCGCTGAAACCGTGTATGATACAACTTTCAAAAGTGCAAAACCGTATGACAACATTATCGCGTGCTTTAATATTTTTGGGAGCTTGTCGGGTGTATCTATAAGCAAATGTGCCGATTAATTTGTCGGGAAATGTTTTTTTAATGGAGTCGGCAACTTGGTTGACAAACCACAGATTAAGTCCGGAGTGTCCTCCGTATTTTTTAATTATTTCAGTACATTTATCGCACTGACAGAAATTATTGTTGTCGTTTTGCGAAACATCATAAATAGTATATGTGGGGCGCCCTCGGATTATTTTTTTAAGTGAATTGACTACAATTTTTAAAACATCAGGATTAGTGAGACAAAGTTGACCGGATTTAATCCTTTTGCCTTCTTTTAGGCTAAAGTATTCCGGGTGCGATACGAAGTAATCTTTTTCAGATAGTAGATACCGAAAATTGTGCATTCCATACCATGTGACATGAGCGTATGGATAATTTGAATTGTAGTTTGTACTATTTATTCTGTTATATTGACACCATAGAGGATTTTGAATGGCATCGAGGTAATAATTAAGTCTTGTTGTGAATGCTGGTTTTCCCCTTCGTTCTACAGAACTAATGTAATAGGATTGGATATGGGGAATGATAGTTGTTTCGGATGTAAGCCAGTGGATTCCTAATTCGTTTTCAAGAAAATCGTATATGGCGTTAATGATTCCACGCCCACCCAATCCGTGAATTCTGATATTTTGCCCTTCGCTATAGTATTGAAAGTCTTCGCTATTAGATTCATCTGCGGATAGGAATATACAATATTTGTCTGAACTATTTTGCTCACGAATTGGGAGTAGTGCTCCTGAGGCTTTTAAAATGTAATGTTGCAATTCCTTCGCTGCAAATTGGATTTCGGGTTTTGCATTAAAAGGAATGGAGATAATATAGGATGTCTCCCCTCTATTAAAGAGTGGAACAGTGGACCACATTGCAAGACTGTGTAATGAAGCAAATGTGATAAGAAAATACCGGATTATGTTCTTTGAAATGGACATAGATTATTATGTTTTATGAGATATGTTGATAAGTCCGGCTAATATCAGTGCATACTATATTACGTAGTGTCGCATGGGGGGAATCAATCTTAGCAGATAGCTTCCGATAAGGGAGAGCAGAAGGCATATGAGGAAAGCTTCTATGTACGAAATCTTTGTCATGATGTATTTGGGTATGGGGGATGATGTCAGTTCAACTGCTCGAATCCTCGGAGTTTCTCTTCCCAGGAATAGTGTTGCTTTACCATTTCATAGCCACGCTGCGCCATGGAGTTGCGAAGGGACGGGTCGCCCATCAGACGGAGACAGGCATCGGCAAATGGCTGTTCGCCGTCGCGGATGAGGCAGTTCTCGCCGTCGGTGAGTTCCGGAATGGCATGCGAGATGAGTGAGGTAAGCACCACAGGTACTGCGCAACCCATGCCGACCAGCACTTTGTTCTGTATTCCTGCGGCAACTCTTATAGGTGCAACGAGCAGACTGGCATCCTGAAGGAATCCTTCAAGGTCGTCGACAAATCCGGTAATGATTATGTCGTCCGACTCCAGAGCCTGTATGTTGGCAGGGGGCAGCGAACCTACGATATAGAATTTTGCAGTAGGGCGCTTCTGCTTAATCAGCGGGAATATTTCGTTCGCAAAGTACAGTGCTGCATCCTGGTTCTGCATTGAGCGCATGTTGCCCATGAAGCAGATTTTGTCGGCATCGTACGAGGTGGAGATGTTTTCGATATATCCTACGCCGTTGCTATGCAGGGCGAGCGAAGAGGTGTCGCCCTTAATCTTTTTCCTGAGATAGTCAATATCAGCCTGCGATACAAGAACTACTTTAGGGAAATGAGTTGTAACAAATTTCTCATATTTTGCTATAAGTCTCTGTTCCAACTTATATACATATTTCAGCAGTCCGACTCCCTCTGCCTTTGAAGACAAGATATATGTTTTCGATAAAGCATCCGTCATTTCTATGATAGACTTCTGCTCCAAGTGGAGTTCGCTGAGATAGGGCACCATGCGCAGCAAGTGGGAAATGTAGAGGTCGGGCTTCTCTTTCTCTATGACTTTTTGCAAGAGTTCCTTATATGCACTGGAATAGTAATAACCACATTGTATAGGTCGCCCCGTAATAAAATAGATAGTTCCCATGACAAGAGACCTGATTCTGTTACGGTTTATGAAATAAACTCTGTCATAGAGTTCATGAGCCTGTTCTACAGGAGTAACCTTCTCGTCGGACAGAGACACGAGAATGAGTCTGTGTCCCTGCTGTTTCAGATGCCTTGCCACTTCGTTGATTCGCAAAGCATCACCACCGTATTGCGGATAGGGAAATCGGGGTGTAAGTATGCAGATGTTCATATTGTGTTATTTTCTTTTAAGGATAGCGTTGCACGAGGCAAGTATGCGTGTCGTATAGAATAGGAAGTTGTAGCTGAACGGATGTTTCAGATATATCCCGGTGTATGCCCATGCAAGTCTGCCATATTTGGATATCAGTTTGCCAAGACCCATCTGATGCAGACTGCCTGAGCGCTGACGCCAATAGTATATTGCATCAGCCGAAGTAAACTTCACTTTGTTCATCCGGTCCGATATCTCGAACATCAGCAGGGCATCCTGTCCGCTTGGGAATACTTCGTTGAAACGGCGGTCGCCTATGATGTCGCGATGTATGAGTTTCATCCAGGGAACAGAGAATATTTTCTTCGGAATATAGAACGGTTGTGTACCTCGGGGCGATTTGCTTCTGTATTCCTCTGTGTAGGAATTACACTCGGTGTGTCCGTCATCGAATATTGAGAGGCAGTTGCTGGCTGCAATAGTATCTCTGTCAGCAACTTTTAGCAGAGCCTCCAGATAGGTAGGCGAGACTTTGTCGTCATCATCGATGAAGCAGATGTATTCACCACGAGCCTCGTCGATTCCCATATTACGCGAGGAACAAGCTGACGCCTTTGGGGAGTAGAGCAGGCGCCCATTGTATGGCAGAGCCTTGAGAAGCATCGCTTCGTATGGTTTCCGTTCGCCGTTGAGTACGACAATGACTTCGAATTGACTGCTGTCGAGTGTCTGCTGTTTAATGCTCTCCAAGCAGTCTATGGTGTGTTGTTGCGGACGATATGACGGGATGATGACTGATATCATGGCGGGGGGAATGTAGATTTTTGTATGAAACTTCTTAATGGCTTTTATCCGTAATTTTAAGAGCTAAAGACCATATAAATAATCGGATTTTATCAATGAGTATGGATATTACAAATGCTGCGATTATCAACATGGTTGTATATCCCAGAAACGGGAGGAGGGATTCACTGCTGTACCACTCTTTAATAGGGTCTAAGTAGTGTGGCTGGAAAATCAGGGGGTCAACATGAAGCAGATACACTGCAAATGCTGAGCCTGCTATCCAATTAACAACTTTGCTATGGAATGACAACTTTGTAAAGAACAGAAAGAAATAAAAGGAACCCAGAATGACAAGTGGCGAAGTATATGTGTAGAACACCCATCCGCCTTGTCCGGTGAACCTAACTACGGACAGGGCAAGGAGGGTTGTCATAAGTGTAATGACAAGATAGATACCCATGTCGTAATGTTTATTCTGTGTCGTAAACTTTGTAGGATAGAGTTTTGCGTATCTCGCCAGCAAATAAAGTCCCATAAAAGACAGGGGTGAGAAGCCGTCATGGAACAGAATCTCTTCATGAAGAAAACCAAGGAACGTCTGTATCACAAAAAAGGCTATCAAGACCTTTTGAAAAAGCTGACGGCTGGCGTTTTCGACAAATGAATTTAAGATGGGAGCAAAGATGTAGAGTATGATATATGAGTTCACAAACCATAGCCCCCTGCGGAAAGTGAGCAGCATGCCCCAGTCGCGAATGCCCCATTTTTCGGTTATTCCCAACGTGAGTAATGACAGATATACAAAAACACCAAAGAATAGTGTCTGAAATAGGAATTCGCAGAAACGAACCATTTTAGGGCGTATTCCAAACCATCCGGATATTAGGATAAATGAATTTACACAAATAATGGAAGCGGATTCGCTGAAAAAACGTAGAAAGGAGGACAGCGGAAACTCTATAATGTCGCCTTGAGTTGGGACACCAAGAGATTTGAAACTTGCATGAACTACAAGAACCAGTAGCATGGCTATGATTCTGAGCAGTTCCATACTGGAGTTTCTTTCTTTACTTACCATTATAATACATTTTAATTAGGTTAAACATCCATTTCCGTGCAGATACCTCAGAAAATTTGCTGTTTGTAATGTGAGTTTACTGCTTGGAGTTGTTGGTCGTTTTTTGACTGGTCCTGATTCTGGGTGCGCAGTTCTACGTTGTTGGCATTGAAGATGGGAAGTATGATTCCGTTTCTCAGCATGACGATGGGGCGGCCTGCCAACCTGACCATTGTGTTGAGCCAGATGTCGTCGGCTATAGGACAGCAGGAGAGTGCAGAATCGATGTCAGTCAAATCGGGGGGTAGGTCGGATGGACGGAACAGTGTGCCGCCTCCGGAGCCGAAGAAGAGGTCGGGCGAGTATGATGTGCCTGTTTCGTGGGTCCATTTGTTATATGGCTTTAAGTTGCCGTCGGTGTCGTAGGTGACGTGGTAGCCATAGTTGCATATTACTGCTTCAGGATTGTCTTGGTGTGCTTTTACTGTACGTTCGAGTATCTGAGTGTCGTAGTATATGTCGTCGTCGATAAGGAATATGAGCGAGTCGGGATATTCCTTCGATACGTAGTAGTATTTCTTGTGGGAACGAATGTCTCCATCGACCATCCTTATCTGAAAGATATCGTTTTCGCGCTGACGCAACGAAGCGGGTATGCTGTCGGGGGTAGGGAATTGCTCTTTGGAAAGCCACAGGAGTATTTTGTGTGGTAAGTAGGTCTGACGCAGCATACACTCTACGACCTGCCATACGTTATCAATACGAGCTGGGAAGGAGGTGAAGGAAACTATGATGTCAGTCGTCTGCTTTTGCTCATGGTTCGCAGGCTTTGCCATGTAGGATGGCAATATGTGCTTGGCTATGAAGCGTAGTACCTTGCGAAAGGGTGTTAAAGCCCAGAAGGGAAGCCCTGGATAGTAGTTGAGTCGGGCATATGATTTGACAAGCAGATTCAGGATAGTCATAGTTGCTGTTGGTCAGTTATTCTGTTATAGCGTGGGTCGAGATAAATATAGGCTGAGACGATAAACATCCATGTAGTTGCTTTCATCCAGTAGTTGCTGTCGATGATTCCAGCAAGAACGAGGGCTGCACCGCAGAAAATAAGCATGTTGCGATTGAAGGGTGTTCCGCGTTGTAAGCATATACGTATAATATGGATGCAAAGACAGATAAATCCTATCATTACAAGAAATCCAAAACATACCAATATTTCTAGAAAGATGTTGTGAGGAGCTGCAAATCCTACCCGATAAACGTCGCCCATAATAGGTCCGTAGTTGCCGATTCCGATGCCTAGTCCATAGCTGTCAAGAAATGCCTGAAAACCCTTGACGAGGTTTTCCGTACGTCCATCGTCACCCATTCCCTGGTCGTCAAAACGCTCAAGGATAAGTATGAAGAGCTCACCTAAATAATAAAACAAAGCGCCGAGGCCAAGGACTATGATTATTATGAGCAGGGTGCGGTTGCGCCCCATCTTATAGTAGGCATAGACATAGGTCGCCATCATCAGTACTAGACACATGATTGCTCCGCGCGATGCATTGGCCACGACAATGAGTGTAACCATTGCCATAAGCAAAAGACCGACGATTTTATCAAATTTGCCTTTCGGATAGAGGTTGCACATAAAAAGACTGGGGAGTGCCCAACAGAGTACGGTGTTGTAGCTGTTGAGGTTTCCGAAGGTGACGGAGGCAAATGGACGTTCTATATGTACTCCGTGGACGTAAAGCGTGGAGCCCGTCTCCTGAAATGACATGGTCAAATGAAAGTCTGTCAGAAATTCATATATAGCTACAGGAATGGAAAGTGCAATGACTGTAAGCCATCCGTACTTAATGGCGTGTTGAGGGCTGACGGCTTTGTTGGCAGCCCAAAGTACTTCGAGAAAACCCAGTGAGTGGATAAGCAGATAAATGATATGTTTTAGACTCTCTGTTTCATCCACAGCTTTAAAAAAAAACGATACGGACCAGAGAAACCAGAAGAGCAGGAAGAAACATTCGTAGCGGTAGTAGTATAAACTCTGGTGTGGACGACGAAGCGCATCTAATATCATAAAAGGAGAGATGGCTATGATGAAGAGGCGTACAGGCTGAGCTCCGTTGCCTATCATGCCGAAGATAAGCAGCGATATGAGTATGTAGAGTATGAGGTCGTATATGTAGTGCCCTTGTTTCATCAATGCAGTATTTTTGTAATGAAAAATGTTTTCACTTCGTAGTATTCAGGTGTGCCCATCAGAGCATATATTATTATGTAGAGCAATAGGGCTGAAAGAATCTGAAGCGGAATCATCAGCAGGTAGGAAATGTCGAGAAACGTAAATGTCCATACCCCAACGGATACAACGATAGAAATGAAATAAAAGGGGAGGAGATCTTTCAACTGACTCCATGTGCCGTAGCCAGCGAGTTTCTTTGAATACCAGCTATTGAGTATATATTCGATGTAATAGTAGATGACTGCAGCCCAAAGCATCCATTCAAGACGGAAAAAGAAACCGACCACGATGACAAAAGTGAACAGCGTCTTTTTTAGTATCTCAAGTCGGAGAATTATATCACTGCGTTTCCTGATATTAAGTATGTTGAGGTTGAGTTGTTGCAGCGGATAGATGGCTGCATAGAGACTCATAATCTGAAGCAGGTGGACAGAGTATTCCCATTTCTGTCCCACAAGTGTGATGATAAGAGGCTTAGCTATGGCTGAAAGTCCGAAGACCGCTGCGAAGGTGAAAATACCTACGTAGCGTGTCATCTTACGAAGTGAAGCATGGAAACGGATTGTGTTGTGCTGTACCTGGCTGAGGGCTGATAGCGATACTTTCTGAACTATCTGTCCGAAGTTGTTGCTGAAGATTAGGTTGAATTGTTCAGCACGATTGTAATAACCAAGGTCGCGGGCAGTGTACATCTTGCCGATGACAGCAAGGAACATATCTTTGTAGATTGAGTTGATGATGTTGGCTAATAGTATCTTTGAACCAAAACCAAAAAGTTCATGGAAACTATGGGCGGAAAATCTGAATGCAGGAATCCAGTGGTTTGCTATCCAGAGTCCTATCATCATGATAAATTGACGGGATATTTGCTGAATGGCAAGAGACCATACACCCCAGCCTTGAAAAGCGGCTGATATACCAAGAATGCCGCTGGTAGTGGAACTGACGAGCGATACCAGTGCCTGAGACTTGAAATCGAGTTGCTTGACGAGTATGGTTTTCTGTATTAGGCTACATGCGTTGAATAAAAGTATAAGACTCATTACAGGGAGTACCTGTTCCAACAAAGGTTGATCGAAAAAGGCGGCTATTGAGCCGGATGTAAAGTAGAGTAGGATTATAAGACTGATAGATACGATAATGTTGGCATAGAATACTGTGTTATAGTCATTGTTGTCTGCATTGGGTTTACGTATGAGTGCAGTGGCAAAGCCTCCGTCAATGATAACGATGGAAAGATTTATGAAGATTGTGATAATACCCAGAATGCCAAATTCAATGGGTGAAAGCATGCGAGCAAGTATCAGACCGACCAGAAAGGTCACTCCTGAGTTGGCGAGATTGTCGAGCAATCCCCATTTCATCCCATTGAAGGTTCTCTGTTTCAGTGACTCACTGCTCATGCTGAAAGGAAACTCTGCAATTATAAAATGTCTTTTCGGATAAGTAGAAAGCCCTTCACAGTAGTTACCAGAATAAGCATGCCTATGACAAAGATCATACGCTTAGGACCGGCTGGCTTTATAGGTACGGTTGCACTTTTCAGTGTGGTAAATGCAGGAGTCTTCTCCTGAAGTTTTACTTTGGTGGTTTGCAGTTGGGTTTCCATAGCTGCAAGAGTATTCTGCTTCAGCATCATATCGCTCTCCAGTTTGTCGCGCTCACTCTGATAGGTCTGAAGGATGGTGTTCATGTGGCTGTCGCAATAAAGGCTGTATTTTTCCATCGCTTTGTTGTATTCTATCTCAGCACTGTCGCGCATCAGCTGGTAGTGGGCAACGTCTTCTTTTGCCTTGCTGGTACGGTAGCGGATGATGAAGTTCTGCAGGTGTTCCTTTACGCTGTCGGCCATAAGTGTGCATACAAGTGGGTCTTGATCGGTAACACTAATGGTGATGACGCTGGTCTTCTTGTCAACAGCACAACCAATGTTTTCCATTATGGCTTGCATCAACATATAATCGCTGTAGCTCATCATGGATGGGTTGATGTCGGCGATGTTGTCAGAAGAGGGCTCCTTTGGACTGATAAGATCGGAAATTCGTTGCTTTGCCCAATTGAATGGGAGTGTAAGCCAGTTCTTCTTTTGATGCTTCCGGATATAGGTATAGTAGTTTGTCTCTATGCTTTCTTCATCTTCTTTTTCCATCGTTTTGATTTGTATTCCATAGAGACTTACAATAAATTCCGGACTTCCAAACAGTTCTGGATATAGTTCCGGGTAGATGGCATCCTGACCTGTCATGCCCCCGATGTTGAAACCAAAAGATGATGCGATTGATGAAAGTCCTCCTACATCTTCGCCATTTATTTCAGGCGCCAGGGTGACACTACTGGTGTAGAAGCGTGGCTGAGGGAAAATCCAGATACATGAAAGTACAAAAGTCCATGCCCACACTTTGTAGAACTTCTTTTTGTTTTCCCATAATGTTTGTATAATCTTTTTTAGATCAAGGCTCTTAGGAGTGGTATCATTTGTTACCATATCTGTTGGGTATTTGTATTTCTATGTTGTTATTTTACTCTGGAAAAAAGAAACGGTCATTACTTTTCTGCAAAGGTAGAAATTATTGTAGAGATTTATTTGGTTTCTCCGATTTTTTTTGCGCTCCAGATAAATGTAAAGTATATTAATATATCTGTAAGGAATATCCAGTTGATGTTGACATTGCTTACATAAAGTCCCCAGTTTAATATTCCTATCACAATATATAATATTATGATGGTGTATAGGGCGTGATGCATGGTCAGTCCCATCTGCATGATAATATGATGTATGTGGGTCTGGTCGGGGGCAAACATCTTTTTCCCTTTGAACAATCGTGTTAGTGCAACTCTTGTTACGTCAATGCATGGAATGAATACAAGTGTTATTGATGTTAGTAGTGTAGCATCGCCATTTGTAATATTAACCCATCCTTTCATTTGATATTTTATCGCAAGGTATGCAATGACGAATCCTATAAATAAGCTGCCGGTGTCGCCCATGAATATCTTGTTTTTGCCAATTCTGCCATAGTAGTTATAGTAGAAGAAACCAATTAGTGCTCCTGTCAGACTTACGGATAGCAATACAAATAGGGGCGCGTTGAGCTGGTGAAATAAAAACGCAAATACAAGAAGCATAATAATGGAGAGGCTGGATGATAAACCGTCTATGCCATCAATAAGGTTCATTGCATTTACGATTAGTAATATTACAAATACTGTCAAGGGGTAACTAGCCCATAGTGGCAGTTCGTATAATCCGAAAAGACCATGCAGGTTGTTTATCATAAGGTTGCACAGAGGAAAGATTAATGCAGCAATTGTTTGTATTAAGAATTTATGTGAAGCCTTCAATCCTTTAATGTCATCTATTAATCCGATAATATAGATGAGCATAGCTCCGACAATCATTAGAAATGAAGAAAGATAAAATTCGACTTCTTCGTTGTGACCTTTGTTCATTAACAATAGACCAACCAACATGCCAATCGCTGTGACTGGCATGAAAATTATACCTCCAAGGCGTGGTATTGCAATTTTGTGTATTTTCCGACTATTGGGCATATCATACAGTTCATGTTTATAGCACATTCTTACAATGAATGGAATGACAGCAAGTGCTATAGCAATACAAATAGTAAATGGTATCATATAGTTGGAGTGTATTATCATTGTATTAAAACTTACGATAGGTTATACGGGCGTATTTTGAACGCAGTATCATATCATCTTTTGTCAGATGTTCTATTTTAAAAGTATCTTTCAACGCATAAAATCCCCACTGATTTATTATGGATATGTTTTCCGGAGTAATAGGGTAGTTGTCTGGTGCAGTTGGGTGTTCTTCTGCCATATCAGAAAATTGTCTGAATATGAGGCTGTCATTTATGTGGTCGAAATAACCATAATAGTATTTGTTGTTCTGGACAGTTGTCAGCTGAAACAGGTCGAGTTGGAAGGACAAGTAAAGTTGTGAGTCTTTTACATCGTCTGTAGTACCACTGTGTTCTATGGTCATTAGTTGCCACATGCCATCTAAGTCACCGTTTTTAGGCAACTTATCACATGCAGTTGTAATCCAGCAGCATATTATAGCGAATAATGTGTAAACCAGTTTTTTCATTTTATTAGTGTAAAACTCTTATGTATGGTTAATTGAGCTCCAAATGAATTGCCTATTAAATCTCCATGGTCTAAACCGAATGCTAATTTCCCGCTCCAGCTTTTCAACTTATTTGGTTTGTATCCGATTTCAGCCATATAGTATTGTTGCTTCAATTTATCCTTGAATGGAGTATTATAGGTTCCCCAGTTTTGAGTGAATGTTAAAAACAGACGCCAATGTAATTCTGGAGTAGGATCTCCACATAATCCAATGTGCCATGCTTTTACACGATTATTACGAAAGTGTATATAATCGTTTTCATTGTAGATTGGCGATGTGATAAGTGGGTTGCCTATTGCCATTCCCCAGTGTTGCCATCCTGAATATATATTATGATTGTAGTAGTTGTCCCTTCCATTCATTTTGTCGGGGATAGATTTTGTACGGTCGTGGTAAACTGCACCAGACTGGTTTCTTGTACTCATGTGCTCTATAGTAGCGGCTGATACAAAATGATTTTTGGGGAAAGTTGCATCAATTCCTATAAGGTGGTCTTGTATTCCATATTGAACTGTTAGCATTGATTGATCCTCAAAAAATCGCTCAAAATATGCTCCTACTTCCCATGCATTTTCAGTTCCTGTATTTCCATGCCAGGCAAGTCTCATGTTGTAACTGCCAAGCATATTTCCAGAGTTGTTGCTTTCTGTGAAATCAGTTACATCTCGTCCACCGCCAAAAACTGCTTGCCAAAATGCTTTTAAATTTTCTGGCATATTTATAGTCTGTTTGCCTCCTGTATGTTCACGGTAGTTAACGTTGTAGGCTGTGCCGCCAAATTGTGTGAACATTTGCAAACCTATTTCAAATGTAAGAGGACATTTGGTTGCATTTTCTTTTCCGAATTTCCAATACAGAGCTTTTTCGTGGTATAAAATATTGGAAGTATATCTTGTATTAGCAGCAGCAAAACCTCTTTGCCATCTTCCATCTGTCGTAAAACCGAAGGAACCGCGTAGTTTCCACTTCCACCATCCACGGGTAAATGGAAAACTAAAATAGTCTATGTCTATTCTTGCTTGTGGAATAGGGCGGGCATTTAATCCTGCAGACAAGCCACCACTTGTCAGTTCGTTATTCTTAAGGTCGATACTTCTTTCTTTTGCACCTAATGAAAGAGTGAGTTTTTTGTATGCAGCCTCAATATATGCTTGCTGAATAAAGAAAATAGAAGTGGAGTGCTGGTTCATCATAAGGTCAACTCCATATCCTCGTTTCCATACTCTGGCTGAGTCAGTATCGATAGAACGAAATACTCCAACTCGTTCGTATGCTGAGTTGTCAAATGCCGATACTTTACCATATTTGTTACTTGACAACCATAAAGGTGCATAACTGCCACTACTTGCGGTTCCGCTTACTTCTGCTTCAAGTTTTAAACCTTTAGCCAAGTTCTGAGCGGCACAACAAACAGTTATAAAAAAATACAGTGTAAATATGAATAATTTATTCAGACTATATGTAGAGCATTTATGCATGGTATATATTATTTATTTTATAAACGTAAGTTAACATTATTTATTGTAAATATACTTACAAAAAAAAGGGCTACCCCGTCGCTCGCGCGAAAGAATAGCCACAACACAAACACAAAATAAAAACACGACAAAACTACATAAAGTAGTTTGCTTCTATAGATATCTATTATTGGATACCATTTTCACGTAATTTCTGCTGCCATTTCCAAGCTGAACGCAGAATGTCGTCAAGTGGAGTGTCTGCCGACCATCCAAGCACTTTATTTGCTTTATCGACATTGCCCCAAATAGCTTCGATGTCGCCTTCGCGACGTGGAGCATATTCCCATGGCAGCTTCACTCCTGTTGCACGCTCAAAACCTTCCACAATTTCAAGTGTTGAATATCCATGACCTGTACCGATATTGAATACTTCTACAGGGTCTGTTTCCTGATCAAGTACGCGTGTCATTGCTTTTACGTGTGCCTTTGCAAGGTCAACAACATAAATGTAGTCACGTATACAAGTTTTGTCTGGAGTGTTATAATCGTTTCCAAAGATCTTCAGTTGTTTACGGATGCCTATAGCTGTTTGAGTAACGAATGGAATAAGGTTCATTGGAACTCCGTTAGGCAATTCTCCGATGTTTGCAGATGGATGAGCACCAATTGGGTTGAAATATCTCAATATGATTGATTTTATTGGTGCGCCAGAGTGAATAAAATCTTGTATGATTTCCTCATTAATCTGCTTTGTATTACCATAAGGTGAAAGAGCTTTCTGAATAGGAGCCTGTTCTGTTACAGGTAAGTTTTCTGGAGTAGGTTGTCCGTAAACTGTACATGAAGATGAGAAAATAATTCCCTTAGCATCATATTTAGTCATCATCTCCAAGACGTTCATCAGAGAGTTTAGGTTGTTGCGGTAGTAGAGTAGAGGTTTTTCCACTGATTCACCTACGGCTTTAGATGCGGCGAAGTGAATAATACCTTTAATAGGATATTTTTTGAAAACTGCCTCAACTTTGTCAATCTCATTCAAATCTACTTTTTCAAATGCTGGACGGATACCTGTAATCTTTTCGATACCATCAATGACATTTTCATTGGAATTTGAAAGGTTGTCAACTATGACTACATTGTAGCCTGCTTGCTGTAACTCTACTGTCGTGTGTGAACCAATAAATCCTGTTCCACCTGTAACTAAAATAGTCTCTTTCATGATTTATACTTTCACTTTTTTTATTTGTTTGCTTTTCGGGTGCAAAATTATATATTTTGATATAACTTACAAATAAAAAGCGGTTTTTTTGTTAATTATTTACTATAAAATGTGAATTATAATCCTTTACCGTGGCAATTTTTGTATTTTTTCCCACTTCCACATGGACATGGATCATTTCTACCGATGTTTGGTGTGCTGTTTACAATTGGCTGTCTAGAGATCTGTTCACGTGTATCTCGATTTGCGGCATTCTGCTTGGCAGATTGACTCTGTTGAGGCTCATCAAGATTTTGTTTGCTCTCTGTCAGTCGTTGACGTGGAGCGTCAGGAATATTACCTGGTGCTTGTTTGACATCGTTTGGATCTGCCATTGGCAATGAACAACGCATCAATGTTGAAATTGTTCTATCATTGATGTCATTAACCATGTTGTCAAACAGGGTTACTGATTCCAGTTTGAATATCAACAGCGGGTCTTTTTGTTCGTACGATGCGTTCTGAACTGATTGTTTCAGTTCGTCCAATGCTCTCAGATTTTCCTTCCAAGCCTCGTCGATTGTATGCAAAAGAACTATCTTCTCAAAAGCAATAAGAATGTTCTTTGCTTCTGATTCATAACATTCTTTCAGTGGCAGGCTAATTTGGTAAACACCTCTTCCGTCGCTGATAGGAACAAGAATGTTTTCATACATATGACCAGATTCCTCGTACACTCGTTTGATAGTTGGATATGCCATAGAAGCCAGTCTTGCAGTACGTTCTTTGAAATGACTGATTACTTTCTCATAAGTTTCGTCTTCCAGTTCCTGACGGTTTTTGTTTTCAAATTCCTGTGCAGAGAATGGAACTTCCATAGCAAAGATTTTCAGGAAGTCTTCTTTGCATCCTTCATAATCGTTTGCCTCCATAATGTGGAGGGTGCGATCCCAAATCATGTTCGAGATGTCCATTCCTATACGTTGTCCCATAAGGGCATGACGACGACGTTCGTATATAACCTTACGTTGTTTGTTCATCACGTCATCGTATTCGAGCAGACGTTTACGGATACCGAAGTTGTTCTCTTCCACTTTCTTCTGAGCCCGTTCAATGCTCTTGTTAATCATTGGGTGCTCAATCATCTCTCCGTCTTCAAATCCGAGACGGTCCATAATCTTTGAAATACGGTCGCTTGCAAACAAACGCATCAGTTTGTCTTCGAGTGATACGTAGAAGACAGAAGATCCAGGGTCTCCTTGACGTCCGGAACGTCCTCTTAACTGACGGTCAACGCGTCGGCTTTCATGGCGTTCTGTACCGATGATAGCAAGACCTCCTGCTGCTTTAACTTCGTCGGAGAGTTTGATGTCGGTACCACGGCCAGCCATATTCGTTGCAATCGTAACGATACTCTTCTGACCGGCCTGTGCTACGATGTCAGCTTCCTTCTGGTGTAATTTTGCGTTCAAAACGTTATGCTCAATCTTTCTGAGTTTTAACATCTTTGAAAGCATTTCTGATATTTCAACCGATGTAGTACCTACAAGAACTGGTCGTCCGGCTTTCACCATGTTTTCGATTTCCTCGATGACAGCCTTATACTTTTCTCGATTGGTCTTATACACGCGGTCGTTCATATCTTTACGCGCAATAGGACGATTGGTCGGAATCTCAACCACATCCAACTTGTATATATCCCAAAATTCTCCAGCTTCTGTTATAGCTGTACCTGTCATACCAGCCAGTTTGTGGTACATACGGAAGTAATTCTGCAGGGTAATTGTTGCGAATGTCTGTGTCGCAGCCTCTACTTTTACACGTTCCTTTGCTTCCACTGCCTGGTGCAAACCATCGCTCCAACGTCTGCCTTCCATGATACGACCAGTTTGCTCATCTACGATTTTTACTTCTCCGTCCATTACTACGTAGTCATCGTCTTTGATGAACATAGTGTATGCTTTCAGCAGTTGCTGCATTGTGTGAACACGTTCTGACTTCACTGCATAATCTTGCATCAACTCATCTTTCTTTGCCAGTCTTTCCTCGTCGCTCATCTTTAGGTTGTCCAGTTCGGCAAGTTGTGTTGTTATGTCAGGCAGAACGAAGAACTGGTCGTCTTTCACAATGTTTGCGATAAGTTCATTACCTTTGTCTGTCATTTCTACAGACTTTTGTTTTTCATCTACTACGAAGAAAAGGGGATTTGTAGCCTCTGGCATCCTGCGGTTGTTATTCTCCATGTAGATTTCCTCTGTTTGCAGAAGTCCAGTCTTAATACCTGGTTGTGAAAGATATTTTACAAGAGCTGAATTCTTTGGCATACCCTTGAATGCGCGGAACAGAGATAGGAAACCGGCTGTGACATCATCTTTATTGTCACTTTCAATCAGTTTCTTTGCTTCTGACAGATAGTTCTGAGTCAGACGTCGCTGTGCTTCTACCAGTTGTTCTACAATAGGACAATATTGTTCAAACATCTGGTCGTTGCTTCTAGCAACAGGACCGCTGATGATGAGTGGAGTACGTGCATCGTCAATAAGCACAGAGTCTACCTCGTCGACAATAGCATAGTTATGTTTTCTCTGTACTAAATCTTCTGGTTTCATAGCCATGTTATCGCGCAGGTAATCGAAACCAAATTCGTTATTTGTACCGAATGTGATATCTGCTTGATATGCCTTACGACGAGCCTCTGAGTTTGGTTGGTGTTTGTCTATACAATCAACAGAAAGACCGTGGAACATATAGAGAGGTCCCATCCATTCTGAGTCACGTTTTGCAAGATAGTCATTTACTGTGACTACATGAACACCATTTCTTGTGAGTGCATTGAGGAATACAGGCAAGGTAGCCACAAGTGTTTTACCTTCACCGGTTGCCATTTCTGCAATCTTACCCTGATGCAATACGATACCGCCAAACAACTGTACGTTATAGTGAATCATGTTCCATACAGTGTCATTTCCTCCTGCTACCCAATGGTTGTGCCAAATAGCCTTGTCTCCATCTATGTCCACAAAATCACGCCCTTCACCAGCTAACTGGCGGTCAAAATCGGTTGCTGTTACTACGACTCCTTCGTCGCCGCTCTCTGCAAAACGTCTTGCTGTATCTTTTACGATAGCATAAACAGTAGGGAGAACTTTGTTCAGTTCTTCCTCAAAATGGTCTGTAATACGTTGCTCTGTTTTGTCTATTTCATCGAAAATAGGCTGGCGTTTGTCGATATCAGTACTCTCTATCTGTTGGGTGAGTTCTGTTACCTTGTCACGCAAATCTTTCACACTATCTTGCAGGTTTGCCTTTATCTCGTCCACCTTACTACGTAGTTCGTCGTTACTGAGCGATTTGATTTGTGGCTCAACAGCAAGAACCTGTTCTACGATAGGACGTATTTCCTTTATATCTCTTGTAGCTTTATTGCCGAAAATACTACTTAAAAATGCATTTAATGAAAATCCCATATATATATTATAATGATGTTATCGTTGTTGTTGAAAATCTATCTCAAAGTTGTTATCTTTCTTCGCATCCATTAGGTGCTCTGATTCTGGCATATCTAGCAACTGTTGGTGCTACGTATTCTATGCTTTTAGGTGTTTCTTCTTGTTTTGCTTCAAGTTTGTATCCGTAGAAAATCAGAGGGAAGTCAATCCAGGACGTACGCCATATTTTTGTTTTTCCGTTTCCTGAATCTTCCAAAGTGCAACCTGGAGCAATCTCTATTATTATGTCACCCGAATGTTTTCTGTGGTATCCGTTGCGAATAAGATTCTGCTGTGGCGACCATGCTCCTTGAAGTAATTGAGTACTTGTATATACTTCTTGAATTCCATCAAACTGATAGAGGAAGTTCTCGCATTCTTGCAATATATCCTGCGTTTTCAGTTTTTTCTCTTCCAGAAGTTTCTTGTCAATATAGATATGATTATCGAAGTATGCTTCTACATAATTACCTTTTCCGTGCAGAGCGACCAGGTACATATTCAGCAAGGCCATACATCTGCTCATGTTGAATTCCTGAGTTGGGATTCTGTGGTTTATTGTCTGAAGCAGAGTGGGGGATTCGGTGTAACCAGTCGAAGTTAGGTATATTAGGGTTTTGTCAATGCCTACCGTACGTTCGATTGTTTGTAGTAGTTTGGCAATTTCCGTGTCAAGGTCTACGTATGTTTGACGAATCTTATCAATATCAGCATTGGCAGTTTTACCTGCATCGTAATTTAGAGAAAGGAAGTCTGTTATATGGTCAGCTCCGCACGTGCCAGATGTGAGGCAGTAATTTGCAGCTCTGGTAACTCTGGTGTTATTACTTCCTTTTTCTGCAAGACTGCGTTCTTCAAATTCTAGAGGACTAACCCAATAAGGAGGTCTTTCTCCATAATATTTAGTACCAGCCCAGTTTCCAGTGTTTTCGTCAATCCATAATGCCCAGTCGGCAGCATGTCCTGCAGACAGAACCGAGATGAGTTGGTCTGTGGCAATAGAATAAACTAAACCCTTTCCCTCGGTAGCGAGTTTTATTTCGTCACCAATGGTTGAAACGAGGAGTTTGTTTGGTGAAGAACCTACTTGAGTGTTATAACCTGCAATGGTTCTGTCTTCTACACAATTTTCAAATAGCAGGTTTTTGCGGTTTATCCATCCGTCTGCAACTATTCCGTGAGTATATGGAGATGTTCCCGTTACAATTGTTGCTGCTGCCGATGCTTTTGAAATATGTTTGAATGGATAGCTTACATTCTTATATATTTGCCCGTTATGAAGCAGACGTTTGAACCCGTCTTCACCATATAGCGACGAGAACGATTCAAGAAAATCGGTACGTAATTGGTCTATTGTTATGCCAACAACCAACTGAGGCGACTCCTGAGCCACCGCAATGCCGCATATAGCTGCATACATACAGAGTGTAAGTAATCGTCTCATTCCTTTTCCGTCTTTCTTGTTATACGAAGTTTATAATAAAAGACTAATCGCACGATGCATCTTATCAGCAAAGTCAATACCATCAAGTTTACGACAGGGTGGAACCACTGATATGGCAGAAATAACACAACGCAGAATACTAATAATACTGCCAAATTGACAGTTTCAATTCTCTTCTTCCACATCTCGCCTTTGTTCGTTTTCCAGTTGTAAATAAGGAAAATGGCATAGATGAGGAAAAGTGGATTGAATGCTATCACCATCCAATTGCTATCCAC
>OCTX012234477.1_pt1 | contig 21565 bp, 22 predicted proteins | sample 1539691 | NCBI WGS metagenome assembly OCTX01 (sample SAMN02144231, study PRJEB22623) | gut metagenome | biome: sheep rumen | host: Ovis aries | place: New Zealand
AAGATCATCAATTGACGGTCCTACATTAAAATTAGAATGAGTGGCTTCTATATCAGAAAAGAGTGTTTCTTCGAAAAGAGCTACATCGATACTTACTTTAAGCCTTACCAATTCGGCACCTTCTTTCATGCGTTCATCAACTTTGGGGAGACGCTTACAAAAACTCAACCGAGCGTAATCCTCTAAACCAAGCCTTGCGTCAATGTCGCGACTAATAGCCATGTCCTCACGTACAGGCATAGCAATTCCCTCATCCATACAACGTTTAGAAGAAAGTAAACCTCCGTATTTAATGATAGACTTGATTTTATCCTTCTCTGTCACATGATAAAAAAACGCGATTCCATTCTGTTGGAGATACAATCGGATTTGTTCGTAATTCTGTTTATATGAAGGGGAAAAATTATCCTTTTTCAAATACGGTATTGGTAAGGAAGATTGTAATGCCACCTTCCGCTGCATCCTAAAGTATATACGTAAATGAGAAATAAATTCAGATATCTCATTCTCCGTCAGACAATACTTACCGTCCTTGTATTTCTTATGGATTGCCATAGCTAATTCGTCATTCATCAACAAGCCTTTTTCAGAAGAGTCGTCTATTGTTGAACTCTTATACAGTCCTGTCGTATGGAAAACTCTTATAGCATCAAGTTTAAATACAGAATCATTCCCTACCACTTTATTGGCATAAGCCATATAATGTGCAGACATCAAGTCTGAGAGAATCATCATGCGAACATCCACACTAGACAGATTAGAGACAAGAAGATCACCATGATTTTCTATTAGTAATGACCGAAGCTTATAAGCCCTTAATTTGTGCTGGATATTAATAGGAAGTCTAGTCTCGTCGTATTGTTCATCTACATAGGTTTCCCTATCAGTCCAATAGATTGTTCGAGAAAGCAATAGATAAAGAGTTTCAAGAAGAACTTCCATCAATTTAGGATTTTTTCCCTTCAGAGAGATAAGTCCTTCGTGTCCTAATGCCGTAGTCAGTGTATTGAGGATATTTACGCAGCCATATATCGACTCCTTATTATGCCAATACATATTAGGTGAAGAAAAGATGTGACTGAAAGCTTGTTTTGCAAATGATAATGCTATATCAACTTTGTTGGCTCTAAAGAATCTTTGGAAGAATTCCCCGGCAACGAATGGATTACTGTTATTTACATATCTATTAGTAAACTCACTGCAAATATCATCCTCGAGATTGATACAGAAAAACTCATTTTCTGCCTCAGTTATGAATTGGTCAATAAGTTTATGGTCATCAATTTCATGACTATGATTTACATAGTGTATTGAATCCTGATGATCCCCCATTAACCTATAAAATCTTTCTTTAATTGTCTCTAAGATAAAATTGACTTTAGGATTATTTTTTCCTATTGCATTCAATTCTCGCTGGTAGTCATTTACTAAATCGAAGAGATTATGTTTGTCTGTATTCTTGTGAAGATATTCAGCAAGTCCTATAACCTGAGGAATAAAGTGATCAAGATAATCGATTTCATGGACATCCATATTTTGCGCCCATTTCGGCTTAGGATTCCAAGTGAGGACTGAATATAAATTGAAGTCGTATTTAGTGGTATCAGAATGACGAAATGACTCCTCATATTGCTTCAGGAACATCCCATATCTTTCCTTTAGAACTTCAATATTTACGCGCAAACCAGGAGTTGATCTACCTTCGAGTTGGGCTTCAAGCTTAAATGTGGATAATAAATTAGCAAGGTCAGAGTCCTCATGTTCATCTAAGTAAACTTTTAACCCTGGTACCTTGTTTATTATACGAATTAACTTATCGTATTGTTCTTGACTTAAGCAATAAGCCCACTTATATTCTTTTGTCATTTAGGCAGTGGTCTATAGTTCTCACCCATAAATTTAGCCACAAGTAGTTGGAGAAATGCTTGTTTCGTTATAGCATAATCCATTCTATCTAAAGGCTCAATAATTATGTTTGTCATCTTAGCTATTGCATCAACTTCAGAAAGTCCACTTAATCTAAAGGCAATAAAATAAAGTACACACATATCATTAATCATCTCAAAGATATATGAGAATTCTAGTTCTTCAAGAGAGGACTCACTATTCTCTGCCTTTGAAGCTAGAGCTTCGTATTTGGCAGTAGTCAAGGAACCGACCTGCTCATTTGGGCGGTCGTGCATCCAGCCTATAAGATATGGATTAACTTCTGTCAGTGCGGTTTCACCATAAAACCTAAGAACATATAATACAGCTTCATCAAAGTTGTCAAAATCAACCATTTCGTCTTGGGCAAAGGATTCGTATACTATCCTTGTACTATATGCCCTATACATCATATTAAGTACAATTTTATGAGGATACTCCTTGGGGGAATATTTGTTCCGCCAATTCTGAACATTTCCCATTGCCTCATTTAGAGCTGGACGCAAGTCTATCATATTATATATTTTAAGTTTATAATAAAACGAAATATTTAATGAAATATTGTACAAATAATCCCTAAAAAGACAGCTATCAAGAGAGTATTTAATAAATAACCTAATACTCTGTATGAAAAGCTTACGGAAATATTTTGAGGAAACGGTGCATATTCTTCAATTGTTTTCTTTTCCTCATATCCAATGCAACGTAAATTTGCAGATAAGCCATTAAATACAGATGCTGCAGGAGAAGAATCTTTATTGTACGTCGATATCTCTGGACAATAATTAATCCATAGTGCTGTCAGAACCTCAAAGATACGTATGATTGCCGCAGTTTGCAGTTGCGCAATTTCGCTATTTTTAGCCTGTGTTTCCTGCTGAAGCCTAGCGATATCTTTAGAAACATCCACAATCCAATGTCCAAATTCCAAATAGTCCAAATTCTTGTAGAAGTTTTGGGAGGAAAATTTTCGCATTTCATTTTTAACCAGACAACGTTGGAAATATCCTATCCAACCTGGTAAATAAAAAGAATAGTGAAAGCCCCTGACTGGCGTTTTTTCAGACAAAGCATCAATTACATAAACTAGATCTTCTATCCTGCATTTCATTTCAATTGAGGAAAAGAAATCCAAAACATCTGAATACTTTTTCATATCTTTATAATTTTTGCTTTGTCTTTATTGGATTATTGTCTTGTTCATTTGCGCGTCCCTCTTTCGAGGGAACGCACAAACTCAACAACAATTATCATGAAAACTTCTTATCTTTAGACGCAAATGTGGTTAAAGGCCTTATGAAATTGGGCTACCCTTACTTTTTGAGCTCCCTTTATGGCCGCGTCATAGTCACATTCTTTATCAACCATCTTGCTGACTACAACAAATAATTCTAGACTCATTAGCAGGAAGAAAAAAACTGCATAAAACGCCCCGGCTAAATTCCTAGTTGTAATTATAGTCCACATAGCTTCCAATTCTTCTAGGAATCCAACACTTTCTCTGCATTCTTTTCTCGTATCTTCCTCCATTGTTTGCTTTTTCTGGACCCAATTTTGTTCTTGACTTCTTAGTTGTTCCAGTATTTTATTATTGGACTCTAGAGTTTTCTGTTTAGGGTTTTCCACTTGATTGGAAGTTACCGATGGATTTGTAACAGTTTTAATTGTACCATCAGGCATTACAAGTTTGTTCTTACTAGTAGTAACAGATTTCTGAATCACGAATGGGTGTTCATTTATATCTGCCTGTAATAACGAATTAACACCTTCAATAGAATCTATGTCAGAATGAAGCACGGCCAATTTGTCTTCTATAATGTGAACTCTTTGAGCTGTTAAATCTGCAACTTGCTTTTCTATTGTGGTTTGCATTTGCTTATCGATATCCTTACCAAACATGGTTTGATCAAAGATCGTTGAACCTACGATGGCCATAATAAAGGCTATTATAGCCCTGAACAACAGCATTGAAAAAGTTTTTTCACTAGTTAGAATAATCTGTCTCTCTATCATTATAACGATAGTAATAAAGAAAACTGATACAAAAAAACACGCCCACCATGGTAATCCTATGTATCTCTGTGCAAAGCAGAAGCCTGTAACTCCCCAAATTAATATAAGAATGAGCAAAGCAGAAGTGTATTTGCTCAACTGACACCTACTTGCTTCAGAACACTGCGACAGCACTTCAGAACTCCAACCAGTCAGTTTACAACCTAAAATAATCCACCAATTCATATTTTCAAAATTTAGTTGTTTAACTTTGATGTTACTATCACAAATTATGCTGAAACAGCATGACTATTAGAGTACTGTCCAGGCATTTGAGGCATGTTAGCCACCTTCTTTGGCGTGCCCAAGGCAAGAGTAGCAATACCACGAAGGAATCCACATTCGTATGACTGCAAAGGAATGGCAGCTTCATTTACATTATTCTTGAAGTCTTCTTCAAGCTTTCTAAGCTCTTCCTTATGTGCGATAATCGTGCTCATCGTCTTCTCCAGTTCTGAAACAGTAGACAGAAGTCCTGCTGCATTACATGTTTCCATCCGTATCTCTAGATCACGTTTCATAACATCATAATTCAAATTAATCTCACGGAAAACCATCAAAATCTTGTTCTTGATAATGTTCATGTTCATATCACGGAAAGTAAGATCACTCTTAATCATGGCATCATCAAAGCCTTTCTCCATGTAATTCTTATGAAGATAACCATAGATGATATCAATTGGCCATCCCGTAGCATATGAAATGGTCATAGGTTTCTTCTCCTCTTGCATGTCACCAGGGATGTCCTGATCATTCTCAACTTGCTCAGTAATTTCTGGAAGCCTGTCAGCAACTGGCAGTGAAGTTTCAACTGCTTGGTTGTTCTCTTGTTTCTTGTTGAATAACTTAAAGATGCTCATAATAATGTTGTTTTTAAAATTGTTGTTATTAATTCTTTGTGTAAATCTGACGCAAAGGTATAGCAATTATTTTAATCCCGCAAATTTATTGCGTACAAATTACACAAAGAAAACTTGGATTTAACTTTTCTTTGCGTAATTTACACGCAAAGGAGGCGGATTTTTACAAAATTTCACATTATCTTTCAGAAAAAACTATGTGAAAGTTTTCTGAAAGAAACAATGAATACAACTTTCTATTGAGACAAAGAAAGTAACAAAGTCACAAACTCTACAGGGACAAGTCTGTGAAGTACAGGGGAAATACCAGAAATCATGTAATATCCAGTTCAATAAGTTTGTCCTGATACTCAGGAAGAAGTTTTGTAAACTTCTCCAGCGTGCCTTTCCGCAAACTTGGCAATGGCTTTTACCTTATAACCATTCACAAACTGACGATAGGTCACGATAAAACTATCCGTTTGGTATCTCAAATTCTTTAAACTATCCGCTAACTCTTTAGGTATTCGAGAAGGGCAAGGTACTGACTTCCATTTTCCCTGCTTTCCTGCGTTTTGTTGATAGAGCTCTTTGCTATCTTTAAAACACAAATCGATGAATAACTTCACCCTCGCAAAGTATTCGCGAATAGTGGTAAGATATGCTCGCCTCGACTTTGGGTCTTTAGCATTATATGCCTGTATATTCTCCACATCAAGCCCTAGATGCTCTGCTTGATATAACGCACGTTCGTTATGGAACTTCTGAGATATGATGGTAAAACTCTTCAAACCATACACCTTATTGGCATTGATGACGGAATTGATAGTTCTATAACCTTTCCCATCAAGAATGATATCCCTAGCAGGTATGCCTCTCGCTACAAGTGAATCCCTCATACATTCAGGTTCATTGACACCATCTAGGCTATTCTCATCACCACTTATCAGAATCTTCTCTATCTTCTTCGCTTTATATAACTGTTCTGCTGCATCAATGCGATAAGTAAAGAAAGCGTTTGTTATACGCCCAATGCGAGCTTGAGGAGTCGTTCCTAACAACAGTCCTACATTTTTATATTTAATGTTATCAATGTCAGAGAACACCTTACCCTCGGCATTGTTTACAACAATCTGGTTGCATATTAGCATCAATGCAAGACAAATAAAAGCAAAAGCGCCAAAACTGCACGCAAATATTTTAATTACTTTATTTTTCATACTTGACTTCCTTTTATGAGATTTTTTTGAATATAACCAATCATAGAATTCATCAACTTCACTCTCTGACCCAAAATCAATCTTTGCAATATGGGTCTCAACAAAAAAACGAACTATCTTTTTATAGATTAAATTAAACATCTTTTTTGTTTGTATTTTACGAACAGTCTCTCTGTCATACTAATCTTCCCATGGTGGAGAACACAAAAGGGGTTCCGTTTCAATGTATTAGATTGAATCCTCTAATTATATGCCCAAAGAAGAATTGGTTTACGTAGCTCTTTTGTTTTATTGAGTCCCTCAGAAGTAATAGAAAAGCACCCATGACTAATTCCTTCACCTATTATTGGAATAGGAAATATGCTTTTAGGAAGGCTATTTAACACTTCGGAGTGGTGTATTAGAATCATTCTGCTTTTAGCATTTGAGTTTGAGCTTTCTAGGCCATCTACAATAAGTCCTTCCCTGCCAATTTTCATCATATGAATTCCATTCCTTACACGATATTTGCCAAGGGACGATAAGTTACTGCCTGGCGTATTAGAGAACTTATTCTTATTTAATCCTGTCGCACATAAACACCTATATATAACTCTATGTTGAGAAAAACTGTAAATCATGTATCTTTCACGTCCAGAATGTTTACCAAAATCTACAAATACAGCATACTCTGTACTTAAATTATTCTTTTTACAGAACTTTAATGCCTCATTAATTTTACCTTCAGATATAGAAGGAGGAAAAATGAATCCTAAAATGTATACTAGCACAAAGACTAAGATTGCACCAATACAAAGGTATTTAATTCTTCTCATACACGAACTCACTTTTATCGTAATGAAACTTTTTTATTTGTTAAATACATACTTTGAGGAAGCTGTAGTTCTCATAGCCAAAACGATTGCTTCGCCGACCAAAGCTATTTTGGATAAACAATAGTGGCTTTTCCCAAACCATGTGATTGTACTACCTGCTATTTCTGCAGTCTTTAGTAATTGGTTTCTGAATTCCATATCACCTAAACTTGTAGCGCAACCAATAGCAAAAGCTGTTCCTGAAGGACTTAGATTAAAAATGATAGGGCCTGCATCAATGTCCAAGCCAAACAAACATGATTTGTCATGATATTCCTTAAGTCCGCTAAGCAAAAACTCTTGTTTGAAATGCTTTTTCAAACATTCATATTGTTCTTTTGCAAATTCAGGGTTTACCAGTGAGAGATAGTAGCAGTTCAGAGCAGAATAAGAACCTTTTACAGGAAGTACGATCTCTACTTTATCAGCATCTTCTGCTAAGAATGATGACAATAAACCCGTTTCTTCGTCAATCCATTCTTTTTGGGCTCTTTCAAGCCACATATTCACTGTCTCGGAATACTTTCCATTGTGCTGCCTTGAATAATAATCCAATGCAACTATTGCAACCAGCATATCAGGAATATAGATTAATTCACCAGGATAGGTTGGCTGATTCAAACACTTGCTTTGGCGTATTCGACGATTCATAGCATTGCAGAGAGAATAATACATATCATCATATTTTTCATCACCGCCTATCTCTTTGTATCTGCCCATCATCCATGCCAAATGGCTATAATAGGAAATGTGACTCATCTTTCCATTGATACCATCCATTGGATCCTCTCCCCATCGCATCCTGTCATATTCACGAATTTCTGGCGACATCGCAATATCAATTATCTGCCCAATATATTTCGTTGCAATTTCTTTATTCTGAGGATAGAGTAAAGCGATGTTGGCCAGTGCAGCCGATGTCATCGAACAGGTATATAAAGCCCATTCCCCCTGAAATTGTCTACCAATTCCATTTGGCATTTCGTCTAGTAGTTGCTGTGGAGATATTACAACCTTTGAGGTTAAGAAATTCGCACGCCGGATTATGTCTTTCTTTTCTTCATCGAATGACCCTAACCCGCTTGTTGCACATATCACCCAAACAGCCTTTACAAGTACAAGGAGTACTATGATTGAGATAATTATCACCATTCTTTTCCTTATCTTATTACGCATGAATATTATAACTTTCTTTCTTCAAAAATATACTCATATCTAATAAACCACGAATATATGTTTTAATGTTCGTTCTTTATAATCCACCTCTAATGATTCAACGCCACCGCATACGCTACCACCTCGTCTATCTTCAACTAGTTCAAAACCTTCTCCTGGCTGACCCTTATAAACATGATTGACAACTCGTCCTGTCTTATCATCTTTTCCGTCAGGAATGGATTCAAGATGTTTCTTTAATGGTTCAAATGATTCCTTGGAGAAGATATAGAAGTACTCTTCATAATCATGACTTCCTGTAAACAGGAGTTTGAAATCATCTCCAAAATCGAAACCGATGACATCTTTTATAACGCTGGCGTAATGTGCTCTTAATCGAGGCCTTTGGGGTGAAACTATCCAATGAATAATTTTAAAGATCAAGCCAAGGATTAGAGCTATAACTATCAAAGCAGCAGTATACTTAATATAAAGCCATACAGAGCCATACTGAACTATTTTTATGACCCCCCATCCAACAAAGGCTATGTATAGAAATAAAAGCAGATAACCTACTATTCTGCCCCTAATAACATCTTTTTTAGGGGGTATGTAATCGACAATCTCTTCATAATGACAAAATGGAGTATAATCTATCATAACAATATTATTAATATTTCCTAGTATTTACATGAATCGCACAATTTATCTTGTATCTTGAAATTACCATGCCCTTTGGCATCCTTCATGAAGCATTTCGGATCATCATTTGGACAATGCTTTGCTCCATAGAAAGTGTGCATGAACTCATGAAGAATAGGTTTCCAATATAAGGACTTATCTTTAAGTCGTTTGTCCGATACTAAACATACTTGTTTCTTTAGACGGCTAATACCAACTATTCCATAGTCTTTTGCACCATGAATGTTTGTGCAGATGTCCTTATGTGTTAGGCCTATTATAACTTCATTTCCCTTTATCTGCTTTGATTGATAGTTCAGGACAGGGGTGACTCTGTATCTGTTTCTTTCCTTTACAAAGCTATTTTGAGGAAGTTTCTCTGGCTCCATTATTTCAAATTTCCATGATCCATACAGCCATTTGTCAAATGCCTCCTGAAGTTTGGGCAAAAGACTCTTTGCTTCTTGCTTTGTAAAATCATTATAAGGAAGAAGTTTAATAACACATTGAGGGCAACTACATATCGCATCTTTCGGTTCCTCCACCTCTGCTTCATTCTGCGCAATGAGGGATTCATTTTTAGAATTGCATCCCAATAATAGTATTGAAAATAATAAAACGAACTTTTTCATATTTACTATTCAAATGGATACCAATCTGTGTTTTCGCAATGCTTAGCCCAGACTTTGTCAAATCCAGGATAATTCAAAAGTGTTTTATCAGAACAGTCTTCTGGTAGGACACATTTGTCGACTTCTCCGCTTATCATCCCCAAACCCTGATTCTGATTTTTCAATTGTAAAAGTTTAGTACGAATAGCTAAATTCGTACATACATCATAAACTATTTTGTCTTCATCAGGCAACTTCCTTGACATAGTTTGTCGACATTTCATCCATTCATTCCAGCATTTTTGCTCTTTCCGAAGAGCAGCTTGAAGTTCGGTCTTTTGCTCCATATACTCATCCTCACCCACAGCATTAATAAAAGCAGAATATGCATCGGCAATCATTTCTGGAGTAAATATGCTTTCATTCCAGGATGCTGTTTCTCCTTTAGCATGAATATAAAAGTCATGCAGCGTCATTTCCCTCAGTCGTACCCCTTGATCCATTACACCAGCCACATACATTGGAGTTGAACTACCATGATCTCCATATCCGGCCACTTCACGAACGGCGTCCTGATATTTGTCCCAACAAGTTTTTTCTTTATTGAACTCGTCTCTGTATTGTGGTCGCAGTTCTACCAGTTTCTGAAATATACCTTCTATTGAGTCTCTAAACTCAATACTAGCATTCCCTGTTGCCTCATTAATTTCTGCTTGCGTCTGGAAGTTGCCTTCATCCACTATCGTATTCTGTGAAGATGTTGATACGCTCCCTTTGTTTTTCTGACAACTAATCAGCCATCCAAAACACAGCAATATGGCTACAAATAATAAAAGTTTCTTCATTCTTTTAAAATTTTAATTGAGATTTACAATTGCATACACTAATTCAATATATATCAAGATAGGAACCACAACACAAATAATGACCGAACTAACCACGTAGTTCCAACCAATTCTTTTGAACCATAGCAAGAAATCTACTGATTTGTCGAATGTCCAATCACAACGGTCTCGGAACTTCATTGTATCTTTCCATAGAAAAACAATCCAAGCTATTATGTACATTGGCGAGAGAAACGGCAACATTGTGATATAGTCAATCATAATTGACCATGATAAAGGTATCAACAGATAATAGACTATGATGTTCACCTCATTGTACGTTGCTCCTGTAAGTTTGGCAATAACATGCTCCAATCCAGCAACCACAGCAAAAATTGGTAGCATGATAACCATTACTCCCATCTCCCATTTAGAAAGAGATTCCCATTCAATTATCTTCTTCTCTGTTCCCATGTTATTTTGCCAATTCTATCATTCCAGAAATAACATTATCCAGTTGCTCTTTATATATAAGCCCATCCACGTATTCCTTTGGTATAGAATTAAAACCAAACTTTGCTCCAAGAATGGCACACGCGACAGCAGCATTCGTATCAGCATCTCCACCAGCTCTAACCACAGAAAGAAGACCTTCCTCAAATGTTTTGGCATTCCAATAAGCCCAAAGCCCTGCAGCCATAGTTTTAAGCGTATAGCCCACAGAATCCCAGTCTTGCAATTCTAAGGCTCTGATGTCTGTATTCAATGAGAGATCAACGTATTCACGAATTCGATTATCATATCGATCTCCAATATCAACCATCTGGTGGTATGAAAGTTTATCTTCACCATATACCAAAGAATGGATTAAAAGTGAAACTATTGCACAGGAACCTGCGCATCTGGGATCGTAGTGCGTTAGACGACAAATATTGATTGCGCATTCTTCAACGGCTTTTGGGAATAGCCCAACAATGGAAGTACGCATTACCCCACCATTAGCCGCTGATTGCTGATGGCTCATGTTCCAAAGCATCTTTGAAGCTTCAAATGGTTTCTCAACATAATCGCCAAAACTGAGTACTTTGTAAGTGGTCTCACCAATACCCATAGGTTCACCATCTGCCCAATCTTTGAAATTATTGGCAATACTTGTAAGGTTTACGCCTTTTTCTTTGATGACTGCATTGGCTATACAAAGCATCATGTCAGTATCATCAGTCCAATCACCAATCTTCCATCTCTTGCGGTGCCTATCCTGGAATATATCGCAATAGTGGCTGATCCCATTAGGATATTTCCATGCCATATCCTCATCAGTCATACCTTCTGTTCCAAGTCCGAGGGCATCACCAATGGCTTGGCCATATATTGTTCCTTTGATTTTATCTAAAACTAGTTCCTTGTTCATCATTTAACTTATTATGCAAGCTGTTCTTTCCTGCTCTTTTCCATAAAGCGATAAAAGTTGTGATGTTGCTGAAACGAATCTTCAAATCTAGAACGAAGGAAATCGTTTAGATTTGGAATAAAAGACCCAAACACAACACACTGTCTCGTATGAACATTCACACAATTGTTTTCTTTGTCAATTGTGTAGAGCACTGTTGAGGTATTGTACTGATTACATAAATTTACGGCCTTGGTTACCATGGAGAAGTTGTCGATGTCATTCAACTCTTCTGAATACCAGGCAATATCATATATTGTGATAAAAGGACTGTCTTCTGAATATACAACAGTAAAATGCTCTCCTTGATAAGTTATATTGAACTCGCTATCCTTTTCTGCACACATATTTATGTGACAGCCAATGTTTTTCATTGTCGTTTCTAACAATGTTTTAATATTTTCATTTAGACAAGTTTCCTTCATGTTATTATCATTCTCATTATTATTATCATCGACAGCAAAATTACTATCATCCTCTGAATTACTGCTCTTCCAGAACCAGTAGATTCCAGAAATGCAAAATGCTACTGGTATAATCCAGTTTAAGAACTCTTTCATAGGTTTCCAATATTAACTAATTCGTATTGGGTCTTGGGATCTTATTCTTATTGATAGCATCAATAGCAGGTTGGAACCCTCTGTCAGCAGCTAAATAGAGATAATACGCCACCATAGCAGGATCTTTTTCCACCCCCAAACCATCATTATATAAAAAGGCTAAGTGATACATGGAATCTGGTTCACCTTGTTCTGCTGCAGATTTGTACCATCTTACAGCTTCAGCATAATTTTGCTCAACACCAGCCCCATTAGCATAGAACAAACCAATACAGAATTGACCGTCTGCATTTCCTGCTTCTGCTGCTTTTAGATAATACATAGCAGCTTTGTCTATATCGGATTCGACTCCAATACCATGCTGATACATTATTCCTAAGTTATTTAGTGCTCCCCCATGTCCTTGCTCAGCAGCTTTCAAGTACCATTCAATGGCTTTAAGCGGATCCTTTTCAACACCTTCACCAGAACGATAACAGATACCCAAATCACATTGTGCTTGAGCATCACCCAACTCAGCAGCTTTCTTATAGAGCTCAACTGCCTTATTGTAATCTTGCTGAGTGCCAATTGCATAAGTATAACATTGCGCTAATGCAGTAATTCCTTGAACAGAAACCTCTGCTGCTTTCTGAAACCATTGAAAGGCCATATCCCCATTCGCTTGGGTACCGATGCCGTCACGATAACATTTTGCAAGGTCGAGATAAGCTTCTAGATATTCTCCGGATGCAGCCTTATTCATATAGAAGAAGTATTTCTGGGAATCACTCTCAATTCCATCGCCATGTAAAATATGCTCTGTAATCTGGTATGTACATTGCAGATTTCCAGCTTCATCACCTTTTTTCAGCCATTCCACGGCTTTGTCAAAATCCCGTGGCACACAGACCTTATCCATATAATACAGATAAAGATTCCAATAAGCTTCCATACATCCCATTTCTGCTGCTTTAGAATAACACTCCAAAGCTTTCTCTTGATTAACTTCTGTACCAATACCACGTTTATAGCAAGTTCCAAGATTGTTATATGCAAAGCTCTTTCCTTTTTCTGCTGCCTTAATATAAAGCTCAAATGCCTTTTTTTTGTCGTTAGGATACTCTTTTGATGTTTCAAGAATATTCCCTAAATTAACCATACAATCGGCATCACCTAATGCTACACCTTGCTTATAGTACCCAACAGCCTTATTGATATCCTTTTTGACATTAAACCTGCCGAATTCGTATATAATACCTAAATTGTAACATGCATCTGAAACATTCTTAGCAGCAGCCATTTCCAAAAGCTTGATAGCTTCTTGGGGATTTTCGTCAACTACCATTCCATGCGCATAATATTGGCTAAGCATATAATAGACCTCTCCATCCACATTTTCTCTTTCTGCCATAGTCTTTATAGTCTGATAAACTTTCTCTGGCCACCCTCCCATCATATACTGCAATGCAGGAATATATTCCTTTTCGGCAGAACGCATTATCATAGACAAACCTTCTTCTTGCTTGCCCTTAATACGGTTCCCTCTATGATATACAACACCTAAAGAGAACAATGCTGGTGCATAATCCTGCTTGCATGCCAATTCTTGATCCTTAATAGCTCTCTTAAACCTAAAATCATCAGTGTCATCTGAAAGCCTTGCCATAGATTTAAGGTGTAAAGCACCAGGATCTCCTCTATCGGCATTTTGACACATAGACTTAAGGAACTCGTACATTTCACCATTAAACTCTGGCGCGAGTTCACTAGATTGTCCTTTGTCGGCAAAAACAACTTCTATCATCCCTTTTGCCGGCTCAAACCCTTTATCAACAGCTTTTTTCAGATATAAATGAGCTTGCATTATATCTACATCAACACCTATACCATATAAATAGTTTGTAGCAAGGATGTACATCGCTTCCACATTGCCCAGTGCGACCTGAGACCTCAATTTGATTATGTCGAACTTGGTTGTCATAAATACATTCTTTATTTAACTTAACTATAAATTTTTGCGCAAAGATAAAAAATAAAACAATAACCTCCAAATTTATTGCGTAAAAAATACACAAAGAAAACCGCAATTAACTTTTCTTTGCGTAAATTGTACGTAATATATTGATTATTTTACATTTGTTAGCACTTTGTCTAATATTATTTTTTGTGAAAAAATGATTAAAATTAGTACAATCTCATTTTTTATTTGTATCTTTGCTACGTTCAAAGCCATTTATTGGCCAATTATTTATCAATAACAAAAAATAGTATTTATGCAATTCTCAGGACTAGAACTATCAGCTATTGTAAAGTTAGCAGTAGCAGTAGCAGCATCAGATGGTAATGTTGCCGAACAAGAAAAAGCTGCCTTATCTTTGGAACTATTAAAATTTGGCCTTGATGAGAAAGCTGTTAAATCTCTTATTGAAGGAGCAAAGATTATTGAATTTAAAGATGCTCTTACAATAATCTCTCTTATGAGTGATTTACAAAAAAAATACGTAGCAGCATTCTTGGCCGTAATTATTGCTGCAGACGGCGTAATTGAAGATTCTGAAATTCGAGTATGGTCATTAATATCTGCATTATGTGGACTTCCGGAAATGACTATTGGAGAAGGTGTTAAATTTTGGACTAACAATTGATTATCTATATCCTATAAAGGAGATTGAAATACTGCAGCAGTAACAATTGCTGCAGTATTTTTTGTGACATTTACTTATTTCTCATTAAGAAGAAATATGGACTATTCTCTAAAAAATCACTTATTTCTATTATTATACTATAAACGACCTTTGCGCAATTGCAAATAATCTGCTATTGTCTTACAGCGAGAATAGAAACTAGAATAATCTTTTGAATGTCCTTTATGTAAATCTATGACTGTCTTTGCAAGCACTTCACCATAGTCTGTGTTTGAAAAAAAACAGCAGATATTACAATATTCCTCTATTCTTGAAAACAAATATTGCCAATTTGTGACTTTATTTAAGATGATATAATCACATTTGGGTGGTATTTTTATCCTCTTACTCAGCAAATGATGCTTTTGAAGTGTCAGAAATGCAAGCATATCCATCAGATTCTCAAATAGCAAACAACTTCTATTTTCCCATCGTAAGGTGTTAGCAACTATAACCAAGCCTGATGCTCCAGCCGTCTTGGGTTGTTTGCCCTCATCATCGTTGAAAAATTCCAGACCATTGTGAACATTTCTTATTCCAATACCATGAAAATAATGGTGCAAACATTCGAAATCCACGCTGGAACAGTATTGTGCAGCTATTATCTCATCAAAATTATGATTACGAAGCAGATTTTTGTCTGTCTCACTGAAACCAATCTGCTCGCGAATATGGACAGCATGCTCCAAAAGTAACTTATTCTTAAAGCCTATGGGCTTACTATCTATTATCTGCATAATGACCGTCCTCTATCTAACATTGTCATTTCCGTGATTCCTTGTAATTCCTCTGATGTGTGTCCAAGACGGAAAAAGTCAGAAATATCCTTTTCCTGCTTTGTTCCAGCCAGCGGCAAACGTATTTGCCACACATTTGAGAAACCTAATTCTTGCATCTCTTTTACGCGATTCTCAGCTTCTTTTAATCCTGTTTCATCCACATCATAGAGGATGGCAAAATCAGTAAAGCGTTTCAGAAGAGACGACACGAGTCCTTCAGGAACCCTTGCCGTCTCGCTATTTAAACTAATCGCATGAAACCCATGAGAAGAAAGACTTAAAACATCTTTTTCACCACCTGTAAAGTAGAGAACATCACCTGTAGGTGGTAATTGTTTAAGTCCAAACACATAGGGATGGGGGAAGTGACCTGCATACAGGAACCGTAAGGCCTGTCCCGGTCGATATATCTTGACCCCTTCACCTTCATTGAAAAAATATCCAAAAAATGGATGACCATCCATCACAATATCATATGGCGTACCATCAGAACGACATGATTTAAACACCCTTACACTCTTAACATCGAATTTTTTTAAAGTGTCGCTTGTAATACCGTATCTCTCCCAATACCGCTGCTCAACAAGGGACATTGACGCATTTGTCTCTATTTCGAAAGGCAACATCTTGGTAGAGGAGGAGGGTACATTATCAGCGACTATAGAAGGCTTTGTTTTGTTTGACGCAAGAATTGGATTCGTATCGTTGAAAATGTTCAGGCACAACTCCTTGTCGATTAACCTCAGGATCTTGTCAAAATCATTGTGATAATCCAGATTTTCCCATCTAGAAACAAACCAGAAGCAATCACCGCGAACAGTACTATCACCAAAATCGACAAGAAAATACCGATCACATTTTTTGCCATAGTAGAGATTACAGCTGGCTTTAGTGTCTGTATAAAACGGATTCTTGAACTTTACTCCAGGAGCCACCTTACTTCCGAGATAGTGCTGGAATACCTTCAAGCCACCGTTTGTCTTATCGAGTATTTCTTCCTTCTGGTCCATTCCACATTTAGCGCACCAACTGCTGATGCGTTTGCATTGTAAATATCAGTTCTTTTATTTCTGCAAGTGAATACATGACAGGAGCATTCTGTGAGTTTCCTGTCTTTACAGGTGTTAGAAGAGAACAGTCAACCCATTTCTTCAACATTACTGGCTGAATCCCAACCTTAGAGAGATACCTTTTGGCATCGGCCTGCTTTAGCATGTCGGTCTCCGGCTCTCTTGCCTTCATGTAATTCTCAACACCAACTTCCACAGCAGAGGTGATGATTTTTCGTAAATCCGCTAATGAAATTTCCATATTTTCTATAAACTTTTTAAAAATTCATCCACTCCTTCTTTGCTAACAGGATTGTTCTTGCCGCAATAAATTTTCTGCTTTCTCAATAGATTCATAACAGTATTGGATGTCAATCCATGTTTTTCAGCTATTCCGCTAATAATTCTCCACGGAGATACCTGATTATTGGCAATTTCAGGGGCGTAGTTGATGTATTCACTACAAATTGAATTCAGGCGTGTTCGCCTCAATTTTTGAAATTTTGTCTCTAAATTCAATAATTTTTTGCTCATATGCATTGAAATCCAAATTATTTTTGTATTTTTGCAGCAAAATTGCGTTATCCTTTTAAACAGAATTTTCAGAATTTTGTGCAAAGGTATAGTAAAACTTCTATGTTTTCAAACATTCAGAGTGAAATTTCAAATATTTCAATACTATTTAACAGATTTTTAAACTAATTTGCCAAGATATGAGACTGATAGACAGATTTGACGAGTACATGATGTTCAAGAAGCTGAACGATAACAAGGCTACGATTCAGCTTGGTTTTTCCGTTGGAACAATAGGAAAGTCTAGGGGCGAAGGACGCGACTTATCTAAGAAGGCCGTCCAGAGAATTCTAGCAGTGTACAACGACCTCGATGAGAGATGGCTTAAAACTGGTGAAGGAGAAATGATTTGTGAGCCAAGAAAGTCAAGAATCGGACTCTACGGAAAGGAAGAAGAGGAGGTAAAGAATACACATCCAAAATCAAACTCCTCAACATTGGATCGCTTGGTTGACCAGATTTTCAACAATAGTACGACTATTGACAAACTGGTTGATGAAATTGCCGTTGCACACTCACTCATTGCAAAGTCACAGGAACAAATATCAAAATCTCAGGAGCAGACAGACAGGATTCTAACCCTTCTTGAAATAGAGAAGGGAACTAAAACTCCTGAAGACATCAAGAAAGACTAATTCATTATCGTCTTTTATGGAAACGTCCGCAATTCATCAAAAAATGAACAGCGGACGTTTTTTTTGAAAAATATTCAGCAAAATCGTTTTTTATATTGAAAATTTTGCCTACTTTTGCATCAGATTTGAAAAAGGTTCGTCATTTCATGATGGATGATGAGTTCAAGAGTGATTCATCTCAAATCTTAAGAGATTTATTGAAACAGAATCGGTCCTTGCGTAAATAGCCGCAAAATAGCCGCAAAATAAAAATCAAAATCTGCGGAAATGCCGATAAATACAGGGGATTCCAGATATTCGAAACTCTGCTTGTGGTTCTGAATGTCGACGGTTCGAGTCCGTCCGGGCACCCAAAAGGAGACATCGCCGAAAGGCAATGTCTTTTTTTGTGAGAGGACGCGAACAGAGACATCGCTGAAAGGCAATGTCTCTTTTTTGTGAGAAGTCACGAAAACAAAATCCCTGAAAGTCAATTACTTGCAGGGATTTTTAATTCCAACACCTTCTAATTTTGATGGAACATTGATGGAACATTTTTAAGTTGTTCTGTGAAAGATAGGTACCAAATAGTCATAAAGGGGCTCAGCGGATTTACCCGGTTGGTAAATCCGCTGAGCCCAAATCACCGAGTTAGTAAACATCTTCAACCGCCAGGTTGGTAATCGTGGCTGGACGAGTATGCGAGCCTATCACGACTGCGCTCTCATTGGTGAGCTTCAACGGCGGGGAATAGACACCACAAATATATATGACGGGCATGTTGTCTGCTTCGCTCACCCCGTCACGTATGATTTGACCATGAACAAATTGGTTCTCGTAAACCAAACCTTATAATATAATTAGGTAATCCCTTGCGTCTGCTTTTGCAAGGGATTCTTTCTTATGAATTCTTCCAAATTCAATTGATTTTGATACATAAAATGAACGAAATTCATTAAAATCGTCGATTTTTGCGACTTTTTGTGGCTTTTCTCTTTATTCTGCAAGGAATTTTGTAATTTTGTGCCATTAATCTAAAATGACTATATAGATGAACGAGATAAAATGTCCCAACTGCGGAAAAGTGTTTTCTGTTGATGAAGCCAGCTATGCTTCTGTAGTGAGCCAAGTGCGGAACAAAGAGTTCATGGCAGAGGTGCAGCGACGGACTGAGGAACTGGAGCGGCAACAGCAGCTTCAGCGCCAGTCGGACAGGCTACAGGCAGAGCAGGGATTCCAGCAACAGCTCAATGAAAAAGACAAAGAGCTTGAAAGGCGGGATGCTGAGATTGTGCGCCTGGAGGAACAGATGAAGGGCATCGCTTTGTCGAAACAAGCGGAGTTTGACAGAGTGTTGGCAGCAAAGGAAACGGAGATCTTGCGGCTCCAAGGGCAGGTGGCGCAGAGCCAAAGCCAGACGCAGGTGGCTGTGCTGAAGGAGCAGAACAAAGCCACGCAACTGATTCAGCAGAAAGACAACGAAATAGCATCGTGGAAGGGGCGGCTGGATGCGGAGAAGAACGAATCTATGCGCCGCGAACAGGACATCCGGCAGGGCTATGAGTTGCAACTGCGGCAGAAGCAGGAAATGGTGGACTACTACAAGGACTTGAAGACCCGTATGTCGACAAAGATGGTGGGCGAAACGCTGGAGGCACATTGCAACACGCTCTTCAACACCACCATCCGTCCCATCATGCCGCAGGCCTATTTCGAAAAGGACAACGATGCGTCGGGCGGACAGAAGGGCGACTTCATCTTCCGCGACTTCGACGGCGACTTCGAGTATATATCCATCATGTTCGAGATGAAAAACGAGATGGACGAGACTGCCAAGAAACACCGCAACGAGGACTTCCTGAAAAAGCTCGACGAAGACCGTCGGCAGAAGGGCTGTGAGTTTGCCGTACTGGTATCACTGCTTGAACCCGATAGCGAGCTATACAATACAGGCATTGTCGACGTGAGCCATCGTTATCCTAAGATGTACGTCATCCGTCCGCAGTTCTTCATCCCGCTTATCACGCTCCTGGTTCAGACATCGAAGAAAAGCATCGCCTTGCAGCGGCAGCTGGTATTGGCGCAGAGCCAGTCTGTGGATGTCACCAACTTCGAGGCCAAGTTGAACGACTTTAAGGAGCGTTTCGCCAACAACTACCGCCTGGCCAGCGAGAAGTTCCAGCGAGCCATCGAGGAGATAGACAAGAGCATTGACCATCTGCAGAAGATCAAGGCCAACCTGCTGGGTTCTGAGAACAACCTCCGTATAGCCAATAAAAAGGCAGAGGAACTGACCATCAAAAAACTGACATACCAGAATCCAACCATGAAGGCTGCTTTTATCCAAAGTGAACCAGATAATGACGAACTGAGTGCAAAGATTGGTGACAGAATCATCTGATACAAGACGATAGAGTATAAAGCCATATTGTAACATAGATGGATACGCCCAAACAGATACTCAAGTCCTATTTCGGATACGACTCCTTCCGTCCTTTACAGGAGGAGATTATCAATCATGTGCTACAACGGAAGGATGCGCTGGTGCTGATGCCTACGGGTGGCGGCAAGTCGATATGCTTTCAAGTTCCTGCCTTGATGACGGAGGGAACGGCTATCGTGGTGTCGCCGCTTATCTCACTGATGAAGGATCAAGTAGAGGCATTGCGAGCCAACGGCATTGCAGCGGAGGCTCTGAACAGTGCCAACGATGAGACAGTCAACAGGCAGATAGCAGAGCGATGTCTGCGGGGGGACGTGAAACTGTTGTATATATCCCCAGAGCGACTGATGACGGAACTGAGATGGATGCAAACGATGCTGAAGGTATCGCTCTTTGCCATCGACGAGGCGCATTGTATCTCGCAATGGGGTCATGACTTCAGACCGGAATACACTCAGTTGGGCAATTTGCATGAACTGTTCCCCCATGTGCCAATCATGGCACTTACGGCTACGGCAGATAAGATAACGAAGGCTGACATCATAGAGCAGTTGCACCTGAAGGAGCCGGAGGTCTTTATCAGTTCGTTTGACCGTCCGAATCTGAGTTTAGATGTCAGGCGTGGCTATACGGCCAAGGAGAAGTTGCGCACCATCGCGAACCTGATTCGTCGACATCGGGGAGAAAGTGGTATCATCTACTGTCTGGCAAAGAAAACCTGCGAGAAACTGGCAGAGAAACTTCAGAAGGAAGGTATCTCGGTGGGTGTCTATCACGCAGGACTGCCTACGGATGAACGCAATCGGGTTCAGGAGGATTTTATCAACGACCGCATTCAAGTGGTCTGTGCTACGATTGCTTTCGGTATGGGCATCGACAAGAGTAATGTGCGCTTTGTGGTACATTATAATCTGCCGAAGAGCATTGAGAACTATTATCAGGAGATAGGACGAGGAGGGCGTGACGGACTGCCTTGTGAGACTATCTTATTCTACAACATTGGAGATATTATCACGCTACGCAGTTTTGCAGAAGAAAGCGGACAGCGGGAAATCAACACGGAGAAACTACAACGGATGCAGGAGTATGCCGAGGCGCAGGTTTGCAGGCGACGTATCCTGCTGAACTATTTCGGTGAGACCAGCGACAAAAGTTGTGGCAACTGTGATGTGTGCCATACGCCACCTCAGACATTCGATGGAACGGAACTGGTTCAAAAGGCACTTTCTGCCATACTGAGGACGGGCGAGCAAGTGGGATTCACGCTGA
>OCTX014561107.1_pt1 | contig 21544 bp, 19 predicted proteins | sample 1539691 | NCBI WGS metagenome assembly OCTX01 (sample SAMN02144231, study PRJEB22623) | gut metagenome | biome: sheep rumen | host: Ovis aries | place: New Zealand
GCCCCCACAGGCCCCCCTCTCATCCCCCCCGTAGGGGGAAGCCCAGCGCACAGGAAGCCTCCCCTACGGGGGGAGGTTTGGTGGGGGCCCGGCTTTCCCCTACGGGGGGGATGAGAGGGGGGCCTGTGGGGGCTATTTCTTATCATCGAAGCGGTTGAAATCTTTGTTGGTGCCGATGGTGAGTTGTTTGAGGTCGTAATAGCTGCCATTGTATATGTCGAAATCCACTTCGCCCTTTATACCTGGCAGATGTCCAGCGTCGGTGTGTTGCCAAAATTTCCACTTTCCCTTGTACTCCACCTTATCGACATAGTAGTGGGCAATCCAGTAGGGGTAGCTGTCGAATCGCTGGTCGCTGAGATACTGCATTTTGAACTTGTAGTAGGTGTAGATAATGGGTTTTACGTGGTAACGGTCCTCAACGATGTGGAGCCAAGTGAGCACATCTCGCTGGAAATTTTCAACGGAGCGGTCCTTCGGTTTGTGTTCGATATCGAGTACTGGGGGCAAGTCGCCTTCTTCCAAATGGACTTGTTTGAGGAAGTAGTAGGCTTGCTCACGCGCAGTTGACTTGTTGCTCCAGAAGTGGTATGCGCCACGTATAAAACCGTATTCTCGAGCCTGATAGAAATTGTCGTTGAAGTTTTCGTCTAGTTTGCTGCTTCCCTCGGTGGCTTTAATCATGATGAAGCGAAGGGGAAAACCTTCGATGGTGGCCTCGGAGAGTTTTTCCCAGTCGATGTCGCCCTGGAAGTGGCTGATGTCTATGCCGTGAATCATATAGCCGTCTGGGTAGTTGGCATCGCCATAAAGGGCTCGCCAGCGGAAGCCCGTCGGACTGACGAAAAAGGAATAGAAGGCCCAGACGTACAGAGCAACAACAAGAACACCGCCAATCCACCATGCCCACGAAGGACATTTGTGAAAGAGTCCTTTTCGGGTGGGTTTTCGAGTGGATTTGCGGTGTTTCTTGGCCATAAAAAGCATGAAGTGTCGAGCTTACAAATTCCATTGGCATGACAGCAGTTGCCTTATTGCACTGGCTATCATCGCTCAGGAACTCTGCTGTAGATATTTGTAACTAGCAGCTCTGCTCAAGTGCAAGTGTCTTGGTGGGTTGGTCGCATACTTCTGTGGGACCCCAATATTGGATGGGGCCTGGATAGACGTAAGCCGTCTCACGAGCCCAGCGGTCGCGCACAGCTGCGAATGCCTTGAAGGGTTTTCCGTCAAGTTCAACAAGTGCCTTGCGGATGACCGGTTTCATTTCGCCGTTGCGGCGTTCCATGTTCATCATCATAGTAATGGGCACACCACCTGCAACCCACTCGTCGGCGGGAGCGGTAGTATTCTTCACAATGGCCATATAGCCGGTCTTGCCATTGGCAATGAGCATGGCGGCGCTGGTGCCAAGTGCGTAGCAGTAATCAGCATCGAAGTTGGAAGGTGCTGCGCAACGTCCTTCGTAGCCGAAGAAGTGGTGCTGGGTGGCGAACTTACCCGTATATTTGCCTTCTTTCTTCCATTTTTCAATCTTGACTGCCACCATGGTGGAAAGCAACTTTTCGGTTTCTATGAGCGACACCTGAACGTTTCCGTGGGGGTCGCGGTCGAGTGCCAGCTGGCGTGCCACATTGGTGGGCAGCGAGTTGAACACTGCAAGGTTCTCGTCAGACAGGTGGCTCTTGGCAAAATCTATCTGTTCTGAACGACCCAGATTCTGAGCTTCGGGCATGGCAAGCACATCGTTGAGCTGGGCAATGAGTTTCTTGATGGCAGGAATAAATTCAATGAGCCCTTCAGGAATAATGACGGTTCCGAAGTAGTTTCCCTCTGCAGCACGCTTGGCTACAGCCTCGGCTATGTATTCCACAACGTCATCAAGCGACATATTCTTGGCTTCAACCTCTTCGGAGATGAGACAGATGTTGGGTTGTGTCTGTAGTGCGCACTCCAGTGCGATGTGGCTTGCCGAGCGTCCCATAACCTTGATGAAATGCCAATACTTGCGAGCCGAGTTGCAATCGCGCTCAATATTGCCGATGAGCTCTGAGTAAGTCTTGCAGGCAGTGTCGAAACCAAAGCTTGTTTCAATCTGGTCGTTCTTAAGGTCACCGTCAATGGTCTTGGGGCAACCGATGACCTGCACACCATAGTTTTTTGCAGCATAGTATTCAGCCAAAACACAGGCGTTGGTATTCGAATCATCACCTCCAATAATTACAATGGCCTTGATGTTGAGTTGTTTGATGATTTCGAGCCCTTTTTCAAACTGATCCACTTTCTCAAGCTTCGTACGGCCTGAACCAATCATGTCGAATCCACCAGTGTTGCGATACTCGTCAATGAGGTCGGCTGTTAGTTCCATATAATTGTGGTCAACCAATCCGCCGGGACCCAGAATGAAACCATAAACGCGGTTTTCGGGATTGAGTCTCTTCACGGCATCGAAGAGACCTGTGATGACATTGTGTCCACCAGGAGCCTGGCCTCCGCTGAGGATGATTCCCACATTCATTTTACCTGTGTTGACTTCATCGCTAGGCACAAATTCCACCAACGGCATACCATAAGTGTTGGGGAAGAGTTTCTTGATTTCTTCCTGGTTATCCACGCTCTGTGTGGGAGCACCTTCTTTTACCTTAACTGCACCCTGGAGAGCTTTGGGCAACTTGGGCTGGTAAGCAGCTCTCTGGATTTGCAACGCACTTTTTTCCATAATCTGTTTTGCTTGTTACTGTTGTTTATTGAGAATATTGTGTAATAAAAACTTTCACTCTCTACGAAGAGGAGCCGCTTGATATGCATTCCTCTTGATATAGTCAGTTTTGTGAATGACCTCAAAACGTTGCAAAATTAACCATTTCTTGGAAGAATAAGAAAGAAAAACTGCTAAAATTGGATAATTGAGAGAAAAAAACACGAAAAGCTCTTGCCATTTCGATTATTTTTTTTAAATTTGTGGTGTTGAAATTACAAATTGATTGAAAGGGAAAACAAAATTATGACAAACAAAAGAGATTTAAAACAAACCATCAACTACATCTGCAGTGATTTGTTTGCAGAATGTGTGGCCGCTTCACTTTATGGAGGAAAACCAGATAAGGACAATGTTGATGCCCTTCTTGCATCGATTCTCAGAATCAACGACAATTTTGTGCGCCGCATATCGCATCCGGAGCCAGGCATGGCTCCCAAGATTTACTATAAGCATCTCACAGAAGAATTCAACAAACAGGTAGGCGAAATCATCGACCAAATTGGCAATCTGGGATAACCGTCATGTGGAAAAGTATATGTAGGTGGTTGCTCTATCGGCATTTGGGATGGAAAAAAGAAGTAACCGCCCCTCATCCTGACAAATATATCATCTGTCTTGCCCCACATACGAGCAACTGGGATATGTTGCTAGGGCAAGCGTATGCTGGCGCCGAAGGGCTAAAAATAAATTTCTTAATGAAAAAGGAATGGTTCTTTTGGCCTTTGGGTCCCATCTTCAAACGAATGGGAGGCATACCCGTCTATCGATCGCAACATACCAGCATGACCGACAACTTGGCTGAAGCAGCCCGCAATGCGCAGTCTTTCCATCTGTGCATAACACCCGAAGGCACACGTTCGAGGAACCCTGAATGGAAAAAGGGTTTCTACTTCATTGCATGGAAAGCACAACTCCCCATCTTGCTCTATGGGATAGATTACCAACAGAGGCTCATCAAATGTACAAAAGCCATTATGCCGACGGGAAACATCGAGGAGGACATCAGAGAAATCAAACTTTATTACAAGGACTTCAAGGGAAAGAAACCCGAAAACTTCACTATAGGAGACATCAAATAATGAGAAAGATTGTATTCACCATTCTAGTTGCTATCGTGTCAGCAGTGGTCAACGCCCAGGAAAAACAGGCCGTGCTTTTGGGAGGCACTGACTACAACGGAAACCAGTGGGTGAAAAACATTTCGAAACCAATCACTATAAGCAATGGATTGCAAAACCGCCACATCGCCCTTTGGGCAAGCCACGGACGATACTATGACCAAGAGAAAGGACAATGGCAGTGGCAACGTCCAGACTTGTTCAGAACCACTGAGGATTTGTTTACGCAAACCATCGTAGTTCCCTATCTGATACCCATGCTCGAAAATGCTGGAGCAACGGTGTTCACACCTCGTGAACGTGACTGGCAAAAAAACGAAGTCATCATTGATAATGACGATGATAAAAAATTCCCAAACTATCTAGAAATAAATACTAAAAAAGAATGGGTTCAATCAAAACTTCCAGGCTTTGCACGTCACATTGGTTATTACATTGACGGCGAGAACCCTTTTACGGCAGGAACAGTCAGACAGACGGAAACAATCGCTCAGCAGTCTCGCTCGTCTGAGGTAAGCTATCAGCCCAGCATACCCGAGGCAGGCCGCTATGCGGTCTATGTGAGTTATCAGACCACCGAACGCAGCATAGACGATGCCCAGTACATCGTCTATCACAAAGGACAGCGGACTGAATTTCAGGTCAACCAACGCATGGGTGGAGGCACGTGGGTATATTTGGGAACATTTGAGTTCGATAAGGGATGTAACGAATATAATCGCGTAGTGGTAACCAATTACAGCAAGACCAACGGATTAGTGACTACAGACGCCGTAAGGTTCGGAGGCGGAATGGGCAACATACTGCGTGGAGGAACAACCAGCGGACTACCCCGTGCATTGGAAGGGGCACGCTATTATGCACAGTGGGCAGGTACACCTTATAAATACTACAGCACAAAGAACGGACTCAACGACTATGGAGACGACATCAACGTACGATCACTCATGACTAACTGGCTGGCAGGAGGCTCGCTCTATGTTCCCAATAAAGAGGGACTCAACGTACCCATAGAACTCTCGCTAGCCGTACATAGTGACGCAGGGGTTGCAAAAGAGCGCAACGGCATCATTGGATCGCTGGCCATCTGCACCACAAATTTCAATGACGGGAAACTTGGCTCGGGCATTACCCGCCAAGCATCTTACGACCTCGCCAAACATCTTCTCGAAAACACATCCAATGACATCAAAAATGTCTTTGGAAGATGGAACAAACGCTATCTTTGGGATCGAAACTATTCTGAGACTAGACTTCCAGAAGTGCCCTCGGCCATTCTAGAGACTCTTTCTCATCAAAACTTCGAGGACATGAAATATGGCCATGACCCAAACTTCAAGTTCATTCTCGCAAGAAGCATCTATAAAACCCTCCTGCAATACATTAATGGAATACACGGTTACAAATATACAGTTCAACCACTCACTCCGTCGCACTTCTGCATAGAGTTTAAAGGCAAGAACAAGGCCAAACTCAGTTGGAAGGGTGTGAAAGATCCAAACGAGAAGTCGGCAAAACCATCCTACTACATGGTTTATACGGCAGTAGGAAGTGGAGGATTCGACAACGGACGTCCGTTGAAGGGCACTTCGTTTACCCAAAAGATGGAGCCAGGTGTAGTGTATAATTTTAAGGTAACTGCCGTAAACAAGGGAGGAGAGAGTTTCCCCACCGAAGTGTTGTCAGCGGCCTACACACCAGGAGCCACTCAAAAAGTGCTTGTGGTCAACGGCTTCAATAGACTATCTGCACCTGCTATAGTTGACAACGACTCCATACGCGGATTCGACCTCAGCACAGATCCCGGGGTTACTTATGGACACACAGCCGGATGGAATGCCGAACTCCAAGGAAAATTCATCGCAGGCAACGACTTCAACTACGTCTCCACACATGCAGAAGCCATCAACTTCGCGCAAAAGTATAACATCGCATCAGCATCCGACGAAGCTGTACAGGACGGACGTATCAAACTCAAGGACTATGATGCAGTTGATTTGCTATGGGGTCTTGAAAAGAACGATGGGCACTCACTCTACATGTACAAAACCTTCCCGCAAGCCATGCAACAACGGCTCGTCAACTATCTCAACGATCGCCACGGACGACTCATGGTGAGCGGATCTTACATCGCTTCGGACATGCGCGACGAAACCGAACAACGATTTCTCGCCAATTGGCTTAAAATCAGATACGAAGGATATACACGGGGCGACAGTATCAATACAGTTAGCGGCATGGGGCTCACCACCGAGTTTTACCGCTCTGTCAACGAGCATCACTACGCCGCCACCTGCACAGATGTAATAAGCCCAATCGAAGGTGGATTCAACGTGCTCAACTACTCCAACGGAACACCTGCTTGCGTGGCCTATCAGGGGCAGGACTTCCGCACCATCACGATGGGGTTCCCTTTCGAGTGTATTATCGATCAACATAAACGAAATCTTATCATGCGCGCCATGATGGACTTCCTGCTGAAATGAGCTAGATAGTAGAATAGCTTAAAAAACATAGGGAATCTAGACAAACAGAGTCTCTAAACTCCTAAATAACGACTATTGTATAAAAAACAACAACAACATGTATAAAATCCAAGCCAACGCTTCGGGAACAAGAAGTATCAACGTAAGCGAAAAACATCTTGAAACCATTGAAAAGTATGCCCTGCTCAGAAACCTCATCGACAGCAACGGCATCATCGACGAGAGTGTGCTCGACAAACTGAAAATGAACATACGCTCCATGCTTGAGTCGCAGAAAACAGCAGACAAGAACTTGCTCGACCTGTGCCTAGACATCATCTACAACAGCAACATGAAAGCACTAGGACTGCACAATCTGGTGATTCTCTTCATTGAATGGTGCGCCAAGCGACAAGCCGAAAAAGATGAACCAGAGGGCACAAATTCCTCCAATAACGAATAGCCCTGAAAAGCCCATTGTCTATGAAGGACCTTCAGCTGACTGATTGGCTCCCTACCACCAAGAAAGAAGTGGAACTACGTGGGTGGAATGAGCTCGATGTAATTATTTTTTCGGGCGATGCCTATGTTGACCACCCTTCGTTCGGGGCGGCTGTTGTGGGACGTGTTCTTGAGAATCAGGGGTGGAGAGTTGCAATTGTGCCCCAACCTGATTGGCACGGCGACTTTCGTGATTTCAAGAAACTAGGCCGACCGAGACTTTTCTTTGGCATAGCCCCTGGCTGCATGGATTCGATGGTCAACAAATATACTGCAGCTCGACGGCTGCGCTCCGAGGACGCCTATAGCCCCGATGGGCGTCACGACTGCCGCCCAGAATATCCTACCATTGTTTATAGCCGCATACTCAAACAGATATTCCCTGATGTGCCCGTAGTGCTAGGAGGAATAGAGGCTTCACTCCGTCGTCTCACCCATTACGACTTTTGGCAAGATTGTCTGCGCCCATGCATCCTATGTGATTCGGGAGCTGACATGATTGTCTATGGTATGGGGGAGAAACCTATTGTAACCCTTTGCACCGAACTGGCCTCTGGCAAGTCCATTCGTCAGGTCACAGATATTCCACAGACTGTGTTTCTTTCTGCCTCAAACAACATTCCACATGGCATCACCTCTGACGACATCATTCTTCACAGCCATGCTGAATGTTTGCGAAACAAGAAAGCACAAGCCGAAAATTTCCGCCACATCGAGGAAGAATCCAATAAGATGCATGCTCAACGTTTGCTCCAAGAAGTCCCAACTTCTATCATTTCTAGTGAAGCATCCCTTTCTGCTACGGAAGAGAAATCCTGCTTCGTCGTGGTCAATCCACCCTATCCACCCATGACGACGGCCGAGCTTGACGCTTCGTTCGACCTTCCTTACACACGCCGTCCACACCCTAAATACAAGAACAAACGCATACCCGCCTATGAAATGATTAAACACTCCGTCAACATCCACAGGGGGTGTTTTGGAGGGTGTGCTTTCTGTACCATCAGTGCCCACCAGGGTAAGTTTATCGTTTGTCGAAGTAAGGAGAGCATTCTCAAAGAAGTACGCCAGGTGATGCTTTTGCCCGACTTCAAAGGATATCTGAGTGACCTCGGCGGCCCCTCTGCCAACATGTACGGCATGGAAGGCCGCAACAAGAACATTTGTGAACGGTGCAAGCGACCTTCGTGCATCCATCCGCAAATATGCCCCAACCTAAACACTGACCACTCCCGCCTGCTCGACATATACAAAGCGGTAGATGAATTGCCGGGCATCAAGAAGAGTTTCATTGGGAGCGGTGTACGCTATGATTTACTCCTATACCACAGCAAAGACGAGAAAGCCAATCAAGCTGCCAGGCAATACACTCGCGAACTCATATGCCATCATGTCTGTGGACGTCTCAAGGTGGCACCCGAGCACACCAGTGATAAAGTGCTCAGCCTCATGCGCAAGCCTTCATTCACACAATTCGAGCAGTTCAAACAAATATTTGATCACATTAATCGAGAGGAAGACCTGCATCAACAAATAATCCCTTACTTCATCAGCAGCCATCCTGGATGCACGGAAGCAGACATGGCTGAACTGGCTGTTAAAACAAAGGCCATGGACTTCCATTTGGAACAGGTTCAAGATTTCACTCCTACCCCCATGACCGTAAGCACTGAAACATGGTACACCGGATATAATCCCTATACCCTGGAACCTGTATTCAGTGCAAAGTCGCTTCGTGAAAAGCAAGCCCAAAGACAGTATTTCTTTTGGTACAAACCCGAAGAACGCCGCAATATAGAACAAGCTCTGCTCCGCATCCAACGTCCAGACCTTATCAAGCAACTCTATAAAACTCCATCCTCACCACATGACAATTCTGGAACAAAGCACCATAGGCAAGATAAATTCTCAGACGTGCGAGGACGCAGTCGTCGTCACCGATGATTATATTGCCGTCATCGACGGAAGTACAAGCAAAAGCCACATTCGTTTCCATCCAAACATGAGCAACGGACAGTTCTGCGCGGCACTTATAAGCAAATACATCGAGTCAATGCCTGCCAACATCGATTGCCTGCACTTCCTTCAGAACGTTTCAGCTTACATCCATTTTTTCTACTTGCGCTTGGGTGCAGACATCAATAAACTTCGCGCTTGCCCCAGCGAGCGCATGGCAGCAAGTGCCGCCATCTATAGTGTATCACGCAGAGAACTTTGGCTTGTAGGCGACTGCCAGTGTCTGGTAAACGGCGCATTGTACGACAATCCCAAACCCTACGAACAACTCATAGCCGAAATGCGTAGTGCCTTCATCCGCCTTCAGCTAGTTCAAGGCAAGGTAGAAGCCGATTTCCGCGAACACGATATAGGACGTGAATTCATTCTGCCTGTACTCCTAGACAGTTGTCAATACCAAAACAAAACGTTTGCTGTCATCGATGGCTTCAACATTCCACCGGACAAGGTGCCCGTTCATGATGTCAGGCAAGCACACGAAATTGTTCTTGCCACCGATGGCTATCCTCAGCTCTGCCCTACATTAGGCGAGAGCGAAGAAGCACTTGCTCGCCAACTGGCCGACGATCCCTTGTGCATAAGACATTTCAAGGCCACGAAGGGTTGCAAAAACGGTCAACTGTCATTCGATGACAGAAGCTACATTCGTTTTCTTCCCTATGAATAAAAGGAAGATAGAGATGAGAGAAAACAAATTATTTCACAATGATTGTGCGAAACCAGTCGCGCATCATTCCCCGATATTGGTTCTGTGAATCGGAAACGAGCAAAACCACTTGACTGCCATCAGTCAACCGTGGACCCATGCTCATGCCTTCGTAGTTGGCAAACGAACGGTTTGTTAGGTTCATGCGTGTTTTCCAACGGCACACAAGACGCTTTTGTAATGTCCTATTGCCATCATTCTTCCAACTCAAGTACAATTTGTTAATAACAAACGACCCTATTTGCTTTTTGGGAACATACAATTCTCGCTCCAATACTAGAAGACTATCGGTGCCTACAGCCAATATTTCGCTGACACCATGGACATGTAAACGTCCTCTCTTATGTTTTTCTGGTTCGTCCATGCGGTAAAACAACTCCAAATCTGGCTCCAATAAAGCGTTAAACCGTTGCATTCGAAGTGAGAGCATACTGTCTGAAGGCAAAGGAACCTCAGTTGTTACCCAGAAACAACGACGAGCAGTATCGAACGCAAGCGACTCCAAACTGCCATTACGTTTTGCGGTAGAAAACACTGGCGGCATGTTGAGGTGGCGCCCAGTGGGCTGACCGTCGATTGTATATTCGAGCACCTGATGGTCGCGTTCTCCGCTGATGTATATGAGTTGTCGGCTGGCATCGAAGGCTATTCCTTCGCTATCACGGTTGGGACGTTCGTTGCCACGGAATTCAATGCGTCTGACTTCAAGGATTCTTCCGTCAATGGAATCTATATCAATCTTGAAGACATAATAGCCATCATGCGCCGACTTGTCGTCAACCACGGCGTAAAGCGAGCCTTCCAACCGAGTGATACCACTATAATTGCCTGGAGGAACATGCTTTTTAAATGACCGTTGTTTGTTCATTCGTGTCATTTCCCATGCAAGCTGTTGTGCATTGGCAAAAACACAAAAAATTAAGAAAACAAACAATGCAAGCGTTTTTTTCATGGCATTTCATGATAGGAGTATGTAAGTATATAAGGTGCTTCTATTCGATAAAACACTTTCAGTTCCACACCTCGTTTCAGATTTTCTACGCTTAGAAATCTATCGTGAGCAGTGACGCGCATGTCGAAATATTGAAGATTCTCAGCCGAATAATATTTATAGGTCGTTTCTTTTGCACTCCAATTGAGCAGTTTGTCAACGACGGTAGGTGCATGTTCATCATAACGAATGAATTTGTGGGCAATGCGCTCTACCCGGTTGCTTGTGTATTCTATATCTACGGCCACTGTTTGATGTTCTGATAGTATGAGAGCGGCATAACCTCGTGTATGACTGATACTGAGTTGCCAATTATTGCTCAGCACCGGGCGCCCACTGGATTCGTGTGTGATGACGGCTTGTTTCTCTCCGGGAAGCATATGATGCAACAAGGCGCGTACACAGAGGAACTCCTGTTTGCGGCTATCATTCTTATATTTGGCGTTGAGTTGAGCTTCGTAGGGGCGCAAAAATGCATATTGTGCGTAAAGCTGGGCTGGGGTCTCGGTAATATGCCACAAGCCAAGCCACAATTTGGGTGCCAGCTGATCGATTGAAAGAATCATTTTGCCACTTCTTTGGACTTGTCATTGACGGTAACCTTGACACGCGAGATGCGACGTTCTTCCAATTTCAGTATCTCGAAGGAGTAATTCTTAAAATCAATGCGCTCATGAATACCAGGAAAGTCGCCCTTTAGTTCGAGCAACAAACCGGCCAAACTATCAGCATCACCTTCAACATCGTCAAACTCATCGTCATCAATGTGTAGAATGCGGCAGAAGTCGCTCAACAGCGTTTTGCCTTCAAATACATAAGTATTGTAGCTGAGCTTGGAATAGTTCTTCTCGTCCTCGTCATACTCATCGTTTATCTCGCCCACTATTTCTTCAAGAATGTCCTCAAGAGTAACGATACCGCTTGTACCACCAAACTCATCTACAACGATGGCAATGTGTACTTTGTTCTCCTGAAACTCACGCAACAGGTCATCTATTTTTTTTGTTTCAGGCACGAAATATGGTGGTCGTATGAGACTCTGCCAACGAAACGACGAGGGTTTCCCCAAATGTGGCAAGAGATCCTTGATGTAGAGAACGCCGCGAATGTTATCACTGTTGTCCTGATAAACAGGAATGCGGCTATAATTGTTCTCAACGATGCACTTCATCACATCATCAAAAGAACTTTTTATATCCAAATCGACCACATCTTGACGGCTCGTCATTACTTCCTTGGCCGTTTCATCGCCAAAACGGATAATGCCCTGAAGCATGCTCTCCTCTTCCTTTATGTCTTCCTTGTCGGTTAATTCGAGTGCCTGTTCTAGGTCATCCACGCTAAGCACATGGCTTTCCTTCTGTACGACCTTCTCGGCCAAAATGCCACTGCGCATGAGCAACGATTCCAAAGGCCAAAACAATCGACGCATGGCCAACACCCCTCCCACGCAACGGCGACAAAAACGCAAAGGATTCTGTCGGCTGTAGATTTTCGGCATAATTTCGCCATAAAGTAGCAATAAGAAAGTGAGGAGCACTGTGATGAAAAAGAACTGAAGCCACTTTACCCCCCCGAAGTCAACAAGCCGTCCGAACACATAGTTGCAGAGCATGATGATGGTGACGTTGACGAAATTGTTGGCGATCAGGATGGTGGCCAATGTCCTTTCGGAATCTTCACGCAGCCTTTGGATGTTGCGGTCTTTGGCGCTCTTCTCTGGGTCGAGTTCATTCAAGTCTGAGGGCGAAAGACTAAAAAAAGCTATCTCGGAGCCACTGGCAAACCCCGACAATACAAGCAACAATGCAGCCAAAAGGGCTGCAATGATGACGCTTGCCGTAGGCTGCATGAAATGTACGTTAGCAAGTGATTCGGTGAGTGATGCAAAGTCCATAATAATTGTCAAAACGGAACTTCTTCGATGCTTCCTTGTCGTTTTGCCGTCGGTTGTGTAGGCATTGAGTCTGCATTGGTAACGGGCTTGGGTGAAAGCAACTCCATATTCTCTACATCTATTTCAGTATAGTATTTACGTTGCCCCCTTTGGTCGTCGTAACTTCGGTAACGGATGCGACCCTCCACATAAAGTTTGTCGCCCTTGTGAACATATCGCTCCACGGTTTTGGATAACCCACGGGTGAAAAGCAGATTGTGCCAGTCAGTACGGTCTGGCACTTGTGTGCCATTCTGCAATGTGTAACCGCGCTCGGTTGTGGCCAGTCTTACACGTGCAATTGCCTGGTCGGCCTCGAAATAGCGTATTTCAGGTTCTTGACCAACGTTGCCTATAAGCATTACCTTGTTCATGGCTTAATTGAATTAATCTACTTTTTTTATTTGCAAAGCCCCAAAAACTTAAACTTGAAATTCTTGCCCTTGGCTGAGGGGAATTGGCTACGACTATCAACACGTCCACGCAGATGTTCCACAATGCGGTTGTAACAGTCGATGCCTGATATGGCTTTCACTTGTGCTACGAAATGCGTGTCACGATACTCATGTTTCCCTGTGGCAGGTATCATGACCACACGCTTGAAATCTAGTGCACCTTCATACCATCCCTCGCGCTCCTGATTGAGGCGCATCAGGGCTGGTGCCACCATCTCATGATGTTCACCAGCACCACCAGGCCGAAGTGCTTTTTTTTGCTTGAAGTCTTCCATGTTGGCAGCTTCGGTCTTAATTACAATAAAATAGACACGAGGGCGAACCTTGTATCGCTTGGGATAATAGACATCGCTCATGGCATAGTCGCGAATGTCGTCGGCCAAGTCGTCATTCATTCCAATTTCTGGAATGGAAGCTAGGAAATCAATAGCATCATCAACATTAGTTACTAATGTCTCTCTATCGAAATATCTTAAATATAAATTCATTGAAAAGTATTTTTCTATCCTAAAATAAAACAAAAAAATGAGCGGAAAACGGGACTCGGACCCGCGACCCCAACCTTGGCAAGGTTGTGCTCTACCAACTGAGCTATTTCCGCGTTCACCATTAAAAAAATCACTTTGCTTAAGAATAAACTTCAATTAAAAATGTACAGCCTATTTCTTGAGCTTTAATATTATTGTGTGAAGAGGAGGAGACTCGAACTCCCACGTCGCAATTGACACTACCCCCTCAAAGTAGCGCGTCTACCTATTCCGCCACCTCTCCATCACAAGCCATTCCGAACGAATGGTGCCCAGAACAGGACTCGAACCTGCACGCCTCGCGGCACACGCACCTGAAACGTGCGCGTCTACCAATTCCGCCACCTGGGCTTGTTCCTTTTTGGTTCACTAAATGACTGAGGAATCAGAACCAAAAAGTTGTTTCAGAATGTTTGGAGCGGAAAACGGGACTCGGACCCGCGACCCCAACCTTGGCAAGGTTGTGCTCTACCAACTGAGCTATTTCCGCTTGTCATTATCCTTACTTCAAGGAGCATTTCTCTAAATGCGGTTGCAAAGGTAATGCTTTTTTCCGAACCCACAAACTTTTTGACCGTTTTTTTTCAGAAAATCAGTTTTTTTGTCCTTTTGATCGCATTAATCCGCTTTGATTCTTCCGAAAAGAGACTCAGTCCATGCGGTTTTTGTAATCATCGTAACCAAACTGACGCAGTATTTCCAATTCTCCATTGTTGCGCACGATGGCTATGCCTGGATGGGTGATGCCGTTGAATGTGCATGTTTTGACGGTGGTGTAATGAATCATGTCTTCGAAGATGACGTTCTCCCCTACCCTCAATTCGTGGTCAAATTGCCAATAGCCCATAAAATCGCCACTCAAGCAACTATTGCCCCCAAGCCTATAGGTGAATGTTTTGCCCGTCAGCATACCCTTATCCTGCGAATCGTTTACGTGTTGGGCTCCACGCACATCAGGATAGTAGGGCATTTCCAGACAGTCGGGCATGTGACACGTAAAGCTCACGTTCAGGATGGCGGTGCGGATGCCCTTGTCCTCCACCACATCCACTACCTGAGACACAAGTGGCCCCGTTTGCCATGCAAAAGCGCTTCCGGGCTCCAAGATGACTTTCAGGTGAGGATATCGTCTGCGGAAAGACTGCAGCAGATTTACCAGAAGCTCCACATCATAATCTCTGCGCGTCATCAGATGCCCGCCACCAAAATTGATCCACTTCAGTTGTTCAAACCAACCAGAAAACTTCTGCTCAATGTGTGCCAGCGTACGCTGAAAAACATCAGATCCACTCTCGCAGTGGCAATGGCAGTGGAAACCATCTATGTCGGCAGGCAATTGGGCAGGCAGTTTGTCGGCCGTCACTCCAAAGCGGGTTCCTGGGGCGCACGGATTGTAGAGCAGCGTCGCCACCTCAGAATATTCAGGATTGACACGCAACCCAAGGCTCAGCCCGGGATTGCCACTCTTCACCCGACTGTGGTATCGCTCATACTGGCTGAGCGAATTGAAGGTGAGATGGCTCGAACAGCTCGCTATCTCGTCTATCTCGTAGTCAGTATAGGCCGGCGAGAAGGTGTGTGCCTTGCTGCCAAATTCTTCTACCGCCAGACGGGCCTCGCAGAGCGAACTGGCAGTAGTGCTCCCAATATACTCGCGGAAGACTGGGAAGGTTCTCCACAAGGCAAAAGCCTTAAAGGCAAGGATGATCTCCACACCGGCCCTACAGGCCACGCTGTTGATGAGTTCCAAGTTGCGGCGAAGCAACCGCTCTTCCACAATGTAAAAAGGCCTGTCGAGCCCCTCAAAAGTCTGTACATTTATCTTCATTTCCTCGATTCTTCATTTATTCAACATTTTTTACAAGAATTGGCCACTTGTGGCCATTCGCTGCCGTCAGAGGTGTATTCGGGAAATTCGTTATATTCGTTGTTGTAGAGATGTCGCAGTATGGCATCTCTACTCCCGAAACTTCAGTTAATGGCCAATGTCTAACAGTTCCTCCGGACGACTGATGAAATTGGTGGCTCCGTGTCGCTCCAAAAAGTCACGATCGCGGAACCCCCACAACACGCTAATGCATGGCAGCGAGCTGTTGCGAGCCGTCTCTATATCGACTTCGCTGTCGCCCACATAGACCGCTCCCTGCTTGCCAACCCCCAACTGGCGCAGAGCTTCCTCCACTGTGTCGGGGGCGGGTTTTCTGCGTATGTCTTCTCGCTCACCGATAGCCACCTCCACGAGGTCGCCAAAATAATGGTTGCAAAGTTCTGCCGTTGCTGCATAGAATTTATTGCTCACCACGGCCACGCGCTTGCCTTGGCGCCGTAGTTCAACTAGAGTATCAGTGATGCCAGGATAAGGACGTGTAAAGTCGCGGCTATGCTTCAGATAATGTCGGCGGAAGGTTTCGAGGATGGATTCAAACTGAGGGTGTTGCTCACCACCAGGCACTGCCCGCTCTATCAACTTTCGCACACCGTTGCCAACGAAGTGTCTTACTTCGTCGGTGGTGCGTTCAGGAAGCCCGAATGTGCGCAGGGCATGGTTAGTGCTGGCGGCCAAGTCATCGAGTGTGGAGAGCAAGGTTCCATCGAGGTCGAATATGTACGTGTCGTAGCTTTTCATTTTTCTGACTATTTTTTGAAGTTAAGGTCCATCTGTTATTCGCTCTTCTTGCGCATACCCAGGCCTCATTCCTGTAGCTTCTCTGTACGCTGGCTTCGTACGATCATGGTCCTTATTTTAGCGTTGAACTGCGTTGACTCCATTAGCTGCTCTATGCTGACATTCATTCGGTAGCGCCATTGATTGTAGCTGTCGCCGGGTTGGTTGATGCGCTCCTCTCGCACGTTCTTGCCACGCAGTCCACTGTCCATGGCAAGCCAGTCCTGTATGGCGAACATGCAAACCATCGACGGGCAGTACAGATGGCGGGCGATGATTTCCTCGGCCATCTGTGCAGGCAGCGACTCAGGCGCGCGTCCCTGCTTCTGGAGCATGGTGGCATAGTAGCGCTGTGTACGCCCCGGATTTTCTTCCCACCATAGTCTCATAGGCGCCATGTCATGGGTGGCAAAGGTAGCTACGCTACGGTAAGGATATGCATCGAGATGTGAAAACTCTATGCCACGCAGCTTTGGCATATCCTGCACCTCGAGGGTGAGTATGCGAAGAGCGTCAAGTGTAGGCTCGGCGCAGGCGGGAAGCATGCCCAAATCTTCGGCACAAACCAGCATTCGTGTCTCTGAGAGCAGCTCAGAGAGTTTCTTGTAGGCTTCGAATCCCCAGAAGTCGTTGTGGCGCTCGTAGAAATAATTGTTGTAAAGCCGCATGAAGGCATCTTTTTCCTCAGCCGTAAGCACCTCATAGACCGGTGCGTTGAAGGCTCCTGAACGCGGATGATACATTCCACTTTGGCGCGGGTCTTCTACAAAGAGTACGTTCTGCAGCACTTGCATGAGTCCTTCCTTTATCCATAGGCTGTTTTCGTCAGTGCGTCCCTTGAAGTGCCGCTCCACTTTCAATTGGGTGTCGTATTCGGGTCTGATGTCGTAAAGTCCGTATGCCTTGGGTATTAAGAAATGTTCACGCACGTAGTTGGCGTGCAGACCGAAGAGACGTTGGAGCAGCCGGTCGTTGACGAAAGGGTGACTCATGAGTTCGCGGCGAAAGGATAGCCCCGTCTGTCCGATTTCATCTTCACTCATGGGCAACGATGGAGCAAAGTGTCCACAAGTGGCATGAACGAAGGACTGTGGGATTTCCCAAATGCGGAAGTATCCAATGACGTGATCCATGCGGAAGGCGTCAAAAAACTGCTCCATGTGGGCAAAACGTCTCCTGAACCACTCATATATGGTCATTGGACGCTGGTACGCGGTGTCTGAAGTGTGTACAGCGGCAGAATTGGTACGAGCAGTTCCATCGGACGGCCCCCATCGGTAGGTGGGAAAGCCCCAGTTCTGCCCATTTGGCGTGAATTTATCGGGAGGCGTACCAGCATGGCTGTCCGTATTGAAGAAATCTGGGTGCATCCACGTTTCAACACTGTCACGGCAGATGCCGATGGGCAGGTCGCCCTTCAGTGCTACCCCTTGGCTCCGCGCATACTGTGCGACTTGCTTCAGCTGACGCCAAAGATGATATTGCACGTAGAAAATCTTTCGCACCTCGGGAGTTTTTTCACAAAAAGCCTCAACGGCCTTGGTATCATATTCAGAAAACTCTTTCCATTCTGCAAAGCAGGCTGTGTGGAAACGGTCACGCAACACACAGAAAACTGCATAGGGCCGCAACCACCAGCCATTTTCGTCGGCGAATCGTCTGTAGTCAGGCGAACTTAAAGTCTGGCTACCCGACTGGGCGTACATTTCGTCCACATACTCATTCTTTACGCGGTCAACGGCCATATAGTCACTGTAGCCAAAACTGTTCAGTTCGCCCCGCCGCCGCTTGTAGGCGGTCATTCGCGCAGGATTGGCCAGCTCACCCAGTTCCTCCAAATCCAAATAATGGGGGTGAAGGGCAAAAGCCGATACAATGTTGTAGGGATGAGAGTCGGTCCAAGAGTGGGTGCAGGTGGTGTCGTTGACGGGCAGCACCTGTATCATGCGCATGCCCGTTGCCACCGCCCAATCGACCATGCGGCGCAGGTCTCCAAAGTCGCCAACGCCCCAACTATGCTCCGAGCGTAAGGAGAACACGGGTACCACCACTCCCGCCACGCGCCACAAATCCTCACGCAAACGGAGACTCTCGCCGTAAAGCACCAGCACTTGGCCGTCTGCCACCTGGTGTCCATCGGTGGAACGATTGTCACCCTCCTCCCATGCCTTGAGCGTCCTGGTTCGGTCGTCGATCACTACATATTTATATTCTAGTGGCATCTGCACTCCGTCGATGTTAACCGAGAGCATCCATTCATAGTCGCCCACATGGGTCATAGGCAGAAACCTCACAGGATTCCAGTTGCCTAAGGCAGGATGGTTGCCGCAGAGGGCGAGTGACTCTCCTTTGCGCAGCTGTGGCGCCGAAACACGGAAGATGATGGTCTTACGGTAGAGAGGAACTCGCTGAGGGACCACGGGCTGACATGATTGGTGAATAGTAGTAGTGAGCCACGCCTTGGAATAAAGATGGTATTGCAGAGGGCGGTCGCGCCAAACATCGGGAAACACGTAGTTCTTGGTGCTGTCGCAAGCATATAAGCGCGGCACCAGGCACCATTCGCAGCGCACCACCTGTCCTTGACTATCCACCACTTGGTAATGGTAGAAGAACGACACCACCGGATTGCGGCGTGATTCCATAAGGGCCGTCTCCACTGCCCACTCTGCGCCATCCTGGGTCTGCATAGGCAGTTCTTGCTTTCGCTGGCGACCGTCAGCACCAGTATAAGTAATCACCACGTGGAGGCTCTGCCCCCAAATGGTGCTGTAATTGAGACTGAACTTGAGTTTCATAAGTGCAAATATACGCTATTTTTCTGACATTGCAAACCCAAGAGGAAAAGATTTTCCATTTTTCCTTTCTCCGTCTCGTTTTTTTCACCTACCTTTGCACTCGAATCGAACCGACACATGTGTCGGCCACTATTACATTGTCATCACCAAAACACAAGAAGAAAACCGTCATCACCAAGACCCAAGAAAACAGCAAAAACTTATGAACAAGAAATTCATCCGCCGATACCTCCTACCCGCCCTTATATGCGGACTGGCCGTCATTGGACTGCTCTATTTTTATTTCGCGTCAGATTTCTCAACCAAAGAGGAGATACAGTATGTCTGCATCGACCGCGACGACAACCTCGACTCGGTATTCGCCAAACTCGCGCCCATAGCAAAACAGCATGCCCTGACGGGTTACAAGACGCTGGTACGTCACTCCGGTTATGCCGATCACATACGCACAGGACGCTACGCCATCGCACCAGGGGACGGGGCTTTCACTGTGTTCCGCCACCTAAAAAATGGAATCCAGACACCCGTCAATCTGACCGTCCCCTCGGTACGCACACTTGACCGACTGGCCTCTGTAGTGGGCAGGAAACTCATGATCGACAGCGCGGAAGTGATGCAGGCTCTTAACGATCCTGTAGTCATGCACAAATATGGATTCGACTCCACCACCATTTCCTGCCTCTTCATCCCCAACACCTACGACATGTACTGGAACATCAGTTTGGATAAGTTCCTCGACCGTATGAAGAATGAACACGACAAATTCTGGAACGCCGATCGCCAAGCCAAGGCTAAGATGGCTGGACTAACACCTAACCAGGCCGTAACGCTGGCAAGCATTATCGACGAGGAAACAGCCGACGACGGCGAGAAACCCATGATAGCAGGCATGTACCTCAACCGACTCAAGATAGGAATGCCACTACAGGCCGACCCCACCATCAAGTTTGCACTCAAGCAGTTCGACCTGCGCCGCATTTGGGGATACATGCTCAAAGTGGACAGCCCCTACAACACCTACATCAACACCGGACTGCCCCCAGGGCCTATTCGAGTGCCGTCAGTGGCAGGCATCAATGCCGTGCTCGACCACGCCCGCCACAACTATCTCTACATGTGCGCGAAAGAGGACTTTAGCGGCACCCACAACTTTGCCGTCACCTACGCCGAGCACCTGCAGAATGCTGCAAAATATGCACAAGCACTCAACCAACGGGGTATAAAATAAGTTTTTAATAATTTATGGTTGCATGGTGGTTGCATACTTTTTAAAAATACTCGACAACCATTATGCAACCATTAATCGATTTGTTCTCAAACCACAACCGTCCTGATTTTCTGCAACTTACTCGCTGTTAGGTGATCCCGTTGGGACTCGAAATCTGAAAAACAGGGAAAAACAGATGGACTCATTCAGCTCTTACCTCTGCCTTTCCCTGCCTTTCAAATAAAGGTTCTTTTGTTCTTATTTCATCAGCACCTTCACAGCCCGGCCGCCAATCTTCACTACGGCCACGCTGCCTGTGCCCATCTGAGTGCTTATCTTGGTGTTGCTTCCTCGGCTCAGGTTGCTGCCCAACTCACGGCCATTCACATCATACACACTCACCTGCGTGCCCTCGGGCACTCCCTGCACACTCACCTCACCATTCTCGGCCTGAATCAACACAGGCATGGCTTGCATGGGCTTCACGCCAAGTGACTCGTCTGTAGTGAACTGAGCCTCCATCCACACCAGTGTGGCCGTTGCCACGTCAGAATCCTCCATGCCGTTCTTTGTGGCATAGACGCTGATGTTATAGGTGGCAGAAAGGTAGATGGTGCTTCCCGTGAAACTGCCAATGTCATAGTCGTTTATTTCTGAGACAAACTCCACTCCATCTGTTACACAAGAGAATGTCAATTTCTTGTTCGCATAGCTGATGGTCGGTTTGGCACATTTACCATCGCCTGTTTCACCACCGCCTGTACCCTTAATATTTGAAAAATCTTTCCATCCTATAGTGTTTTTGTACTTATCTATCGAACCTGTGGGCACATACAAAGTAGCACCATTAAAAGAGTTTTGGCTAAACGATCTGTTGCTTGAAGCTTTCCCATAAATGTCAAAAGGGTTCTCTATCAAGGAGGTGATCAGGTTGAGATTATAACAATTCTCAAAAGCTTTTGTTCCAATACTGGTAACAGAAGTGCCTATGGTCAACTCCCTCATGTTGGCGCAGTTATAAAAAGCACTTCCACCTATTGTAATTACAGAATTAGGAATAGTGACGGAGGTCAGGCCGCTGCAGCCAGAGAAAGCAGAGTCTCCGATGCTGGTCACGGAGTTGCCGATGGTCAACTCTGTTATTCCATCGCAATTTCCAAATGCTCTTGCACCTATACTTGTCACTCCTTCGCCAATGATAACAGAGTAAAGGCCGCTGCAGCCAGAGAAAGCATAGTCTCCGATGCTGGTCACGGAGTTGGGGATGGTGATGGAGGTAAGGCTGGAGCAACTTTGGAAAGCATAATCTCCTATACTGGTTACAGAGTTGCCGATGGTGATGGAGGTTAGGCCGCTGCAATTATAGAAAGCATCGTTTCCTATACTGGTTACAGAGTT
>OCTX012171798.1_pt1 | contig 21535 bp, 14 predicted proteins | sample 1539691 | NCBI WGS metagenome assembly OCTX01 (sample SAMN02144231, study PRJEB22623) | gut metagenome | biome: sheep rumen | host: Ovis aries | place: New Zealand
CTGCTCTTATGATCAGTCAAGCGGGTCCCTGCTGTGTGACGGCAATGGTGTCAAGATCGTCACCGTTTTCGATGAGGACGGAGAAATCGCGTCCCGGACCATCGCATCCAGCGGAGATTCTGCCGAGTTCTTCTTTGACGGCCTTAACCTCACCTGGGAAGACCACGAAGAGCAGGCCGGAAGAGATATGCTTTTCGAGAAGCTGGATTATTGAGATTCCGGATATAAACCAATTCACATTGCGGAACGGTCCGATACGATCTGTAGTCAGGACATAGAAATACCCCCGGGCAGTTTCACATTTCCGTGTCCTGCCTGGGGGCAGTATTTCAGTGTCCTGCCGGGGGCTGCAGATCATTCAGTCTGATCTGGTCTGTCATTATTGCATTTTTCAGATCCGACTTGTAACCAACATTCTAAGTCTTTTTTCTCCTGATTAATGCGGAGCACAGCCTGCTCACGCAGAAGTTTTTTTGTAATCTTTCCGTTTGATGTCCGCGGCCATTCCTTTCCGGAAATAAAAAAGTAGTATTTCGGAACCTGGAAGGATGCGAGATTCCCGCTGCAGAATTCAATGATCCGGTTCTTGACAGCCTGACTGAAAGACGCAGGCTCAATGAAAGCAGCACCTACCCAGCCCAGTTTTTCATCCGGGATTCCAATCGTCTGTGCCTGGATGACATCTCTGGATTCGGAAATCACCTGGTCGACATAGAGGGGGGAAACATTCTCCCCGTTGATCTTGTAATTGTCTCCGTCCCTTCCCAGAAAAACAAGAAAACCGTCTTTGTCAAACCATCCGAGATCACCGGAGCGGAGCCATCCGTCCTTTGTAAAGACGCTTTTATTGACGTCGTCTCTATTGTAGTATCCCTTCGTAATGATTGACCCCCGGCAGATCAGTTCGCCCGTATGTCCCTGCGGCAGGTCTTCGAGCGTATCGGGATCCACGACCCGGTATTCGACCAGTTTCCCGGAGAAATGATCCGTCAGGACACGTCCGAGTGTGCGGCGGAGTTTTTCCAGATCCCCGAAAGAGACTTCCGGAGGCGTCTGGACAGACGCCCCGCTCGTCTCGCTCATTCCGTAGCCGGTTACAATCTCTACCTCGCCGAGTCTTTTTTTCATCTCGTCCCAGAGCCAGTCCGGGCAGACAGATGCGGAGCAGTATACTGCGTGCAGTGCATGCAGATCATAGAAGTCGAAATCAGGAACAGCCAGAAGCTTCTGCATGGCGGAAGGAACGCACAGGATATCCTGTATACGGTATTTCTGGAGCATGGTAAGAGTCTTCCGCTCGTCAAAACGCCCCTGCATACACAGAAGCGTCCCGCCGACAAAAATCACGGACAAAAGGCCTTCGATGTAGCCGTAGACATGGAAAAGCGGAACCGTAATCAGTACCCTCCGTCCATCTTCAAAAGCGCGGTTCAGGCAGTTGGCAAAGGCACTGCGGAGAATCATGTCATGGGTGAGAACAACACCCTTGGGAGCGCCGCTGCTCCCGGATGTATAGATAATGTCACAGGGAAGCTCCGCCGCACCGGGTTCCGCATCCCGTGTCCGGTCATGGTTTTCCTCTGCCTGCGCCAGCACGCCCATAAAGATTTCCCAGCTGATGATTTGATTACCCGGGCTGTCCGGATGACGCAGGAGGATGATCCGGCGCAGGCCGGCGCACTGCTGCAGGGATTCCATGTCCTCCGTCTTGTCGGAGACAAGGATCGACGTCCCGGTCTCGGACAGAATATAACACTTCTGCTGAAGCGGCAGTTTGCGGTTCAGGGGCACCTTTACAGCTTCCGTCCTGGCAATGGCAAAGGTAAGGATCAGATATTCAATCGTGTTGTTCAAATTGACTGCGATCCGGTCTCCTTTCTGAGCACCCAGCTGCAGGAGCGCGTTCGCTGCCTTGTCAGACTGTTCCAAAACCTGTCTGTAAGTCATGTTCCTCTGCCCATCCTGATACAGGAGTCTGTCCGGCCATCTGGACGCAGCCTCTCGAAGATGACCGTAGATTGTCCGTTTTGTCCATAAAGGATAATTCTCCCGCAGCCAGTCACGTCTGTGAGCCAGCCTTTCCGGGATACCGGATGAGGATGTACGGAAAGCATCTTTCTCATCGGCAGCCACCGCTTCATGTCCCTTTTCTTTTCCCGCCGCCTTCATCATGACCTCCTTGTATTTATACTTATTAACGAACCGGCTTACCTCTTAGTCAATCAGATTCTCCATGATTTCATTGTAGCGGCCGCACGACTGCAGGTCATTATACAGGATAGTCAACCAGGCAAAAGACCTTTGTCGGAAAATGAAAAAAGACAGGTCTTACTGGTCACATGCTGACCGAAACGCCTCCTGATCACGGCGCTGTTTTTGATATTGTGAAGTTGTGAGTCATCATGGGTGAGGAGATTCACCCTTTTTTCCCATTGTACTGATTGCTTTAATCATGCTGCCTTCCGGTCATAAAGGCGGATAAAGAGGAGTGTGAGGATCAGGGAGATTGCTGCGAATATACCGGCGATCACGAAAGCCGGTGCATAGGTGCCGGTCCTCTGGACGACTTTTGTCGCAGAAAGAGGTCCGATGAACGCGGCGATGCCGTAGGCTGTGAAGATGATACCGTAGTTCATGCCGCCGTTTTTCATCCCGAAGGTCCTGTAGACGATACCGGGAAAGATTGACAGTGTTCCGCCGAAGCATACACAGAGAATAATCAGTGAAGCAATGAAAACGGGGAAGGAGGAGGCACGGCTCATAAGGATCATGTCAACCGTGCTGACTGCCAGACAAAGGACCACGCCCGGGAACTGTCCGATTTTATCGGAGAGGGAGCCCATACCGATACGGCCCAGGAAATTGACGACAGCCATGATCCCGACCAGGAGCGCTGCCTGGGAAGGAGTGATACCGGCAACGGTCTGTCCAATCGCAGAGGCGTGACTGATCAGCATCAGACCGGATACGCTTCCGCCCAGAAAGATAAGCCAGAGAAAATAGAAACGCGGATCGCGCAACATCCCGCGCCAGTCTTTTTCAATGACGGGGGTCTTCTCTTTTTCTGATGCAGCAGAGGCCTTTTCCCCGACGGTATCTTTGGAGGATTCGGCAATGACGGTGTCTGCAGGATCCTTTTTTCGGCCCTCTGCGGCTCCTGCCGGTGATTTCTTTTCCGGGTCACGGACGAACAAGAGGACAGGTACTACCATAATGACTGCAAAAAGGATTCCCAGCGCACGGAAGGCAGCCGGCACCCCTGAAGCAGTCAGGATTTTGCTGGCAAAGGGGGCCAGAAAAAGGGATGCGAGTCCTGTCGCACCGACAGTGACGCCGCTGGCTAATCCAGGCTTGTCAGGAAACCAGCGGTTAGCAACGGTGATGCAGGGACCGTAGCAGAAACCGGAACCTATGGGGGCAATAATACCTATGGTCACATAAAGCATCCACAGGTCAGATACGAAGCCTGTCAGGAACCATCCGGCGGCCCAGAGGACACCGGCGGCGGCGATGGTTTTTTTAGCTCCGAAAACATCGAGGGCTTTTCCGCCCGGGATGGCCGCAACGGACAGCATCAGCAGCAGGATCGAATAGGCAAGGGTGACCGCACCGTAATCCCAGCCGTGTGCTTCGGCAAGAGGTCCGGACAAAACGCTCCAGGCATAGACACCTCCGGTGGCAAAGGTGCTCATGGCCAGTGCGATAAGGATGATCATCCGGTTCGGTTCTTTTTTATTCATAATCTTCTCTCCTCCGGCAATAACCTGGTACATGGAAGGACCGGCATGTGTGTAGTATTGTGCTTTGCATATGAAAGCCCGGAGGGAATGGATGAGCCGCATCCACTCCCTCCGGGTTTTCGGGGAATGTGCAGATAACGAACAGATGGCTTTGTGGAGAATCTGCTTTTCTTTAAAGAACGCCGAGTTTTCTGCCTTCAAAACGGAGTTCATCGCGGAAGTCGGGGTGCGCTATGGCGATCAGAGCCTCGGCCCGCTGGCGTTCCGTCTTGTACTTGAGGTTGGCGATGCCATACTCGGTGACAACATAGTTGATGTCATAGCGGGGTACGGTCACAATGTTGCCGTGCGCATGGAAGGGAACGATCTTGGAGATGGTGTCGCCCTTGGCGGTGGAATTCAGTGCCAGGATGGATTTTCCGCCTTTAGACAGCTGGGCGCCGCGCACATGGTCAAGCTGACCGCCGATGCCGGAGTACTGGATTCCGCCGATGCTCTCGGAGTTGGCCTGTCCCTTGAGGTCGATCTCCAGACAGGCATTGATGGAGACCTGCTTGTAGTTCTGGCCGATGATGTATGGATCATTAACATAGTCGACCGGATGGACTTCAAACATGGGATTGTTCTCACAATAGCGGTAGAAGGCCTCGGAGCCCGCCAGCTGGGAGCCGATGCAGACACCTTTGTTAATGGTCTTCATACTGTTGGTAATGACACCGGCTTCGACGAGTTCCATCATGGATTCGGTCAGGGTCTCGGAATGGACACCCAGGTTCTTTTTGTCCATGAGATTGCGGGCGATGGCATCCGGAAGGGCGCCGATGCCCAGCTGAATGGTGGAATCATCCTCAATCAGGCTTGCGCAGTAATCTGCGATCTTCTGTGTTTTTTCATTGACGCCTGCGCGTCCGATCGTGTACAGGGGAGACTCCTGACAGACAATATAGTCGATGTCATCGATGTGCAGCATCTTGCCGCCGATCCGTGGGAAATTGGGATTGATCTGGGCGACGACCTTTCCCTTAGCGGCAGTGCGGACTGCCGGCTCGGTAAAAGAGCAGTCGACACCAAAGGAACACATGCCGTTTTCATCCGGCTCTGTGACCTGCACAAAGGCCCAGTGGGGATTGAGGATATCCGAGACAGCGAACATCTCGGGCCATTTGTGGAAGTTGGTGCCGCCGATGTATTCGACAGTGCCTTCCCGATATCCGGGGCGGGAATTCGGCCCCAGGAAAGTGGATACGTGCCTGAAATGCCCCGCATAGGCAGGATCCACACAGCGGTTCGACCCCGGGCTCATGCCGTGGATGATGGTGACGTCGTGTTTTTCCATGCCGTGATCATAGAGTGTCTCGACCAGGGCGGGCGGCTCGCCCAGCCAGTCGCCGAAAATAATCTTGTCCCCGTCCTGCACGAGAGAGACGGCATATTCGGCGGATACGATTTTATCTGCGTATTTTTCTTTCCAGTTCATGATGTTCTCCTGTGCCGCGGCGCTCGTGTGCAGCGGTGAAATGCGGTGAAATTCAGTTCGCAAGTCTTTCGTGTCAGGCCTGATAGACCTGCATTTTGTATATCCCAGGCATTACGGACATTATCCGGGACTCTCTCATGAGTCCTGCTCCTTGCAAGGTGGGAATTTATTCTGCCCACTTGAGCATGGTCGCCATAGATCCGGTCTGGCAGAGTTTTCCGTCCTGGTTGATGATCTTGTAGCCGATGTTGAGAATGCCGCTGTCAGGCTTGGACCTGGACTGGTCGCAGGAGAGAACTTCAATCTCACAGTGGATGGTATCACCGATTTTAATGGCACCGACGAATTTCCACTCGGTTGAGAGGGCTGCGATAGCACTGCCGTCGACGAGGCCCATCTTGCCCCAGAGGCCGCAGGCGATGGAGGATCCCAGAAGTCCGTGGGCGATCCTGCCCTTGAAGGGAAGCTTCTCCGCATAGGTCTGGTCGGTATGGATGGGATTGAGGTCCCAGGTGATACCTGCGAACAAAACAACGTCTGTTTCTGTCACGGTCTTTGCTGCTGTGGTGAAAACATCACCCACCTTGAATTCACTCAGATAACGGAAGGTGCGATTCTCTTTACTCATGGTCTTTCCTTTCTGTCAAAAAACGAAGATTCATTACTCGCTCGCGAGTCATGCGCAGGATCCCGCGGCTGAAATTACCGGTATCAGGCAATAAAGAAGAAACAACAAGCGGAAGGACGGTGCCTGTGCACTGCATCCTTCCGCCCGCATAGGTTCAATATTCAGGTGGATCAAATCCGGAATCACCCGGTTACTCACAGTAGGACTGTGAACAGCAGCATCATTCGTACTTGCTGAGCACGTGACGGCCAATGATCATGCGGCAGATCTCGCTGGTGCCTTCTCCGATGGTAAGGAGCTTGGCATCGCGGTAGAAACGCTCTACCTCGTACTCATTGCAGAGGCCGTAGCCGCCCATGATCTGAACGCCCTTGTCGCAGACTCGGACACACATTTCAGAGGAGAACATCTTCAGCATGGTCGCCTCGGCACTGAACTTCATGCCGGCATCGCTCATGCGGGCAACTTCGTACATCATACGGCGGGCGACTTCAATCTCGGTCTCCATTTCAGCAAGCTTATGGTTGATCGCCTGATACTCGCAAATGGGTCTTCCGAATGTCACGCGCTCTTTGGCATATTTCGTTGCGCGCTCGAGAACACCCTGCGCCATACCGACAGCAACTGCAGAGATCGCGATGCGGCCGTCATCGACACATTTCATGAAGAGCGGGAATCCCTTGTTGACCTCACCGACGATATTTTCTTTGGGAACACGGACATCCTGGAAGCTCAGAGGGCAGGAGTAGGAGGAGCGGTTGCTCATCTTTTCCTCGGGCTTGCCGATGTCAAGACCGGGTGTATTGCGGGGAACGATCAGAACGCTGATTCCGCGGCTTCCCTTTGCATCGGGGTCGGTCTTGGCTGCGACCAGGAAAGTATCTGCATAAGTGGAGTTGGTGATGAATGCCTTGGAGCCGTTGATGACGTACTCGTCGCCGTCAAGAATCGCCGTTGTCTTAGTTGCAGCAGCATCGGATCCGGACTGGGGCTCGGTCAGCGCGAATGCGCAGAGGGTTTTGCCGGATGCGGCAGGTACGAGGAATTTCTGCTTCTGCTCTTCGGTTCCTGCATGCAGCAGGGGCATGGATCCGAGGGAAGTATGTGCATCTATGATGGAGGCAAGGGAAGAAGAATGTCTCGCGATCTGCTCCATGACCAGGACATCACTGAGATGATCCATTCCTGCTCCGCCGTACTCCTCGGGAACACAGACACCCAGGAATCCGAGCTCGCCGCACATCTTGACCTCTTCCATGGGGAAGGCATGTGCCTCGTCCAGCTCACGGACGGTTTTTGCGACGGTGTTATCGGCGAAGTCTTTGGCCAGTGCCTGAATAGCCAGCTGATCTTCTGTCAGAAAATACTTGTTCTCCATGATTTCCTCCTTAAATAAATAAAAGTAACAATCCCTTACATTTTGGTTTTACTCAGTTTGCCGGTTACAGGTGCTCAAAAGGCTTATCTCCCGAAACATTTTGATCTCCGCTTTCAAACCGATGTACACAACTCTCTTTGGTGTTTTTATTCTACCAACCGGGGTATTCTCTGTCTTTGTACGCTTCAGTCAATCGGAAAAGAATCCTTTGTCAAAATATGAAAACGGGCAAAAGCACCTTCCCGGCACATGGCATACCAGCATGAGTGCTATACGCCATTTTGCCGGTATGTCCCCTCATGGAGTCTGCGATGTTCACCCGCATAATCACGGATGCGCAGAGACATAGCCAGCCGCATGAGAAGTTCAGGGTCGCTGCGGATATCGCGTCCCATGATCTCCTCAATCATGGAGAAGCGGTACTTGATCGTGTTATAGTGCACTCCCAGGTCAACAGCCGTCGACTTCATGTTGCAGAAGTTCAAAAGATAAGTTCGAAGGGTATCCAGATATTTAGTGCCGAATTCTTTATCATATGCAGACAGTCTGGTAACAATCGGGTGCTCGTAAAGTGCAGCCGGATAAACGCGAAGCGAAGCGTTCATGACATCGTAAAGAAAGTAGTCTTCATAAGAACAGATATGCGGCAGTGTTTTGTCACCGGGCTCTGCGTAAAGAGAAGCTTTCAAAGCCTGTTTATAGGCTAGCGGGATGAAGGAATCGTCCTCAAAGGGAAAGCTCTGGCCCGCATACAGGTCATATTTTTTACAGCACTCCTCGATAGCTGCACAAATAGATCTGCGGGTCGCCGAAGATACATTCCGCATGGAAAAAAGGAGCAGAAGATGGTGGTTGTAGACCGCGCTCACATGTGTATAGATTCCCTGCCTCAAATATTCCCTAAGCCGTCCGAAAGCGACATTTTCCGCACTCATTCCTTCTATGCGGCGGGTAAGGCAGATAAGTGTTTTATCGGAGCCGAGCTGATAACTGCTGTTCCTGCGTGTAAGAATCTCCGCCATGTCACGGGTCCCGCATTTGATCAATTCAAGGAAATAACTGTCTCTGGTGTCATCCATGGCACCCAGAATATTGGAATCCGCATTGTAAAAAATCGTCAACGCTCTCGCGGCGGCAATCAGATTTGATGCATCCGTATCTGTGAACGGCCGGATGTAGTCATACAGTCCAAGAAAACCGCAGAACTTTCCGCGGTAAAAAAGAGGTGTCCGGAGCGCGCTATAGCCGCCCGGCAGGTCACTGTGAAATGTATGGTTCACGCCCTTGCGGATTTTTGCCAGTATCTCATTCTTTTCCATTGAGCTGATGATACTCTCGGAGACGAAATGTTCGGTAATAGACTCCTTCCAGAGCGGAATCTCGATTTCAACATTCCGGGAGGCATACATGATCCGGAACCGGGTATCCACCATTGTGAGCGGGTTGCCCAGCAGTTCCGTCATCCGATCGAAAAAGACCTGTATATCGGGGTTCTCCGCAAGGAGCTCCAGCAGATCGGCGTTCAGTTCCCGGTTCATCATCTGTTCATGCATTTGTATACCTCCTGCCCGCAATAGATGTGATGCAATATGTTTGTATAACGCCCCAACCGCCCGGCATTTCGGAGAAAAGCCGGGCGGTTGTAAATTCCTGGAATACTGTTTTTCCTGCCGCAGCAGAAATCAAGCCTGATAACCGTCGACACCCTTGAAGGAGGCATAGCCGTCGTCTGCCATGACCGTGGAGCCGTTGATGGCACTTGCCTCAGGCAGAGACATCAGATAGATCGCATTGGCGATTTCTTCCGGCATAATAATCCTGCCCTTCATGTGCAGTCTGCTGCCAATCTCCTCAATAGGCTTGTCGATCATACCGGTCTTGACCCAGCCGGGAGCCACGGAAACGACACGGATTCCGTAAGGTGAAAGTTCTCTTGCCATCGCCTGGGTAATCATGCGCACACCGCCCTTACTGGCGTGGTAGCCGATGGACTCTGTGTTGGCCATGATTCCGCAGATGGAGCCGACATTGACGATCACGCCGGATTTTACCTTCACCATTTCTTTTGCAGCATAGTGACTGAGATAGATGGTTCCCATGAGGTTGATCATAATGGTCTTCTCGACATCCTTCAGATCAATCTCTGTGAAAGCGGCTCTTTCGCCGACGACGCCGGCTACGTTTGCCACCACGTCGATCCTGCCATATTTTTCCATTGTTTTTTCAACGATCATGCGGCAGTCGTCCTCTTTCGAGACATCCGCCTGAATAAAAGTCACCTCTCCGACTGCTTCCAGAGCCTTGATGCTTTCCTCAATCACGTGACGGCCGAGAATGATAACCTTATCTCCTTTTTCCAGAAACTTTTTCGCTGTGGCAAATCCGATTCCTTTTGTTCCGCCGGTTACGATCACAACATTATTCATGGAGTACTCCTTTCAAAAACGAAATTTTTTGTGGACAGTCACGTCCGGCCTCAAGTCCTGCAAGCCGGATGCGGGCTGCAGCAGCCTCTGTCAAAGTGCAGTCATCCGGGTCATCTCTTAATTCTGGAGACAAGAAGCGCGCTGACGACCGCCATACCCATGCAGATGAACATAGGCACGTAGTAGGTACCGGTTGCAGAAGCGACAGCTGTCAGAACGAATCCGATGATCGTTCCGCCCAGGTTTCCGAAGATCAGGCAGAAGCCGGATGCCTCTGCAGCAATGCTGGGATGGCCGAGTTCCGGAGGAATTGCCCAGAAGGGACCCATAACCGTGGAAACGGCCGCGTAAGCGATGACCATGAAAACAGCCAGAAGTGTCCCGCCGGAAACCGCGACGATCAGAAGGCTTGCCGCAATTACAATATTGCCGATGCAGACGATCTGCCAGCGGCTTCCCTTAAAGACTTTGTCGGAGATCAGTCCTCCGAGAGGGGAGCCGAGGATGGAAGTAAAGAATGTGATACTTGCCACGCCGTTTGCCAGAGCCATGTCGATGCCCTTTTCCAAAAGAAGGCCGTTGACAAAAGACGGGAATCCGTAGACATTCGCGCCGGTGATGAAGCCGCAGATGACAGCAAACCAAAGGTAGCTGTGCTTCTTCAGTTCATCCATGGACTTGGGAAGGTTTTCCACGTTCGACTTGGGAGAGGTTTCTGCCTCTGCGGGGAGCATTTCCGCCACAGTCAGGCGTCCTTGATAAACCTGTGCGACCTCTCTGGCAAACAGGAAGTAAATGATGACGATAGCAATACTGGGAATGGCTGCGAGAAGGCTTGCGCCGGTCTGCCAGGCAACACCCGAAGCCATGATCTTCGGAGCAAAGAAGGTGTCGATCGAGAAGGCGACTCCAAGGATACCCAGAAGGATACCGGATGCGATACCCCTTTCACGAATGGGGAACCAGTAGGTGTTAATGGTGGTGATCGGTCCGCAGATAAGACCGCCCGAGAGACCTTCAATTGCGCAGCAGACGGCATATCCCGGGAAGGAATGCCCGATCACGAGGATCAGCAGAGCGCCGATGATATTGACAATGATTGCTATGCAGATACTGAGCTTCAGCCCGAATTTAGCTACAAGCCTGGCTCCGAAACCTCCCGTGAGAGCAAATACGCCCAGAATGATCGTTCCGCAGAGAGATACTGTCATCGCGGAGACTCCGAGATCAGCCGTAATATAAGAGCTGAATACTGTAGGAATCTGAACGGTCAGGAAAAACTGGCCATATGCCAGAATATTCAGCAACAGCATAAACCATCTGAAGGACGGTGCGCTGGATAAAGTGGTTGTTTCACTCATGATATTTCCCCTTTATTTAGACTTCTTGGATAACGGTTCGATTGTTCCGGCGAAGAGCAGCGTCCCCGCCGGAATCAACTGTTCTCAATGTAAAAACTGTCTTTGTGAAATCACCACATACCGGGAGCGTTGGAGTTCATCATGACATTGATCTGCTTGGTCTCCTGGAACTCTTCAAGACCTTCCTCTCCAAGCTCACGACCAAGCCCGGACATCTTATATCCTCCCCACGGGCACTGTGCATATGCCCAGTTGTAGTGGTTGATCCAGACGATTCCTGCGCGGAGTTCTTCGGATGCACGGATCGCGCGGGCGTAATTCTCGGTGAAGACACCGCCTGCCAGTCCATAGCAGGTGTCGTTGGCCTTCCGGAAAGCTTCCTCCTCTGTCTTGAAGGTCTGGATTGTGACAACGGGTCCGAAAATCTCCTCTTTGACGATCTTCATATCGGGTGTGCACTCGTCAAAGACAGTCGGGCGGACAAAGTTGCCCTTCGCATAAAAGCCTTCGGTGAGCTGATAACCGCCTGCGACACATTTTGCGCCTTCCGCCTTGCCGGATTCAATGTAGCCCATGACTGTCTTGAGCTGTTCTTTGGAGACAAGGGATCCGATGTTGGGATTGTCAAGGCCTATGCCGACAGTAGCTTTCTCTGTCTTCTCGACGAGGATCTTCACAAATTCATCGTGGATCTTCTCATCGACAAAGACACGTGAGCCTGCGCAGCAGTTGGCGCCCTGATTGGAGAAATCAGTCTCCATGACCCATTCCACCGCATTCTCAATATTGGCATCGTCATAGACGATGATCGGGGACTTGCCGCCCAGCTCAAGACCGACACGCTTGACATTGCTGGCAGACGCGCGGATGATGTCCTGGCCGACGGGGGTAGAGCCGGTCATTGTGACCATGTCGACATCCATGCTGGAGGCAAGTTCGCTGCCGATGCTGCCGCCGGGGCCGGTAATCAGGTTGACTACTCCTTTCGGGAAGCCGACCTTGTCAAGGATCTCAAAGACACGGATCGCCGTGAGGGGAGTCAGGGAAGCAGGCTTGAAGATGATGCTGTTGCCGGCTGCAAGCGCAGGAGCTGCCTTCCAGGAAAACATAAGGCAGGGCACATTCCAGGGAGCGATCATGCCGACGACACCAATCGGCTCTTTGACTGTGACGGACTGGATGCCGGGGTGTGCATCGAGTGGATTGACGCGGCCTTCGGACTTGTTAATCAGGCCGGCATAATAGCGGAAGACACCAACGACCATGCCGATATTGCCGACAGCATTGTTATAGGTCATTCCGGTGTTCATGGATTCAAGTTTGCAGAGCTCGTCACTGATCTTCTCAATCTCGTCAGCTACTTCGAGGAGCTTTTTGCTGCGGGCGGAAGCAGACATTCTGCGCCACTCTCCGGGGCCGTAGAAAGATTCTTTGGCTGCCGCAATCGCTTCACGCACGTCTTCGACGGCACTGTCAGCGACTTCCGCGAGCGGATCGCCTGTTGCGGGATTGATAATCTGACGTGTTTTTCCGGACTTTGCAGGAACCCACTCGCCATTGATATAATTCATTTTTGCTGCCATGTCTTTCCTCCTTTTTTTCAGGATTATTTATGATACAGTTCAGACTGATACGCCGTTTTAGATGTTTTTACGTTTTAGATGCTTTTACTGGTAAGCGTTGAATGTATACTCGATATACTCTTTGATCTGGTCGAGGTTGTGTTCGCCGGGCGCATTGGCGATCGCAGCGTCTTTGGACATGACTTCCGCAATACTCAGTGCGTCTTCAAGGCTGTAACCGCTTGCCTTCATGGATGGAATGCCGATTTCCTTCATCAGCTCGATCGAACGGTCTCCGAGGCGCTTTGCGAGTTCCTCGGGAGCTGTACCGTCATCATATGCGACGCCCATTGCATCCGCGACAATCTTGGCGGATTCCGGATCGCCATACTTGGCCGCATAGACCATGGATCCGGGGAACCCCCATGCGCAGCCGAGGCCGTGCGGAACGTGGTATTTGCCGCCGAAAGCCTGCGAAAATGCGTGTCCCATCTGGCAGCCGGACTCGAGAATAACAAGGCCTCCGAGGTTGGCTGCAAAAGCCATCTTTTCACGTGCCTCCACATTCTGAGGATCTTTCACTGCGGTCGGGAGATATTTCATAACTGTGCTGATGCCGATTCCGCCGATTGCGTACACATAAGGATTCCAGTTTTTGGATGTGATCGCCTCGGCGCAGTGGGCCAATGCATCCATGCCGGTGGAAGCTGTCTGGCTCTTAGGCAGTGTATAGGTCATGGTCGGATCGACCATGGCAAGATCAGGGGAGTACTCGGGGACCTGCTTGACACCTGTTTTGGAGTCTCCGATGACTGCATATTGGGAGTTTTCAGAGCCGGTGCCTGCCGTCGTGGAGATGCAGATCAGCTTCATCTTTCTCTCTTTACAGGAGGTAGTGTAGAACTCGGTGATGGACTCGCCGCCCATGCTGATGATAATGCCGATAGCTTTTGCGGTATCCAGGCTGGATCCGCCGCCGACAGCTACAATTCCGTCTACTTTGTTCTCTTTGGCAACTTTCGCACCCTCGTCACACACATCCGAAGGAGCATCCGCTTTACATTTATCAAAAATAACCGGATCAAATCCTGCAGCCTTGAGGTTATCAATGACCCTGGTCGCAACATTGAACTTGATCAGATCCGCCTCCGTAACGACCATGACCTTTTCAATCCCCAGCTCCTTTGTCTTCTCGCCGATGAGATCGACCGCGCCGGTTCCAAACAGTGTCGGGCAGAAACGATTCCAATACGATACCTTCATTATGAATTCCTCCTTTTTCTTTTGTGTGCAGGCAAAGGCAGCGGGCATGCTGCTTTCGCCTCTGAAAAGCATGTGTTTTTGCTTGATTAAAACTATGTTTTGGGAAGCAGAGATCTGTGTGTGTTTTTAAAAGCGGTGGATTACCGGCTCTGCGGCTTGTGTTGTCCGGTGAAGCGAGTTGTTTGTCTGTCAAAAAATGAAAAAAAATGTACGGTGTCAGATACAAAGAGTTGTGTTTGTGTTTCGGCGTTTTTTTGATTTCAGGTCTTTATTTTCTGATAATATTATTTCATTTGCACAAAATATCCGCCATCTCAAAACTCTGCACACGTATAAAGCCAGGACTTTATGCTTGTTTTTTAACAATCTGTTTTTTTCAGCAATTTCATCTTTTGACAAGATGAAAACTGCGGAGGAGATTCTCTGCACAGGATCGGGGCATAGAAAAAGCGCAGGCCGCAGCCTGCGCGTAAAATACCCTGTATATCTTTAGATAAATGATCCATCAAAAGCCTTTTGGTCTATCCTAAAAAGCCTATATATTTTCCGCAAAAAACTGATGAAGCCTGCGAATAAAATCTTCCTTTTTCCGGTCGTAGATAAACCCTACCTCCCCTGCCGGTATATCGGAATCAATGACGCGCTGCAGCAGGGAATGGGTATCCCGCCAGCTTCCGTGAATGACGTACATTTCGTCCTCGGAGCCGAATTCCATCCGTGCCCCCAGGTTATAGTCATTCTCAACCGTCCGCACTGAGGCAGCATCACGGAGTCCGTCCTCAAAGCTCTGCACCAGGGTCGGATAGTTGCCGCAGATTACAGCCTTGCCGCGCAGATCCTCTCTTGTCAGCAGGCTTCTGCCGGCAAGAGGGTGTCCGGGATTCATACAGAAGGAATAGGTATCCTCCAGCAGAGTCATAAAGCCCAGCCCTTCGAGATACTCCTCCTTCGGTCTGCCCAGGATACAACAGTCCGCTCTGCCGGCATGAATGGCGTTGACCTGCTCGGTAATCGGAATATTCTTCATCCGGACTTTAATGTCGGGCTGCTCCGCATTAAAACTGCCGATCAGTGTGATCCAGTTCTCGGGAAACTGGTAGGGTTCAAAAGCAAAGCGGATCTCAGCCTTGTTCTGTTTCGCCAGAGCAGCAGCCTGTTTTCTCCCGGTATCATAGATCTCCCAGATCTGTTTTGCCGTACTGTAAAAAGATTCACCGGCAGGCGTAAGCTTCAGGCCGCTGTTACTGCGTCGGAACAGGGAAAAGCCAAGCTCCTTTTCAAACAGATTGATCTGCTGAACCAGGGCCGTCGTAGAAATAAAAGAAGCTTTGGCTGCTTTGGAAAAACTCCCGCACTCAGCGGACAAAATAAAGGATCTAAGCCACTGTTCATTCATGACATATTTTCCCTCTATAAGCACTCTCCCTGCATTTTCCACACACTTGAACACAAAAGCAGTCATACCTTGCTTTTGCAGAGTTTTACCGTAGAACACAGCGGCCTTTTATGATATACGAATCCAGCGGCACTGTTGTAGAAAGTTGAAGCTTTTTTCAGTCTATCACACCCCATCTGTGTAAAACAAGAAATATGACTTGTCATTTTTTACAGCGGTTCATTCGGGGTCACTTCATATCAATAACCATTCAGACTTTCTGCACAGCCACAGCGCACACGCCTCAAAATGGTTCAATCAGCCATTTTTCCCGTGTGATCGAATATGTAGATAAAATACTCCGATGATCTCTGTCAGTTTCGGGCATGAAGAGAATGGTTCTTCTCCGAGAAAACAACAAAAGGACGTGCCCCTTCCGGAACACGTCCTTTTGCAGATACGATATATTATTAAATTGATTTGGAATTCAGAACTCTATGGACAGTCCCGGATTTTGCAAAGAGGCCCGGTGGACGGGAAGCGAAAAATCCAGGGATTTTAAAGAGAACCTTTCGCTTATATGATGCGTACAATTAAGCCACGGGAGTGAAAACGCCTTCGCGGATGTACTTCTGGAGCTGCTCGTCGTTCATGTGACCGATCTCGAGGTAATCCAGAGTATACTTGGAGCCTGCGATCAGATCGCGCTTGATCATGATGTTTGCAAGGTAGATCATGGCGTCAACGGTAGGAGTGGGAACGTTGTACTTCTTGCCGAGCTGCTGGATCAGGAAGCATCCTACAGGGACATCCTCTGTGATGTAGCGGTTCTCAAGATCGAAGGGACCATCGCCGTAGAAGTTCTCATACTTCTCTTCGAAGGGAACTGCGAAATCAGGGCCCATGTACTCTTTGCCGTACATTGTGGTTCTGGAGAAGAAGTCCTCATAGTTAACGGTGCACAGACCGACGTTCATAGCCTTTGCAAGAGCCTTCTCCTCTTCCCAGAAGACTGCCTGAACCTCTGCGATTGCGGGGCAGAGTGCGAAGCCGTACAGGGAGTAGTTTTTCTTATCCTGGCCGAGAACGGTGTCAAAGTTCTGCATGACAGCAGCGCCGAGGACTGTTCCGGGAACATGGATAACAGGGTTGACGTCGATGACAGTGTTGCCCTTTACGAAGCCGTCGCCGGTGCGGATGGCGTCGAGAGCTGCGATGTAATCAGCGGATGCGATGAAGTCATCAGTATCGGTTGCAGGAAGAGCAGCGCCGCGGATAGTTGTGATGCGGTCCTCAACCTTGCACTCGTTGGTGGTAACGCCGCCGCGGCGGACAATACGGACACCGTAAGGAGCTGTGTACCACGCGCCTACAATGACGTCTTTGTTGAATCCGAGCTCACGCATAACCTTGCGCATTACGAATGTGCCGCAGTTATCGGGGAAGAAGTGGACAACCTGGCCGTCCTCAAGGAGCGGTACCAGCTCACGGCAGATGCTCTCGTGTGCCATAGCAACAGTTGCGATGATGATGATACCTGCGCCCTTGACTACTTCTGCCATATTGGTGGAAGCCATGGAGACATAGCCTACGCCGCGGCGCTCAAAGCCATAATAGGAAAACTGATTGCCGGTCAGCTTGATGCCTGTTCTCTCGATGTTGTTAAAGTTTTTCTTGAAAGCTTCCTGCTCCCAGATGCGGACTTCCTGTCCTGCCAGTGCGCAGTCACCTGCCATGGTCTTGCCAACACCGCCGCAGCCAAGAATCGCGATCGGCATGTCCTTCAGATAGCTCATATCCCTTGCCATTTTGTAATCCTCCTTCAATTTTTGATTAATTTAAAATGGTTTTAAAAACTTTTGCCGGCGGTTCGTCGGCAGGTTGCTCTGTAAGTTCTCCGCGCCGTTTTCCTCAACGCTTGACCATATTATAAGCAAGGGTACTTTCAAGGTTTTTGCCGTTATTCTTTTCCACTTTGCATTTAATCACCAGTAAATGAGTCAATGGGGACGGTTCTGAAAAACTCATTACACGCCCCGTGAGCCGCTGGGGACGGTTCTGAAAAACTCATTGCCGCCCCGAAACTGTTCTCCTGTATCTCATCTGTAAACAAAAAATATAACTACTCCTGACATACTGTTTTCATTTTCTGACAAAGGGCAATCCAGAGATTGACCAACCTGTATAAAGACCCTTTCCCGAACGCCCGATAGGATAAAAACATAGAAAAACTGCAGCTATACGTATGGTCGCGGACAGGTGCCCGCAAACATATATGATGAAAACTATGCGATGCAGAACCCACTTTTTAAGAGGTAAAGCAATGAATATTTGTACTTTATTAGAGCAGCGGCGCACAGCTCTAAGGGAAAAATATCCTTTTTGGACAAAGAATACTCTTTATGAACATCTTCAGAAAGCTTCTCTTGCATGGCCGGACCGCGTCCTGTATCGGGACGGGCAAAAATCCCTGACCTATTCACAGATTCTTTCCTTGTCCGACAAGGCCGCCCGCAGTTTTGTTCATCTGGGGATAAAAAAGGGGGACCGCGTCGCAGTAAATCTGAACAACACAAGCGAGTACCTGATCCTAACCTTCGCGCTGGCAAAGGCAGGGGCTGTCAAAGTCCCTCTCAACCGCAAGCTTCCTTTGCAGCAGAAGTGCTATATCCTGTCCGAGACCGGCGTTTCCGTCCTTGTAACGGACAAGACAGAGGACATCGAAGCACTGCACCTGTGTGCTCCGCTGCGCAGGATAATAATGCTTCGGCATCCTGAGAAAAGCGGGAGCAATATTATCAGCTGGGAAATGTTCCAGGATGTGTTGTCACAGGCGGCTTTCGAAATGCCGGTCTGCACAACTGTCCTGCCGGAAGACCCTGTCGATGGGAAGTATACTCAGTCGTATGCCATTCACGGACCAGACGCAATAGAAGCCCCCGATGAAAAAAAACACGAGGAAGCTGCAGATCTCCCCTGTGACATTATCTATACTTCCGGGAGCAGCGGAGCCCCAAAAGGAGTCGTCCTTACTCATGACATGATTCTCCGAAGCGCCTTTGCCAATTGCCTGAACCGCGCCTTTGAAGACAGACGCAGAGTCCTGATCACGGTCCCCCTCTTCCACGTTTACGGATATGTCGAGGGACTGCTGTCAGTCATCTTTGTCGGCGGGACCCTTTACTGTATGCAGGGACGCTTCGATGAGCAGAAGACGCTTCATATGCTGCAGGAGCATAGCATCCACGATATTCTCTGTGTCCCGTCCGCCATGCAGAAGATTCTTTCTGTACCGGGATTTGACTCATATGATCTCTCCAGTCTGCATGCCGTCTACTGCTCCGCTTCCGTCTGTCCGGACTGGCTCTGGGACGAGATGAAGGCGAAGTTGGGCGACGTGGAGATCATCACAGGATACGGCATGAGCGAGGTCAGCGGAGCCTCAGTCCAGACTCCTCCTGAAGCGTGTTTCTTTGCCCCTGAAAAACTTCGACGTACTCTGGGACGGGTACTCACCGATCATTTTTATCAGTCAGATCCACCTGCAGATACCTCTGCTCAGTCAAGCCTCCAGCCTGACAGGAAATCAGCCGGAAAGCTGGCAGAGTACCGTGTCGTGGATCCCCATACCCTGGAAGACCTTCCTGCCGGAAAGACCGGAGAGCTCCTCTGCCGCGGCGCGATTGTCACAAAAGGTTATTATCACCGCGACGATGTAAACAAGTCTGTTTTTCTGTCTGATGAATGGTTCCGGACAGGAGATCTGGGATGGTTCGATGAAGACGGATACCTGGTCTTCCTGGGAAGGGACGGGGACAACTACAAGATCAACGGGGAAAATGTCTCTCCTCTGTACATTGATCAGGTTATTTCCGAATCCCGGGATGTCATTCAGGCACAGACCGTCGGGATTCCGGATGAAAAGCTTGGCTGGGTGGGAGTTGCTTTCATCGAGCCTGCTGTCTTTTGCGCCGCCTCCAAAAACAGGATCATGGAATATTGCAGTGAAAATCTCGCTTCTTTCCAGGTACCAAAATATTTTTTCTTCATAAGCGGAAAGGACTGGCCAAGGACCTCCAATGGAAAAGTGACCAAGAAGCTTCTCCGCGAGGAAGCTGTCCGTCTTCTTAATAAAAATAAATTTTCAAAAAATGACAAATACCTCTGATTTTGCTTGACTGAACCGTACAAAGACGCGGTCTCCTGCCATTGATAGAATGAAATAAAGAAGAAGGACTTGGGAAAACACTTTCCCAGGCCCGTTTTAACACCCGACCCCCAACATCATTCACCCACACACCCAACACCCAACACCCGAAAACAGCCAATACCTACGTAAGTACAGAACACATTGAATCCGTGAAAAGCAAGGAGGATGACATGGAAAACAAATACTTTTTGACAGAAGATCAGCTGGCAATCCAGGCACTGGCCAAAGATTTCGCCGACAATACCGTCGCCAAGACCGTCCGTGAACTCGACGAGGCACATGCCTTCCCGATGGATGAAGTCAAGATGTGCGGCGAGTTGGGATTCCTTGGCGTCTGCGTTCCCGAAGAGTACGGCGGAGCCGGCATGGACCACCTGAGCGATGTCCTGGTCATGGAGCAGATCGCAAGACATTCTTCTTCCCTGGCATCCATCATCGATGCGCACACTTCTCTGGGTTCCATGCCCCTGCTGCACGCCGGTACCGAAGAGCAGAAGCAGAAATACCTTGTTCCCGCTGCTTCCGGCCAGACTCTCTGCGCATTCGCGCTGACCGAGCCCCAGTCCGGTTCCGATGCAGCTGCTACCAAGACCACCGCGATCCTGGACGGCGATGAGTACGTCATCAACGGTTCCAAGGCTTTCATCACCAACTCCACTTACGCCGACACCTTCCTGGTTGCCGCCAAGACCGATCCCGATGCAAAAGGCAGCCGCGGCATCAGCGTCCTGATCGTTCCCAGAGATACTCCCGGCTTCGAGATCGGCAAGCCCGAGGAGAAAATGAGCAATCGTTCCTCCTATTCCTGCCCTCTGAGCTTCACAGATGTCCGCGTTCCCAAGGAAAACATCGTCGGCGAAGTCAACAGAGGATTCCCGCTCTTCATGAAATGCGTCGACGACGGCCGTATTGCCATCTCCGCAGTAGCTGTCGGTATGGCCCAGGGCGTCCTCGAGCGCGCTACCAAATACGCTAAGGAGCGTGTGACCTTCGGCAGACCCATCTGCGAATACCAGGCTATCAACCACAAACTGGCAGAAATGGAGACCGAGATTGAAGTCGCCCGCCGCATGATGTACGAAGTCGCCCGCATGAGCGACGCCGGCATGAAATTCAGCGCAGAGGCAACTATGCTCAAGATGTTCTCTTCCGAGATGTGTGTCCGCGTCTGTGACAAGGGTGTCCAGATCATGGGCGGCTACGGCCTCTGCAACGAGTACGAAGTCGAGCGCTTCTACCGCGATGCCAAACTCCTCACCATCGGCGAAGGTACCAGTGAGATCTGCCGCATGATCATCGGCCGCCACGTGCTCAACAAGTACAACTAATACAGCCGATACGCTCATCACCGGCATTTATAACAATTCAATTCCATAGCAGACCATACTTTGCGGGCGGAGGGATGCAGTGCAATGGCACCGTCCTTCCGCCTTCATTTTTTAAGTTTTAAAGATATAGATATATTAAGAAAATAGAGTATACGATAGTCCGCATTTTTCAGCAGACAGCTTTTTAGCAGAAAGGAATCCCTATGAGCAGAGAAAACCGCACCTTCCGTTATCTGAGTGAGTTCAACGTCGGAGATACATTCACTACTGCAGCCAAGACCGTCACAGAGACCGATGTCGTCCTCTTCGCCGGTATCACATGGGATCTCAATCCGATCCACACTGACCAGACCTATGCCGAGAAGCTTCCTTTCAAGGGCAGAATCGCCCACGGCCTTCTTGGTTCCTCCATCGCCTGCGGTCTCTGGGGCAAGATGGGCCTCGTAGACGGCAGCGCCATTGCCGCCCTCTCAACAGAGTGGAAGTTCGTCGGTGCCATCAAGATCGGCGACACGATTCACTGCGAGATCGAAGTTCTCTCCTGCGACAGATCCAAATCCAAGCCCGAGCGCGGCATTCTCAATATCGGCTACAAGATCCTGAATCAGGATGGAAATCTCTGCCAGACAGGTTCCATGGCCACCATGCTTAAGTGGGAAGAGTGAAAAATATTGCCGATACAATATTTTTCACTCCGGATGTCAACGAGAAATCGTCTTCACGAATTTCTCGTTGACGATGCCTACGCACTGAAGTGCTCCGGCATGTTTCGGAAGAGTGAAAAAAA
>OCTX012199755.1_pt1 | contig 21528 bp, 20 predicted proteins | sample 1539691 | NCBI WGS metagenome assembly OCTX01 (sample SAMN02144231, study PRJEB22623) | gut metagenome | biome: sheep rumen | host: Ovis aries | place: New Zealand
CGTCCCCCTCCGCGAAGAACCGTCCCCGTTCACGTCCCCGTTCACGTTGAAAAAAGCGGGCAGCCCCCGGGCTGCCCGCTCTCTCTTTGCAAAAACAGTTATAATATTACGCCTCGATGAGCAGCGACTCGCCGGTCATCTCCGCCGGCTTCTCCTTGCCCATGAGCTCGATTAGCGTCGGCACGATGTCGCAGAGCTTGCCGCCCTCGCGCAGCTTGTACTTCGGATCCGCATTGACCAGAATGAACGGAACCGGGTTGGTGGTGTGCGCCGTGAACGGGACATTTTTCTCCTCATCCCACATCATATCGCAGTTGCCGTGGTCCGCGCAGATGAACATCTGGCCGTTCACTTCCTTGATCGCCTCGACCGCCTTGCCGATGCAGACGTCAACATGCTCGACAGCCTTGATCGCCGCGGACTCAACGCCCGTGTGGCCGACCATATCGCCGTTCGCGAAGTTGATGATGATCACATCATATTTTCCGCCGCGGATGGCCTCGCAGAGCTTGTCGCAGACGAGGTAGGCGCTCATCTCCGGCTGCAGATCGTAGGTCGCGACCTTCGGGGACGGAACCAGGATGCGGTCCTCGCCCGGGTTCGGAGCCTCGATGCCGCCGTTGAAGAAGAAGGTGACGTGTGCGTACTTCTCGGTCTCGGCCGTGCGGAGCTGGGTCATATTGTTGGCTGCCAGCCACTCGCCGAACGTGTTGGTGATGATCTGCTTCTTGAACGCGACCAGCTTGTTCGGGATGGTCTTGTCGTAGTCCGTGAAGACGACATAGGTGGTCTTGATGCGCGGTCCGCGGTCGAATCCCTGGAAATCGTCGATACAGAAGCAGCGGCTGATCTCACGCGCGCGGTCCGGACGGAAATTGAAGAAAATGACCGAGTCGCCATCCTTGATCGTCGCGGTCGGCTTGCCGTCCTTCATGACGACGATCGGCTCGACAAATTCATCCGGCTTGCCGTTGTCGTAGGAGGCCTGGATGCCGTCGAGCGCATTGTCCGCCGGCACGCCTTCGCCCTTCGTGAGGGCGATGTATGCCTTCTCGACGCGCTCCCAGCGATTGTCGCGGTCCATGACCCAGTAGCGGCCTTCGACCGTCGCGATCTCGCCGACACCGATCTCCTTCATCTTCTCAAGCAGCTCGGCGATGTAGCCCTTGCCGGATTCCGGCGGCGTGTCGCGGCCGTCCATGAAGCAGTGGACATAGACATTTTTGAGGCCGTGATCCTTCGCGAGCTTCAAAAGCGCGTAAAGGTGGGTGTTGTGGCTGTGGACGCCGCCCGGGGAGAGAAGTCCCATCAGGTGAAGGTCCGTGCCGTTCTCCTTCGCGTTGTTGACCGCGGCGAGGAGCTCTTCATTTGTAAAGAAATCTCCGTCGTCGATCGCCTTGGAGATGCGGGTGAAATCCTGGTAAATGATCCTGCCGGCGCCCATATTCATGTGGCCGACCTCGGAATTGCCCATCTGGCCGTCGGGAAGACCGACTGCAAGACCGGAGGCATACCCTTTGACAAACGGATAGTTTGCCTTCAGGTAGTCCATGACCGGCGTTTTGGCAAGCCAGACAGCGTTGTGCTCATGCTTATCCGACTCGCCGTAGCCGTCGAGGATCATGAGTACTGTTGGTCTCTTATCGCTCATATTGATACGCTCCTTTATATTATCGTGGAGACCGTTCAGACAAATACAAACCGGTTCTGCGTCTCATCATATTCATAATCGATCACGGCCAGGCGTCCCTCGAGAACCCCCTGGTCGATCCCTTCATATTCGCACAGATCCGCAAGAGAACTGTATTCATCCCTCAATTTTGTATTTATATAGCTTAGCAGAATAAACGGGTCCTGCGGCATAACGGCTCCTTGTCTTCATTTTGAAAATATCCCCGGTTTCATGACTGGAACCGGGGATACACACGTGGTTCTTTACTTATAGTTGATGATCTTTGCGAAATCCGGCTTCAGGGAAGCGCCGCCGACGAGACCGCCGTCGATGTCCGGCTTTGCGAAAAGCTCAGCCGCGTTGCTGCCGTTGACGGATCCGCCGTAGAGGATACGGACTTCCTCAGCGACTTCTGCCCCGTAGAGCTCGGCAAGGAGATCGCGGATGCCCTTGCAGACTTCTTCAGCCTGGTCGGAGGTAGCGGTCTTGCCGGTGCCGATCGCCCAGATCGGCTCGTAAGCGATGACGACCTTCTTCACAGCCTCAGCGTCGACGCCGAGAAGGCCGATCTTGACCTGCTGGCGGATGAAATCCATCGTGACGCCCTGCTCTCTCTGGGTCAGAGTCTCGCCGCAGCACATAAGCGGGGTGATGCCGTGCTCAAGAGCCTTGAGGACTTTCTTGTTGACGGTCTCATCGGTCTCCGCGAAATACTCGCGTCTCTCAGAGTGGCCGATGATAACGTACTTGACGCCGAGGTCGTCGAGCATGCACGGAGCGATCTCGCCCGTGAAAGCGCCCTTCTCCTCAAAATACATATTCTCGGCACCGATCTTGATGTTGGTGCCTTCCGCCGCCGCGAGGGCTGCCGGAAGATCGATGGCCGGTACACAGAAAAGAACGTCGACCTCGTCATTTGCGAAAGCTTCCTTGTTGTCGTTGATGAAAGCTGCCGCCTGGCTCGGGGTCATGTTCATTTTCCAGTTGCCTGCCGCAAGGATTTTTCTTGCCATGGGAATCATTCCTCCTTTTTATGAAAAATGAAAACAGATTATCTGTCGTTCGCCGCCGCAACGCCCGGAAGCTCCTTGCCCTCGAGGAATTCAAGAGAAGCGCCGCCGCCGGTGGAAATGTGGCTCATCTTGTCGCCGAAGCCCATCTGGTTGACAGCCGCTGCGGAATCGCCGCCGCCGATGACCGTGATCGCGTCGGTCTCTGCAAGAGCAGCCGCGACAGCCTTCGTGCCGGCCGCAAGGATCGGGTTCTCGAAAACGCCCATCGGGCCGTTCCAGACAACCGTCTTCGCGGACTTGACAGCATCGCTGTAAAGAGCGATCGTCTTCGGTCCGATATCCATGCCCATCTTGTCGGCCGGGATAGCGTCGGAAGCGACAACTTCCGTGGCGATCTCAGCGTCGATCGGGTTCGGGAACTCAGAGGTCACGACCGTGTCGATCGGGAGAAGGAGCTGCTTGCCGTTGGCCTCAGCCTTCTTGATCATCTCTGCGCAGTAGTCGATCTTGGTCTCGTCAAGAAGAGACTTGCCGATCTCATAGCCTTTCGCCTTCAGGAAGGTGTAAGCCATGCCGCCGCCGATGATGAGGGTGTCGCACTTCTCAAGCAGGTTGGAGATGACGTTCAGCTTGTCAGCAACCTTGGCGCCGCCGAGGATCGCGACGAACGGACGGGCCGGGTTGTCAACGGCGTTGCCGAGGAAGTCGATCTCTTTCTGCATCAGGTAGCCGACAACGCAGGTGTCGATGTACTTCGTGACACCGACGTTCGAGCAGTGAGCGCGGTGAGCGGTGCCGAATGCATCGTTGACAAACACGTCAGCAAGGGAAGCGAGATCCTTGGAGAACGCTTCGCCGTTCTTGGTCTCTTCCGCGCGATAACGGGTGTTCTCAAGGAGAACAACGTCGCCGTCCTTCATGGCCGCGACAGCTGCCTTTGCGTTCTCGCCGACAACACAGTCGTCAGCCGCGAACTTGACTTCCTGGCCCAGAAGCTCGGAGAGACGGGCAGCGACCGGAGCGAGGGAAAGTTCCGGCTTCGGAACACCCTTCGGCTTGCCGAGGTGGCTGCAGAGGATGACCTTGCCGCCGTCGGCAATCAGCTTCTTGATGGTCGGGAGTGCAGCAACCAGACGGTTCTCGTCTGTGATCTTGCCGTCCTTCAGCGGAACGTTGAAGTCGCAGCGGCAGAGGACGCGCAGACCCTTGACATTGATATCATCTACGGATTTCTTGTTAAGCATTGGTTTCAATCCTCCTTAATGTTAAAAAAGGGCCCGGTCCTTCTGACCGGACCCTTTAAAGGTCTTACAAACTCAAATCAATTATTCAGAAAGGAGCTTGCCGAAGTACTTGATCGTGCGGACCATCTGAGAAGTGTAGGAGTTCTCATTGTCATACCAGGAGACAACCTGGACTTCCGTTGTGCCGTTGTCAAGAGGCATAGCCATCGTCTGAGTGGAATCGAACAGGGAGCCGAACTTCATGCCGACGATATCGGAGGAGACGATCTCATCTTCGTTGTAGCCATAGGACTCATTGGAAGCAGCCTTCATAGCGGCGTTGATCTCTTCCTTCGTGACAGTGCCTTCGACAACAGCCGTAAGGATCGTGGTGGATCCGGTCGGGGTCGGAACACGCTGAGCAGCGCCGATGAGCTTGCCGTTCAGTTCCGGAATGACGAGGCCGATCGCCTTGGCAGCGCCGGTGCTGTTCGGAACGATGTTGACAGCAGCCGCGCGGGACCTTCTGAGGTCGCCCTTTCTCTGCGGGCCGTCAAGGGTCATCTGGTCGCCGGTGTAAGCGTGGATCGTGCACATGATGCCGCTCTTGATCGGGGCAAGGTCGTTAAGAGCCTTAGCCATCGGAGCGAGGCAGTTGGTCGTGCAGGAAGCGGCGGAGATGATGTGATCGTCCTTGGTCAGCTTCTCATGGTTGACATTGTAAACGATGGTCGGAAGGTCGTTGCCGGCCGGAGCGGAGATGATGACGTGCTTTGCGCCCGCATCGATGTGAGCCTGAGCCTTCGCCTTGGAGGTGTAGAAGCCGGTGCACTCGAGAACGACGTCGATATCAAGATCTTTCCACGGAAGATCAGCAGCGTTCTTCTCGGCATAGATGGTGATCTCCTTGCCGTCAACGATGATGGAATTGTCGGTGTAGGAAACCTTGTCATAGAGCTCGAACTTGCCCTGTGTGGAGTCATACTTAAGAAGGTGAGCGAGCATCTTCGGAGAGGTAAGGTCGTTGATCGCGACGATCTCAAAACCTTCTGCTGTGTACATCTGACGGAAAGCCAGACGGCCGATACGACCGAAACCGTTAATTGCAACTCTTACTGCCATAATCTAAATCCTCCTGTGATTTAATTTGGAACTTTTTTCAGGGTTTTTACCCTCTCTATATTGTACTCAAAGATAACCAAAAACACAAGATTTTTTTCAGTATTTCTATAGCAAATTTTAACGTATCATCACGAAACGCGGCTCATGCTTTACAAAATACACATAATGTGTAAACCCGCAGCTCCTGAGGATCCCGCAGGCCTCGTCAAAACCGTACCCGAGATAGGCCGGCTTGTGCGCGTCCGAGCCGATCGTCACCATCGTTCCGCCGAGCTCTCTGTAACGCTTCAGGACCGCCGGGTGCGGGTTCGGAAACCCGAGATGCTTCCTGAGGCCGCAGGTGTTGCACTCGAGCGCGATGTTGTACCTTACAAGAAGCTTCAGGATCTCGTCGATGATATCGGAAAAAGCCCGGTAGCTGTACTCTTTCGCCCGCCGCTTCCCGTAACGAATCACATAATCGAGGTGCCCCAGGCTGTCAAAATCGTGAAATGCCTTCACATCCTCGTAGAGATCCTCAAAATATTCCCTGAAAACCTCCGCGTCACTCCGCCCCTCAAACGTTTCCGGGTAATAGGGGTCTTTATTTCCGACCAGATGCTGGGACCCGATGGCAAAGTCAAACGGATGCTCCGCAAGAAGCTTTGCGTAGCGCGGACCGAGGTGCGGCTGCAGGCCGAGTTCTACTCCCATCAGGATATCCATCTTTCCCCGGTATTTCTGCCGCAGGCGTCTGATATCTGTCTCGTAGCGGTTCACGTCGAAATCGAATTCCAGCCCGTCCACCGGGTAATCCCAGTCGATATGGTCGGTAAAGCACAGAACGCGGATCCCTTCTCTGGCCGCGGCCTGGGCAACGTCTTCCATCTTCGCTTCGGAGTCGGTCGAATAGCTGCTGTGCACATGGATGTCGATCTTCAAAGTATTGTTCCTCCTCCCAGTATATATCCGTCCCTGTAAAATACCGCCGCCTGCCCCGGCGTCACCGCCCTCTGCGGCTCGGCGAACTCCGCGCGGATCAGGTCTCCTTCCCGAAAGATCCTCGCATCCGCCCCTCTGTGGTTATAGCGGATCTTTGCCCTCACAAGTTCTCCGTCCGTGACCGCCTCTTCCGCCATCCAGGAGACGTCTCCGGCCCTCAGGGAAAATGAAAACAGCGCCTCATTGTCCGTGATCACCACCTCGTTTGACGCCGGACGAAGCTCTTTCACGAAGACCGGATGCCCCATCGCGAGTCCCAGGTGCTTCCGCTGGCCGACCGTGTAGTGGATAAGGCCCCGGTGGCGGCCGAGGATCCTGCCGTCCTCATCGACAAAATTGCCGGGTTCGGCCTCTCTCCCGCCGTAGCGCTCGATGAAGCCGGCGTAATCATCGTCCGGGATGAAGCAGTTTTCCACACTGTCCGGCGTATTGGCTGCCGGAAGCCCCGCTGCTGCTGCGATTGCCCGGATCTCTTCCTTGAGATACCCGCCGAGCGGCATGACGGTCCTTGAAAGCTGCTCCTGCGAGAGGCGGTAGAGCGCATAGGTCTGGTCCTTTGACCGGTCTCCTTCGCGCTTTGCCTCCGCGAGCGTATAACGTCCGTTCGGCAGTTGCAGGACGTGTGCGTAATGGCCGGTGGCGACATGATCCGCCCCGAGCCGGTCGGCGGTTTCAAGGAGGCTTTTCCATTTCACCTGACGGTTGCAGATGATGCAGGGATTCGGCGTTCTTCCCGCCTCATATTCGGACACAAAACGGTCCACGACCTCTCTCCGGAAGACTTCCGCGTAATCCACGGTGACATGCGGTATCCCGAGGAGATCGGCGATTTTCTTCGCTTCATTTGCCGCGGCAAAGTCCCGACCGGCATTTTCGCGCCAGGTCCGCATTGTGACCCCGATTGCGTCCCAGCCGTCTTCCTTCAGAAGAAGCGCAGCCACCGAACTGTCGACACCGCCGGACATGCCGACGACGATCTTTCCTTTTTTCATGCTGCCGCCTCCTTTTTTATACAAATGCAATATGGCAGTAAAACAGGACAGCTGCGCATAAAAAGCACTGCTGTCCTGCCAATTATCCTCTCGGATGCGCCTTGTCGTACACGTCGCGCATCTTTCCCAGATTGAGATTAAGATAGATCTGCGTTGTGGAGATATCCGAATGCCCGAGCATCTCGGATACGCTGCGAAGGTCGGCGCCGTTCTCGATCATATGCGCTGCGAAACTGTGGCGCAGCATGTGCGGCGTGATCTCATGCTCGATGCCGGCTTCCGCCGCGTAGCCCTTCAGGATTTTCCAGAATCCCTGCCGGCTCATCGGCTTTCCGGAAATGTTCATGAACAGGAACCGGCACTCGTCCGCTCCGGGAAATGCGCTTCTCCCCTCGTTCAGGTAGTCCAGGAGCGCTGTGCGGGCTGCATTTCCGAACGGGATCGCCCTCTCTCGCATCCGGTCGCGGCATGTGATGTAGCCGACCGTCATGTTGACGTCCGAGAGAGACAGTCCGATCAGCTCGGATACACGTATCCCTGTCGCATAGAGAAGCTCGAGCATGGCACGGTCGCGCAGGCCCTTGGGCGATTTGCCGTCCGGCATGGACAGCAGCGACGCGACCTCCTCCACGGACAGAATATCCGGAAGCTTCTTCTCGATCTTCGGCGCCTTGACTTCGTCTGCCGGATTGCCGGCGATCAGTCCCTGCTTTAAGAGATAATAGAAAAATGTCCGTGTCGACGCAATCGTCCTTGAAATGGTCGTCGGAGCATACTGCTCCCTCTCCATACTGAGGACATAGGCGTTGAGGTCGGTAACGGTCACATCCCGCCAGCTTGTGATGCCTGCCACATCATTCAGATACCGGCTGAGCTTTTCGAGATCTCTTTTATATGACAGCTCCGTGTTCGGCGAAGATTTCTTCGTCTTGCGCAGATAACTTATAAATTTTTGAATTGCTTCTTCCATTCCACGATCCTCTCAAGATGAGTAATCGCAAAAAGCAATCCACCCTCCAAAGATGCAAAAACCTGTCTGCCGCGAAACCGCTGTCCTTCTCACTCCCATTTAAGAAAAACAGCGTCCGCCTTAGCGGACAACACCTATTATAATGGAGAATTTACATAAATTCAAATACAAAAATCCGGTGTTTTACCCCCAAAAACCCGCAAAAAAACGGATTTCACAAGATGTTGGTTACCATAAAAATCCATCTACCAAATCTTGATGCAATCCGTTGTTTTGTACTGAAATAAATACAATCTTTTATTTTCAGCCGTTCAGGTCTTCATTTTCAGAAGAACATGCGGTTCCAGGTCGTCTTCTCGGTCGTCAGGGCGGAATAATGGACCAGGTCCTCGATCGTCGTCGTGAGGCCCGCGAAGACCACCACGTCGGGATGGATGCGGTCCATGAGGCGCTGGATATTGTCCTCGTCAAACTGGTGGACAAAGACGGATTTATTGAAGCTCTCCGCGATCCAGGGGAACATCTGCATCCAGATATAGCTGTCCCCGACGATCAGGATGTTGGGCTTCGAGGCGTCTTCCGTCTCGTAGCAGCGGCAGGAACGCCACGGATCGTTCGCCCTGTAGCCGATCTCATCAAACCAGCTCTGATGATTGTATGCGGTCGGCTCGCGGAGCGTGTAGGAAATGTCCTCCTCCTGGAACTTCTGGGCAAGGACAGTCTCGGACCGGGCAATGATCTCCACATTGAAATCGTCGTCCCCCAGGATCTTCAGCGTATACTCCGGCATCACGGACTGGATCTGGTTCATAAGAGCCTTGTAGCCGATCAGTGTGCCCTGGGAATTCCAGTGGCTTCCCTCTGTGGATCGGTAGCATACCAGCCTCCCGGCAGCCGCGGCTTCCCTCAGCTCCGCATCTACCGCCGAAAAATGCAGTTCCGGATAGCGCTCCGCCAGCGTTCCCATGAGCGTTATTTCAGAATTCGGGGTGACCTGGGTGACATACCCTTCAAAGTTCTCCGAGTAAATGTCCACCTTGTAGGGGAACGTGATCGCACAGAACTTCACGCCGTGGTCGGCAAAGAAATTGTTGATATCCTGAAGACGGCTGACGAACACTTTCGCCTCCTCATCCGACATCACGTCCTTGTGCGTGACGTTGTTCAGGATCAGGTCCTCCGCGTCCAGCGCATAGTACCAGTCGTTCATGATGAAGGCGCTGTCGCTGCGGAATTCGTTCAGGATACCATAGGTGAGCCAGTTGTTGAATCGTTTGGCGATCGAGCGGCCGCCCGCGTTGTCGTTGATCCAGTTTTCAATCTCGGCGGTGAAACCCTTGTGAGGCGTAATCGTCTTCGGAGCCTGTGCCAGGATTCGGTTTTCGTCAGTCTCGACCTTGCCGCCCTCTTTGTCGGAGCAGACGAAAGGCAGCAGGAGCATCATGAAAAAAGCCAGCCCGAACAGTATATCGATGATCTTGTTTTTCATTTTTCTCCCGCCTTAATATTTGAAATAGAGGAATGTCTGGAAGGTGCTGCTCATGACGACCAGGATACTGACCGCCAGAATGGCCAGATAGCCGAGATCCCAGATCCGCTTTTCGCGCATCTTCTCGCCGAAGAAGTCAAACAGCGACGTCGACGCCAGGACAGACATAAAGAGGACGACGACATTCCGCTCGGACAGGAACCAGCGGAGCGTGAACCCGGAGTTGCCGGTCGTGCCGATACCGAACAAGGTCGGAAGAAAGGCCATGCCGGCGCTAAGGTCCTCAAAATAGAAGAACACCCAGCCGATCACAATCACAAAGAGCGTGATCAGATGCCTCAGCGTATCCGGCAGCTTCACGGAGGTATGTTTTCCGAAGAATCGCTCGATGCACAGGATCAGGCCGTTCCAGGCGCCCCACACGATATAGTTCCAGGTTGCGCCGTGCCAGAAGCCGGCGATCAGGAACGTCACGAAGAGGTTGACGTAGGTGATGCCGGAGCGGCTGCCGCCGATCGGAATGTAGACATAGTCTCTTAAGAAGCTGGACAGCGAGATGTGCCACCGTCTCCAGAAATCCGTGAGCGAGACCGCCGTGTAAGGGTTGTTGAAGTTCTCCTTGAAATCAAATCCGAACATTTTTCCGAGGCCGATCGCCATATCCGTATAGCCCGAAAAATCGAGGTAGAGTTGCAGCGTAAAGGAAATGATCCCGAGCCAGGAGAGCGCCGGCGACGTGTTGGTCAGCGAGAGGATATCGTGGGCGATCACGCCGATCTGGTCCGCGAGCAGCACTTTCTTTCCGAGGCCGACGGAAAAGCGGCGCACGCCCTCCGCGAAGCGTTCAGAGGAAAACTCGGGCAGCTTCAGCTGTCTCTCGATGTCCGCATAGCGCGCGATCGGACCTTCCACGATCTTGACGAAGAAAGAAAGGTAAAGCGCGTACCGGAAAAAATCCTTCTCGGCTTTTACCTTGCCGCGGAACACATCGACCTGGTAGGAAATAGCTGAGAGGGACATGAAGGAGATGCCCAGGATGAATTTTGCGTATTTGAAATAAATACGCAGAGCGACATTAAACACAATGACAGCCGCCAGGAGAATTCCGGAAAGCTTTTTCCTGTCTCCCCGCATGCTGCCGACTGCAAGTCCGGCGATGTAATTGACGAGGATGATGATGCCAAGCACCGGAAGCGCAGAGACGTCAGCCCAGGAATAGAAAACGAGCGACGCCGCCAGCAGAACATAAACGCTCAGCTTCGGTGCAATCAGCCTGACCGGCACGTAGAGGACCAGGGTGCCGAGCAGGAAAATGAAAAGAAATGCATTTGTCGAAAAGCCCATTTAATCTTCCTCATACAATGCTTCAAAAATCTAACTTTCTTAATTTATCACAATCCTAAAAAAAGAGGAAGAGTGATTTCCACTCTTCCCTTCTTTTTTACTCTGATTTACTTTGCGTAATCAACTGCACGGCTCTCACGAATCACGCTGACCTTGATTTGGCCGGGATACTCAAGCTGCGCCTCGATCTGCTTGGCGATATCTCTCGCCAGCAGGATCATCTCGGAATCGTTGACCTGTTCCGGAATGACCATGATGCGGACCTCGCGTCCGGCCTGGATCGCGAAGGACTTCTCGACTCCCTTGAAACCGTTTGTGATATCCTCCAGCTGTTTCAGGCGGTTCGTGTAGGTGTCCAGAGTCTCTCTTCTGGCTCCGGGGCGGGCTGCGGAAATAGCGTCAGCCGCCTGGACCAGACACGCAATCAGCGAAGTCGGCTCCACATCGCCGTGATGGCTCTCAACCGCGTTGATAACCGTTTCGCCTTCCTTGTACTTCCGGCAGAGATCCGCACCGATCTGTACATGGGAGCCCTCGACTTCGTGGTCGATCGACTTACCGATGTCATGCAGCAGGCCGGCTCTCTTGGCAAGACGCACATCGCAGCCGCACTCTCCGGCCATCAGACCGGTCAGCTGGGCGACCTCGATGGAATGCTTGAGGGCATTCTGGCCGTAGGAAGTACGATAGCGCATTCTGCCGAGCAGCTTGACGAGTTCCGGATGAAGGTTGTGTACGCCGACCTCGAAAGCGGCGTTCTCACCGTCCTCGCGCATCCTTGCCTCAACTTCCTTCCGCGCCTTCTCGACCATCTCCTCGATCCTTGCCGGGTGGATACGGCCGTCGACGATCAGCTTCTCCAGCGCGATCCTCGCGATCTCCCTTCTCACCGGGTCAAAGCCTGAGAGAACGACGGCTTCCGGCGTGTCATCGATGATAAGATCGATGCCGGTGGCGGTCTCCAGCGTGCGGATGTTGCGGCCTTCACGTCCGATGATGCGGCCCTTCATCTCATCGCTGGGCAGCTGGACGACAGAGATCGTGCTCTCGGCCACATGGTCGACCGCACAGCGCTGGATCGAATTGACGACGTATTCCTGCGCCTTCTTCTCCGCCTCGTCCTTGGCTTTCTCGACGAGTTCCCGATAAAGCTTGGCCACGTCGACCTTGACTTCATCCTGAATCTTCTTCAGGAGAAAATCCTTGGCCTCCTCGGTCGTCATGCCGGAGATCCGCTGGAGCTCGGCAAGCGCTTCATCGTGAAGCTGGTCGGTCTTCTGCTGCTTCTTCTTTAACTCTGTTTCCTTTGCGGCATAATCTGCCTCCCGCTTCTCCATCGCGTCGGTCTTGCGGTCCAGTGTATCTTCCTTCGACTGGATACGCCTTTCCTGCTTGGAGATTTCCGCCCTTCTTTCCTTGATCTCACGGTCAACTTCGTTTTTAGCGGCAAGCGACTGTTCCTTCACTTCGAGAAGGGACTCACGTTTTTTGGTCTCGGCTGTCTTGATTGCATCATCAATGATTCCCCGCGCCTTGTCCTCAGCTGTGCCGATCGTCTCGGCATCCTCTTTAGTTTTCTGGGCGATGGCGGCCTTCCACGTGATCGGAAGTGCGATTATGGCAAATACGATTACTGCAGCGATTGCTATAACAATAATCTTAAGCATATCAGGAGCACCTCCATTATTTAGTTTTCATTGTACAAATATACAACTATTTTATAATACTTTCTTTTTTTTATTATGTCAAGCGCTCATTCTCTTCAAGTGCCCGAATAATATCTCCTGTTTTGTACCCGCGGCGCGCAAGAAACGCCGACAGTTTCTCCCTGTATCGCGGGTCGTCGGGGTTCAAGGTTTTCATTTTCTTCTCGAGGAGCCTCCTGATCTCCGGCATCTCGTCGAACTCGCCTGCGGAAATGAAAACCTCCTCGATCATCTCCTTCGGTATCCCCTTGTTTGCGAGGTCGAACCGTATCCTCCGCTCACTTTTGCGGCCCCGCCAGACCTCCACAAAATGCTCCGCGTAATGCCGGTCGTTCACGTAACCGTAGCTTTTCACGTACGTGACCGCGAGATCGATGTTATCCCCGGAAAATCCGGCCCGCTCCAGCTTCTCCCGCAGCTCCTTCTCCGTGCGGTCCATATCAAGAAGCAGCGTCATCGCCTTTTTTTTCGCGTTGGCAAGCGTATCTTCCATCATGTAAGCTTCTCCGTGGAAAACCGGACGCCCGAGGGCGTCCGGCCTGTCATGTTAATCTTCGTCCGTCTCAACCGCCGCCTCATCGGGCAGGAGCGCATCGAGCGCATCCTCGTCAGCCGGGAGGCCGAAGGCGAGACGCACCTTCTGCTCCACCTCGTACATGACGTCCGGGTTGCTTTCCAGGTACATCTTGGCGTTCTCACGTCCCTGGCCGATCTTCTCCCCGTTGTAGGAGAACCAGGCGCCGCTCTTCTCGACGATGTCGGTGCCGACGGCGAGATCCAGGATATCGCCGGACTTGGAAATGCCCTTCCCGAACATAATGTCGAACTGGGCTTCCTTGAAGGGCGGAGCGACCTTGTTCTTCACTACCTTGATGCGGGTGCGGTTGCCGATCACTTCTCCGCCGGCTTTCAGCGTCTCAATGCGGCGGACATCCATGCGGACCGATGCATAGAACTTCAGCGCGCGGCCGCCGGTCGTCGTCTCAGGATTGCCGAACATGACGCCGATCTTCTCGCGCAGCTGGTTGATGAAGACGACGATGCACTTGGTCTTACTGACTGCGGAGGTGAGCTTGCGCAGGGCCTGGCTCATGAGGCGGGCCTGCAGTCCGACATGGGAATCACCCATCTCCCCGTCGATCTCAGCCTGCGGCGTCAGCGCGGCGACCGAGTCGACGACAATGATATCCACAGCGCCGGAGCGGACCATGGTCTCGGTAATCTCGAGCGCCTGCTCGCCGGAATCCGGTTGGGAAATGTAGAGATTGTCGATGTCCACGCCGATATTGCGCGCATAGACCGGGTCCAGCGCGTGCTCCGCATCGACAAAGCCGGCGATGCCGCCTCTCTTCTGGACTTCCGACACCATGTGCAGCGCGACGGTCGTCTTGCCGCTCGACTCGGGTCCGTAGATCTCGATAATGCGGCCTTTCGGGATACCGCCGAGACCCAGGGCGATATCGAGGGACAGGGAACCGGTCGGAACCGTCTCCACGTTCATGTTGGCTTCCGATTCACCGAGTTTCATGACCGTGCCCTTGCCGAACTCCTTCTCAAGATGGCCGATGGCGGCTTCAAGCGCCCTCTCCTTGTCGGCGCGCTGTTTATCGCTGCTTGCAGTATTCTTCTGATTCTTCAAAATAATATCTCCTTTTTTCAGTTAGCGCGAACGTCTGTTCGCTTCTTTAAACAGAATACACCCAGGGGAAAGAAATGTCAAGAAGAGATATCGCATTGCAGGAAAAAAGGAAAAGAGAAAAGGAAGCAGGCGGCAATCTGCCGCCCGCCTCTTTTAAGCATGGGTATTAAAACGAGGATAAGCGATCGTATCAGCCGATCAGCCAGTCGTACAGTTCCTGATACTTAAGAGCGGAGCTCTGCCACGAGAAGTCCTGCTTCATGGCGCGCTCGACCATCTTGTTCCACTCGCGCTTGTTGTCATAGAAGACCTTCTCCGCGTAGCGGACGGTTCCCATCATCTCGTGCGCGTTGTAGTTGACGAACGAGAAGCCCGTGCCAGTGCCTTCGTACTCGTTGTACGGCTGGACCGTATCCTTGAGGCCGCCGGTCTCACGGACGATCGGAAGGCTGCCGTAGCGCAGGGAGATCAGCTGGGACAGGCCGCACGGCTCAAACTGCGACGGCATCAGGAACGCATCCGAAGCCGCGTAGATCTTGTGTGCAAGCGCTTCGTTGTAATAGATCTGGGCGGAGACTCTTCCGCCGTACTTCCAGGCGAAGTGGCGGAACATATTTTCATATCTCTCCTCGCCGGTGCCGAGAACGACGAACTGGACCGCATCCTGGCACATCTCATCCATCACATAGGCGATGAGGTCGAAGCCTTTCTGGTCGGTCAGTCTGGAGACGATGCCGATCATCATGGCCTTCGGATCGACGTCGAGGCCGATATCCGCCTGCAGAGCCGTCTTGTTCTTGACCTTCTCCTTGCGGAAATCTTCGACCGTGAAGTTCTTGTAGATCAGCTTGTCGGTCTCCGGGTTCCACATCTGGTAGTCAAGGCCGTTCACGATGCCGCGCAGGTCGTGCTGGCGTGCGCGCATCAGGCCGTCCAGTCCTTCGCCGTAGTACGGGATCTTGATCTCCTCGGCGTAGGTTTCGGAAACGGTCGTGATCGCGTCCGCATAGACGAGACCGCCCTTCAGCATGTTCGCGTCGCGGTTGAACTCCAGCTTGTCCGGTGTGAAATAGTAATCCGGCAGGCCGATGATGTCCTTCATCGTGCGGATATCCCAGACACCCTGGAACTTCAGGTTGTGGATCGTCATGACGGTCTTGATGCCGCGGTAGAACTCGTTGGCCTGGAAGGAGTCATTGAGATAAACCGGGATCAGGCCGGTCTGCCAGTCATGGCAGTGGATGAGGTCCGGACGGAAATCGATGGACGGCAGGATCGAGAGGGCCGCCTTGCTGAAAAATGCAAACCTTCCGATATCATACGGCATTCCCGCATACGGTTTGTCGCAGGTGAAATAGTCCTGGTTGTCGATGAAGTAGTACTTGATGCCCTCGTACTCGCACTCCATGATCCCGACATAGTAGCTGTTCCAGTTGAAATCCATATAGAAATGCGTCTTGTATTCCAGCATGTCTTTCCACTTCTGGGCCATGAAGGAATAAAGCGGCATGATCACTCTGCAGTCATAATTCTCTTTATCGAGGCACTGCGGAAGGGAGCCGACGACATCAGCCAGTCCGCCGGTTTTAATGAACGGCAGGCACTCGGAAGCAACAAACAGTATTTTTTTCATCTTACAAACCTCCCTGGTAAAAATGATTAGGAACGTGTATAGGCTTTCAGCAGAATCAACATATTATAATTCCGAAAACGCTATATATTTGTAACTATTATAATACATCTTTTGTCTTTTGTCGACACATCTCTTTCATTTCTCTGGAAGATTTTATGGTATTTTCGGTAATTTTTTCTCCGCCGATGAGTCTGGCGAGCTCCATGACGGATTCTTCCTCGGAAAGCGCCTCGATTTTCGTGATCGCGGCGCTGTCGGAAAGCTCCTTGGTGATCGCGTAATGTGTATCCGCCATGGCCGCAATCTGCGGCAGGTGGGTGATCGCCATGACCTGGCGCTCCTTCGCGATCGCCGCCATCTTCTCCGCCACCATCTGGGCCGTCCGGCCGGAGATACCGGTATCGACCTCGTCGAAGATCAGCGTCTCGGTCTTATCGTCCGACGCGAAAATCGTCTTGATCCCGAGCATGATGCGGGAGAGCTCGCCGCCGGAGACCACTTTCGAGAGGTCGCGCCGCGGCTCGCCGGGGTTTGTCGCGATCATAAACGTGACGGCATCGCAGCCGTTGGCCGTGTAATCGTGGGTCCGCTCAAACGTGACAGCAAAATCCGCCTTCGCGAAATTGAGCTCCGCAAGCTGCCCGGCGACCTTGCCGGCAAATTCGTCCGCGTACCGCTGCCTGAGATGCGTCAGCTGTCCGGAATCTTCCCGTAGGACTTCCTCCGCCTTCGCGAACTTCTTTTTGAGGCGGATCCTCTCCTCCTCGTAATCCCGCAGTTCGGCCAGCTCAGCGGCCTTCTCATCCCTGGAAGCGAGGATATCTTCGATCGTCCTCCCGAATTTGGCCTTCAGGCGGTTGATCAGGTCCAGTCTCTCCTCCGTCTCGGCAAAAGCGCTCTCCTCAAAATCAAGACTGTCCGCATACCCGGCAAGCTCCCGGTTGAAATCGTTCAGCAGATCGTCGATCTCCGAAAGGGAATTTAAAAGGTCCGCGATATCGCCGTCGTATTCCGACACCGAATCGAGCTCCTTCACCGCCCTGCCGATCTCGTCGCCCGCGCCTTCCTCGTAGCCGGTCAGCTCGTGGGCGGTGTTCACGGCGGTCACGATCCGGCGGGCGTTTTTCATTTTCCGGTAGAGAGCTTCAAGTTCTTCGTCCTCGCCCGGCTTAAGGCCTGCCGACTCGATCTCATCGATCTCAAATTCGAGGAAGGACATCCTGCGGTTTCTCTCCTCCTCGGACATCTCGCCGCTGCCCAGCTTCTTCTTAAGCTCCGCGTAGACCGCGTAGGAAGCCTTCACTTTCTCTTTCGCGGCGGCGATCTCATCGCGCCCGAAGCTGTCGATGAGTTTGAGCTGGTGTTCCGGCCGGAGAAGCTTCTGGTGCTCGCTCTGCCCGTGGATATCGAGGAGCAGGGCTCCGACAGCCCGCGCCTCCGCTGCCGTCCGGGTCTCCCCGTTGATGCGGATCGTGCTGCGGGTTCCCTGCATTTTTCTTGAAATGAGAACCACGCCGTCCTCCGTGCGGACGTCCAGCGCAAGAAGCGCGGCCTCCGTCTCCGGGTCCGAGACCTCGAAGACCAGCTCAACGAGCCCGGAAGGCGCGTCATCGCGGACCAGCCTCCGCACGGTCTTGCCGCCAAGGGCCATCCCGATGGAGTCGATGATGATGGATTTGCCGGCTCCGGTCTCGCCGGTCAGTATGTTGAGCCCGGGGGCGAAATCAACATCGATCTCGCGGATCAGGGCAAGGTTCTTGATATGAAGATTTCTAAGCATTGCTCACTCCTTTGCACCGGCGATCTTCTCGAGGCGGTCGATGATGACCGGCACGTCCTCCACGGTCCTTGCGCAGAGCATGATCGTGTCATCCCCGGCGATGCAGCCGAGGACTTCCCTCCAGTCGAGGCTGTCAATCGCGGCGCCGGCCGCCATCGCCATCCCGGACACCGTTTTCACGACGATGATGTTCAGCGATCCTTCCGCCGAGACGAATGCGTCCTTGAGGATCCGCTTATAGCGCTCGGCCGTGTAGAGGATGCCCTTCGGCCTCGCCGCGTACTTCAGCCTGCCGCTCTTCGAGGGGATCTTGTGCAGCTCCAGCTGCCGGATATCGCGGGAGATCGTCGCCTGCGTGATGTTGAAGCCGGCCTTACACAGAAGGTCCAGGAGTTCCTCCTGCGTCTCGATGTCATATTGTTCGACCAGTTCCAGGATCATTTCGTGTCTGGCATTTTTCATAGAGCGCCTCCGTCACGAAACCGCCATCTTCTGCCGCAGGACTTCAAGGAAACTCCTGTCCGACATCTTGATCAGGTTCGTTCTCAGCGTCGACCGCCGCACGATCACGCGGTCGCCGTCCGTCACCAGGATCTCATTGCCGCCGTCGAAGGAGATGGCCGCCTCTGTCGGTTCCGGCACATGTCCGTGGCTCAGCTCGACGCAGATCTCGTCGTCTCCCCCGAAAATGACGCTCCTCGCGTTCAGCGTGTGCGCTGCGACCGGCGTCAGCATGAGGATCTCCGCCTCCGGGGAGACGATCGGGCCGCCGGCCGACAGGCTGTACCCGGTGGAACCGGTCGCCGTTGAGATGATGACTCCGTCGGCGGAATACGAGTTGAGGAAACTCCCGTTGACGTAGTTCATGAAATCGATGACCCGGAGCGGACCGTGGCGGATTACAACCACGTCGTTGAGAGCCAGGTCCTTCTTCAGCACCTGATCGCCCCGCATGACCAGCGCCTCGAGCATCATTCGTTTCTCAATCAGGAAATCATCCTCAAGAAGCCTGTCCATCGCGGTAAAGAGCATCGACTTGTCGACTTCCGCCAGATAGCCGAGTGTCCCCAGGTTGATGCCCAGAAGCGGCAGCTGACGGTCTACCACGAGCTTGGACGCCCGAAGCAGCGTGCCGTCGCCGCCCAGGACGATGACCGCCTCGGTATCGTCCTCGATCTCGGACGCATCCGTGACGAGGACGCAGCGGGCGCCCTTGTCCGTCATGTAGCTGATGACCTTGCCGGTCATTTTGCTGTTCCGGTCTTTCATGGGGTTTCGTATGACCGCAAAGTTTTTCATTTCCGGCACCTCCCTATCGGTCCAGTTCCTCGTGGGCGGCCCTGACGGTCTCCGCCACCAGCGCATCGCCGACACACCCCTCCGCGGCTTCCTTCTTGAGCAGCATCAGGTACTCGATATTGCCTTCAGGTCCCTTGATCGGGGAAAATGAAAGGCCCGCTGCCGCAAACCCGATCGTCTCCGCGTAATCCCGGACCTTCCGGATCACTTCCTCATGGACATTTTTGTCGCGGACGACCCCGTGCTTGCCGACTTTTTCGCGCCCCGCCTCAAACTGCGGCTTGATGAGACACACGACGGAGCCTGACTCCGTTAAGAGCTCCCTAACCGGAAGCAGAACCTTGGTGAGGGAGATAAAGCTCACGTCGATGCTCGCGAAATCCGCCGCCGTCCCGATATCCTCCGGCACGACATAGCGGATATTGGTCTTTTCCATGCAGGTGACGCGCGGGTCGTTCCGGAGCTTCCAGTCGAGCTGGCCGCGGCCGACGTCGATCGACCAGACGTGGGAAGCGCCGTTCTGCAGCATGCAGTCGGTGAAGCCGCCGGTCGAGCTGCCGACGTCCAGGCATCTGAACCCTTCGAGCGTAAGTCCGAAGACATCGACGGCCTTCTCAAGCTTCAGCCCGCCGCGGCTCACGTAGCGGAGGGTCTGTCCGCGCAGCTCAATGTTTGCATTTTCCTCAAAGGAAGCCCCGGCCTTGTCCTCCCGGACGCCGTCCACATAGACGATGCCGGACATGATGACCGCCTTGGCTTTCTCGCGGGAGGAGGCCAGGCCCTTCTCCGCAAGAAGAACATCCAGTCTTTTCTTCATCGTCCTTCCTCACTCGATCTCGCTCATCTCGCCGTTGTCCTCGATGAGCTGCATCTTCTTCTCGACCTCGTCAATCCTGCCCGACACGACCTTCACCAGCTTCATGCCCTCCTCGTAGATCCGGAAGGATTCCTCCAGCGAAATCGTATCGCTCTCGAGCTTTTTAACCATCTCATCGAGGGTCTCGAAGCTTTCCTCGATGGTCATTTCCTTCTTCTCATCCATTTCCGATCACCTCCCTGGTCTCGGCGAGCACCTTGCCGTCACTGACAAAGATCGTCAGCAGATCGCCCGGCACCGTATCCTTAATGTGCGTAAACGCTTTTCCGTCTTTCGTCTCGACAAATGAAAACCCCTGCGACAGCCTGTCCATCGGATTGAGCCCTTTCATGCGCTCAATCATGCCGTGCAGTCTCAGCTTGTCCCGGTAGAGGACTCTGTTCATCCGCTCTTTCAGCAGCCGCCCGTCCTTCTCAGCTTCCGCTCTCGCGAGCAGGATCTTTCCGGCCAGGGCTTCGGACATACGGTCCTCCAGGTCTATCAGGGTCTGCCGTTTCTCCCGGACTGCCGCGGCGGGTTTCTTCGCCTCCAGCTTCGCCTTCCTTAAGGAGAGCCGCATCCTCATCGTGTTTATTTTTGTCTCCGGGCCTTTTCGGAGACGTCTCTCACAGAGCGAGAGCTGCTCGCGGAAGGCTGCGTAGTCGAAAACCGCAAGCTCAGCTGCCGCCGAGGGCGTCGGCGCGCGCAGGTCGGCGACCAGGTCCGCGATCGTCGTGTCCGTCTCGTGCCCGACTGCGGAGATGACAGGCGTCTCGCAGTCGAAGATCGCCCTCGCGACGATCTCCTCGTTGAACGCCCAGAGGTCCTCGATGGAACCGCCGCCGCGCCCGACGATGATCACGTCGACGCCGGCCTTATCCAGCACCTCGATGCCGCGGACGATCGACTCCTTCGCTCCTTCCCCCTGCACAAGCGCGGGATAGAGGATCAGCTGTGTGTAGGGATTTCTGCGCCTCGTGATATTCTGGATATCCCGGATCGCAGCGCCGGTCAGGGCTGTCACGACGCCGACCCGCCTCGCGTACTTCGGGATCGGCTTCTTGTAGCGGGCGTCGAACATACCCATCTCCTCGAGCTCTTTCTTAAGGCGCGCATACCGCTCATAGAGCTCGCCGGCGCCTTCCCGGTAGATCTTCTTCGCGTAGAGCTGGTAGCGCCCGTCACGCTCGTAGACCTCGATCGAACCGCCGACGATCACCTTGTCCCCGTCCGCCATCCTGAAATCAAGCCCCCGTCGGTTCCCGGCGAACATGATGCAGGTGATCGTTCCCTGGGCATCCTTCAGCGAAAAGAAAATATGCCCGGACGTATGATACTTGCAGTTCGACACCTCACCCCGCACATAAACAGACGAAAGAAGGATGTCCTGACTGAACATCCCTCTTATATAATGATTGATCTGCCCTACGGTGTAAACGCTGACTTTCATGCTTTCTTAGCGATCTCTCCCAGTATTCCGTTGATAAAGGAAGGAGACTCGTCGCCGCCGAACTGCTTGGCCAGTTCGACCGCCTCATTGATGGCGACTCCTTCCGGTATTTCCTCGTCGAATAACAGTTCATAGCAGGCGACGCGCAGGATCGCGAGGTCGCAGCTGCCGAAACGGTCGGTCTTCCAGCCCCTGGCCGTGTCGTTCAGCATGCGGTCGATCTCCGGGATCCTGTCATGCACTTCCTCATAGCGCTGAAGGAGGTATTCGCGGTCCTCCTCCGTCAGTCCTTCTATGCCGTCAAGATAGAGCGAAAGCTGCTCCGGCATATCCCTCTCCAGCGTAAACGCATAGATGAA
>OCTX012275084.1_pt1 | contig 21521 bp, 10 predicted proteins | sample 1539691 | NCBI WGS metagenome assembly OCTX01 (sample SAMN02144231, study PRJEB22623) | gut metagenome | biome: sheep rumen | host: Ovis aries | place: New Zealand
ATTGAATGTAGAAGCATGCTATTCATGGGGATGTGGTGAGAATCGTTTGCCTGATACAGAGTGCATACCTGTACATATCAAGGATATAGGAAACTGGCCTGCACCGTCAGCCTGTGGTTCTGTGGATTATTCTTGCCACTTAAAGACAAACAATGAACCTTATAATCCAGATGATGATCCAAAGGGTATCATAGAAACAGTTTCAGATATTCTTGTTAACTGGCAAGAACTTATGCGTACAGGTATGCGTATATGTACTCCATCATCATGGGATGGCTCCGACTATTGGAATGGAACAGGTAAATGTATAGCTCCATTCCTTGATAGTATAGATACACGTGGTTGGCGTTGTGATATCGTCGATGCTCACTGCTACTGGCCGGAAGGAAATTTCCCTCATCTTGAGAATTATTGGTGGCCTAACTATCATCGTCCTATCTGGGTGTCAGAGTGGATTTGGGGTGCATCTTGGAACGGCAACGGCTGTTGGGGAGCAGGTGTGACAGATAACGACATCTACAATACTACTGGTCGTATCGTGAATACCCTTATCAACAGTCCTCATGTTGAGCGTATCTTCTATTGGAATTCAGAATCCAAAGGACATGTGTATGAAAGTTCAATTACCAGTCTTGGAACATATTACTCTAATGTGAAGACGGAGATGGGATACAATGCTAAGTATCAATATGTACCTAAGGTAGTATTTAATGCTCCTACAAATCTTGCAGGAACATACAACAAGGCAAAAGGTACCTTTGCACTTACTTGGAACGATTCGAATGGAGATATGCTCGACTCTGTAGTTGTGGAGTGTAAGTTACCAGGTGCAACTCGTTTCACATGGCGTCATAAGGTAGAACTGAAGGATTGCAATTCTAAAAATGGTGCTTCCTACTCATATACAGACATTCCAGAAAAGGCTGGTGCATACTATTATCGTATAGCTGCTTATCCTATAGGTACTAAGACTGCTAAGTACAGTAACGAAGTATCAGTATCTATTACCGAAACGTTCGGAAATGCTGATGTACAGTATGGTAAGATGAATATAACCAGTCTTGATGCGGTTACATCAAATTTCACAGAGTCTCTTGTTTCTACTCCTGCTGTGTTCATGGGTGTTCTCTCAAATAAGAATTCCAGCCTTTACCCAGGTAATCTTATTACTAGTGCCGGAAAGACTAAATTTTCATATCAGATACAGCCTTGGCAGGCACAGGGAAGTAGTGCCTCTACTATGTCGAAAGTAGAGGAAGCAGCATTTCTTGCTATGCCAGAAGGTAACTACAAATATGGCACTCTTGATTGCGAAGTAGGTTCTACAACAATTCAAGATGAGGCAGAGGTAACCTTCAAACAGGCTTTCCCAGAGGGAGTAGTACCTGTAGTGCTGGTAGAAGTGAATAATCCTGCGATAAAGAAATATCCTTATTCTCTCAATATTATTGAGGTAACCAACACAGGCTTTAAGGTTAAGCTTCAGTACGAGGCAAGTATAGCTGCGGAGCATGCTATTACTTTGGCAGTTAAAATGGGCTATCTGGCTATCACTCCTGGTATGGGCAACCTGATATCTGAGGTTGAGTCTTCTGAGGTTATTGGCGAAACAATTATTTCGAAGACTCCTTGCACCCACGAAGGTCAGGCATGTCTTGAGGTGGTAGCAGACCAGACTATTCGCGACACATATTCTAACATAGTAATAGCTGCTGGTGTAGGTGAGAATACTATGTGGGGTCGTACAGCTCGCAATTGCACATTCAAGAATGGCGATGACCAGTTTTATTTCTCTAATCCAAAGGTATTCGGAAAGTGTCAGTCAAGCAATTACCCTGGTGCTTCTATCCTTCGTATTGCTTCATACTTAACGGAAACTGATGCAGAATCTCCTTACAAAGGATATGTAACTGGTATGCAAGTAAGGCGTCAGGTTGATGGCACTAATTCTTCTCCTCACACACAGGATTATGCCGACCCTCTGGGTTATGTAGTAATAGATAATGGTTTGGAGAATACTTATGGGGAGAGGGTAGAGCGAGTAGTTCGTTACGAACCTCTGCCAGATGGCGTCAATGCTGCTACAGCAGACGAAGTCCAGATTGTTGCTATCTACAATCTCTCTGGTACTCCTCTGCCATCGCTCCAGAAAGGCATTAACGTTGTTAAGTATAGCAACGGTTCCTTCAAGAAAATATTCGTGAAATAAAAAAAGCTCCCATTCGGGAGCTTTTTTTTATGAGTCTGTTTGCAGGATGCTTTTGTCTTAAACAATAATTTTCAATAATTTGACAATAATTTTTTATTGGTTCAATTATTGGTGATTATTTGTAATTATTGTTGGCTCAGGCAGCGAGGCTGCCTCCCGTCCAATAATTTTAAATAATAATTTATTGTTAGGAATTATTTATTTACCTGGAACTTAGTGATTCCGTCCTTGATGAAGCCTACGATTTGGTTTGCTGCTGCAAGACCTGCGTTGATGTTAGCCTCTGCTGTCTGAGCACCCATCTTCTTAGGAGTAGAGAAGTAGCGACCTTCGAACTTCTTGAATTCTGCATCTGCGTCTGGCATGATGTCTGTGATGTACTTGATGTCTTCACGTTCTGCCATGAGTTCGATGAGTTCTGGTTCGTTGATTACTTCCTTACGAGCTGTGTTGATGAGGATAGCCCCTTTCTTCATCTGTCCTACGAGAGCTTTGTTGATTGACTGTTTAGTCTCAGCTGTTGCAGGGATGTGGAGTGAAACGATGTCGCAAGTCTTGAAGAGTTCTTCCTGGTTCTTTGCAGCTTTCACACCTGCAGCTTCGATTACTTCTGCTGGGCAGTAAGCATCGTAAGCAGCTACTTCCATGCCGAAGCCTTTAGCGATGCGAGCTACGTTGCGACCTACGTTTCCGAAGGCGAGGATACCAAGTTTCTTACCCATCAGTTCGCTACCAGACTTGCCGTTGTAGAAGTTACGAACTGTGAATACGAGCAGACCGAGAACAAGTTCTGCAACTGCGTTAGCGTTCTGTCCTGGAGTGTTCATAACTACAATCTTACGAGCTGTAGCTGCCTCAAGGTCAACATTGTCATATCCGGCACCTGCACGAACAACAATCTTCAGTTGTTTTGCAGCATCCATTACTTCTGCATCGATTTTGTCTGAACGGATGATGATAGCATCTACGTCAGCAACAGCAGCGAGCAACTGTGCCTTTTCTGTGTACTTTTCGAGCAAAGCAATTTCAAAACCTGCTTTCTCAATGATTTCCTTTATGCCTTGTACAGCAGCTGCTGCAAAAGGTTTTTCTGTTGCTATTAAAACTTTAGCCATATTTCTTTCTTTTTAAATAGGAAATGCCATCTCCGAAAAGATGGCACATTCTTTTATAGTTTGTTTAATTAATGCATTTTCTCAAATTCCTGCATGCAAGCTACGAGAGCTTTAACGCCTTCGATAGACATTGCGTTGTAGCAAGAAGCACGGAAACCACCTACGTCGCGGTGACCCTTAACGCCAACCATACCCTTGCTTGTAGCGAATGCGAGGAATTCGTCCTGCAGGCTTTCGTATTCTGGTTTCAGAACGAAAGTGATGTTCATGCGGCTGCGGCTGTCCTTCTCTGCAGTACCTACGAAGAGCTTGTTGCGATCGATTTCTGCGTAGAGGATTTCTGCACGTTCCTTAGCCAGTTTCTCCATAGCAGCTACACCACCATGAGCCTTGATGTAACGGAGGTTCATCAGAGCGCTATAGATTGGCACTACTGGAGGAGTGTTGAACATAGAGCCTTTCTTTACGTGAGTGCGATAGTCGAGCATTGTAGGAATCTGGCGAGATACCTTGCCGAGAGCATCGTCCTTAACGATTACGAAGGTTACACCTGCCATAGAGAGGTTCTTCTGAGCACCACCATAGATGAGTGTGTATTTGCTTACGTCGATAGGACGGCTGAAGATATCGCTTGACATATCGGCAATCAATGGAATAGGAGAGTCGAGGTCTTCAAGGAGCTCTGTTCCGTAGATTGTGTTGTTTGTAGTGATGTGCAGGTAGTCTGCATCTGCTGGAATCTCAAAGTTCTTTGGGATATAAGTGAAGTTCTTGTCTTTTGAAGAAGCAACTTCTACAACTTCGCCAAACAGCTTAGCTTCTTTTTCTGCTTTTGTAGCCCAAACACCTGTGTTCAGGTAAGCAGCCTTCTTCTCGAGGAAGTTGAATGGGATCATACAGAACTCGAGACTTGCACCACCACCGAGGAAGAGTACTGAGTAACCCTCTGGAATGTTGAGAATTTCCTTGAAGAGCGCTACTGCTTCATCTACAACTGGTTGGAAATCCTTAGCACGATGGCTGATTTCCATAAGTGAAAGTCCTGAGCCGTTGAAATCAAGACAAGCCTGTGCAGTCTGTTCTATTACTTCGCGTGGCAGAATAGAAGGTCCTGCATTGAAATTGTACTTTTTCATTATTAATTATGTTATGATGTTTAGAAATAGTTCTACCTTAAAAACTTCTGCGAAGGTACGAATAAATCAGTTAACAGAAAAATGAAAACTGAAAAAACTGATTTCCTTTCACATTTATAAACTATTCACCAAAAAATATAGCAAAATGTAACTTGCACCTTCCAACTCCTCATCTCTCACCTTTCACCTTTCACCTTTCACATTTAGAGCCACTTCTTCAGTCTGAACCATCCGAGTGAGCCTATCGTACTTACTATGCAGGCAACGATGGCGATTGGGAAACCCCATTTCCACTCTTCCATACCGTTAATCAGGTTCATACCGAACATAGAAGTGATGAGGGTAGGGAACATGATAATCATGTTGAGCGAAGTGAGCAGTCGCATCACCTTATTCATATTATTATTGATGATGTTGGCATAGGTGTCCATAGTGCTGTTCAGAATGGAGATGAAGATAGCAGTTGTCTCCCTTGCCTGTTGCATCTCAATGTTCACATCCTCAATCAGTTCTGCATCGAGTTCATCGACAGGCAGACGGAATTTCAGTTTCGAGAGCAGGTTTTCGTTACCACGAATAGAAGTGGCAAAATATGTGAGCGAATCCTGCAGTCGCGACAGAGCCACAAGGTCTTTGTTATCAATCTGTCGGTCCAGATTTCTCTTAGCCTTATCTATTATGTTGTTTACCTGTTTCAGGTACTTCAGGTACCAGACACTTGCACTCAGGAAGAGTCTGAAAACCAAGTCGGCAGAGTCGGTAAATCCCTCAGCTCTGCGCATCTGGTGGTTTATGAAGTCGAGCATCATCCTCGTCTCCTGGTTGCAGATAGTTATAATCTTATCTCCCTTCAGCACTACTCCGAGTGGGATAGTGGTGTAGGGACTGCGCGAAGAAACTGTCTTAAGGTGAGGCACACGAAGGATAATCATCAGCCATCCTTCGTCCATGTCGAAACGAGCTCGCTCGTCAGCATCTGCTACGTCATAAAGAAAATACTCAGGCATGCCAAGTTCCTGCTCCAGAAACTTCACATCCTCCTCTACAGGGCAAGTTACCTGCACCCAGCAGTTTGGTTGCCATGCGTCGATATGCTTGATACCGCCATTGAAATTCCAAAATGTTCTCATTGTGGTCTAGATCTTTAAATAATGCATAATTCATAATGCATAATTCATAATTGCTAATCGCTCGCTGATAAAGATCCAGACTCCGTCAGACCTTTATCCTCTTAGTTAATACTATTCGCCGGATAATCGTCCATATTTTTAGTGATTTTTTGATTTTGGCTGCAAAGGTAAGAGTACTTGACATAAATTCCAAATAATTACCAATAATTGAACCAATAATTCTCAAATTCTCTAATTCTTGACCTAAAAAAATCCTTCGTGCAGAAATTTCTTTTTCTATACTATGAATTCTATGTTCATGACTTGTGAACATAAGTTCATAAGTTGTGAACATGTGTTCATAAGCCGTGAACATAAGTTCATAACGTTATGAACATATATTTCCTCTCGTAGAAAAATAAAATTCCTCTCGTAGAAAAATAAAATATCCCACCAGGCAACATAAAAACCTCATCTGGCAAATAAAAAGATGTTCTCAAATATGAAAAAAGTATTCTTAAATTCTATGATTCTTGATTCAGAATGAAAAAAATTGCGTCAAATCCTAAAATGCATTAGCCAAAAAGGAAAAATCGGACATATTTCGGACGAAAAGGACCCTTTTATTTAGTTAGGGTGGGGTAGAGAAGTGTTAAAAACTAAATTTTTGTAAAAATTATTTGCGTACATAATATATAAATGTGTACCTTTGCGGTATAAAGGTAGTGCTAGTGCTCAATTGTACAACACACAAAATACTAGAGTGTTAGAATAAGGTAATGACTATGTTTAAAGGCAAGATTGTATATATCGGTTTGTTGATAACCCTGTTGACATCTCTTCAGGTACATTCTCAGAATGTGACTATAAGCAATAACTTACTATATGACGCTTGGCTGACTCCTAACCTCCGTGTAGGTGTCCGTCTGGCTCCCCATTGGTCTCTTGGTGTTACAGGAGGTTATCGTCCTTGGCCTACCAACGACCAGACCACTCGCAAGTGGAAACACCTGCTTGTGTCGCCGGAAGTTCGCTACTGGACCGACTCAGTCAATGTTCATCACTTCATCGGAATGAACCTCATCTACAGCCACTATAACGTAGGAGATGTGAAGTTCCCGTTCGGTATGTACAAGTCTGTTCGCGACGAGCGTCGTCAGGGTGACCTCGGAGCACTCGGAGCCTTCTACGGCTATTCATGGCCTCTCGGACGCCACTTCAACATCGAAGCACTCATCGGAGCTGCTGTAGGTATTACGAAATACAGCCGCTATCCGTGTGTACATTGTGGAGCCAAGATAGGCGATGCCACCAAGTGGTTCGTCATGCCTCAGGCAGCCATCAACATAGTATTCAACATACCAGGCCGCCCTGCTAAGCAAGTGGCTCCGGTTCAGCCAATCTACGTTGTTCCGCCAGTAGTGGAACAGCCGTTCTTGCCTGTACTCCAGCCTGTTAAGCCGCGTCCGGTACGTCCGGATAGTGCTCTGGTGGTTAACTCCTCAAAATATGTACCATACGACCGCACTCGCATACTTCGTAAAGACAAGGAAGCACTCTATGTCCACTTCCGTACAGATAAATACAATCTCGATCCGGCATTCCGTCAGAACTCCGACATGCTCGACCGCATAGTCAAGGCTACCAATAGCATCATCTCCGATTCTACTACTATCGTGAAGAAGATACAGATTGTGGGTCTTGCCTCAGTAGAAGGTCCGGTAGAGAGAAACGAAAAACTGGCAAGCAATCGTGCCCTTACCCTCCAGCACTATGTGCAGGACAAGCTGAACCTGCCTGATTCGCTCTTCGATACAGTAGGAGGTGGCGAGGCTTGGGCAGACTTCCGCGACCAGTTGAACGATGCTGCAAACAGCGATTCGCTCTATAGTGCTCAGTTGCGTAAGGCTATAGACATTATAGATAATGAGAGCAACCTCGATGTTCGCGAACGCAAACTCCGCAGAATAAATGGCGGACGCACTTGGCAATACATCAAGCAGAATGTGCTGCGCGACCAGCGTAATTCCGGATACATCCGAGTATTCTTTGATGTAGTGCCCGATGTGAATGCACAGACTATCAACGATGCCAGCGACATGCTCCACTCCGACTGTCCGGACTGCTGGCACGACGCCCTGAGCATGCTTCAGGAAATAAGCTACGATGAGCGAGGACACAACGCCATGGGGGTCGCACTCTGGCTTTGCGGCAGACACGACGAAGCCATCGAATACTGGCGCAAAGCCGCTGCCAACGGCAATGCCGATGCAGCAGAAAACCTCCGACAATTGGAGAAAACAAAAAAATCATCACTCCAACCAACGGAGTAACACCATATATAAATAATGAGACAAGTTAAAATGATGTTTAATTATAAACCAATGCGAAAAATTATGAAAAAGCATTTCTATTTTGCCTTTTTGGGTGCGATAGCGCTCATAGGCAGTTCAATTTTCGTGTCTTGCTCTTCTGCTGACGAGCCGTTAGCTCAGACTGAAGAGAATGCACCAGCAAGTGAAAAGTACAACCCCGCAACTGGTGAGGTTGGTGTTGAGTTCGTTATGAATATTGCTACAAACAACGAGCCAACTACTCGTATGTCAGCTGCCAATACACAGGCGGATCTTTCTCAAACTTTCCGCGGTATTGAAAATGCCACTTTGATGACATATGTCAAAAAGAACGAAGAAGTTTTGGATGATGGCAAGAACGTAGCTACTGCTATCACTGCTGCTAAAAGTTACGACGTCGGAACAGTTCTGGGTGCAGGTGCCCTTAAACCTAATGGCGATGGAAGTGCTGCTCCAAAGTCACGTCGTATACTTGAGTTGTCATTACCTACAGAGACTAACACTCTGCTCTTCTGGGGTAAGGCTATCAAGACAGGTACAAGTCAACAGCAAGGTGCTGTAGAGTGGACTATGAACAAAAACCTGAGTCAGATTTCATTCACAGCAGCTAGACGTATTCCTACTGGAAGTGCTGCCAATGGTGAAGACGCTTTCTTGCAGCATCAGAAATTTGTTGCTGCTCTTCTTAACAAACTTGTAGATTCAAGAGATGATTACAATGTTGCCTTTAATGAAACAAATTATTCTGTATCTAATTTCGGTTGGAAAGACTATGTTACATGGGATACTGACCACTTGGTAGCAAAGACGACAATCCATTGGGGTGATGCTGATCGTGCTATCACTCCGCTGGGTGAAATTATGGCTGATGCTTTCATCAAACTGAACACTTTCTATAGTGGTGAAGTTCGTGCCGGATCTGGTCCTGCATTAGCTATGGTTCTTGGTGACCTTTACGATGTGATTCAGACTGTTGCAAACGCAAATCCGACTTCTCCAGGCGAGGCTCTCACCAAGGCGTTGGCAGGATCACTTAATTCTGTTATCGGTCAGATGATTAATCCTTCAAGTAAACAATGGGTGACTAACTTGGCCGCTTTGAAGACTCTGGCAAATCTTCCAGCTGCGGAAACCAATTTGGTGGCAGATATCAACAAATTCCCTCAAGTAACATTTAATGTACCTCAGGGTGCAACAGTCTTGAAACTTGTGATAGATAATAAAACAGATGATGCTACTAGAAAATTCACTTATTCGTACGACAATCAGATTCCTTCTTACGCTATGAACGGAAATGTTGATGCAACTTTCAATCCGCTCAACTATCGCTATCCTGTAGAACTCTGTTACTTCGGTAACAGCCCTGTACGTGTAGATAATGCTTCTCATGAGGTAACTGATTATCCTGATGGTGTAACTAATTGGAATGCTGATGCCAGCTGGACTGGAACATGGACTAAGAACTCTCATGTACTCTCTTCAACACGAAGTGTTGCTATGCAGCAGAATATCAACTATGGTACTGCTTTGTTGCAAACAACTGTTCGTTATGGTGCTTCCAAACTCTACGATAACAACAAGGCTATTCAGCAAGCTCGTAAAGGAACTACAGAAGCAGATAACGAAATCACAGTATCATCGTCTACCTTCAATTTAGTGGGTATTATGGTTGGTGGCGTAGAAGCAGAAGTGGGTTGGAACTATATCGCTAAAGCTGCTAATCCTACATATAGTTCATTTATCTATGATAATGACCTTCCAAGTACTGCTATTCCAACATATAGCTCTGATCCTGCTGCAGGTAAAAGTGCTCCTAACTATACATTGGTATGGGACAACTGGAATCCGAACAGTGAAGGTGCGAAGCAGAATGTGGTTTATATAGCTCTTGAGTTTGTAAATAACTCTGGTAAGGACTTCTGGGGTGCTCACAACCTCATCCGCAACGGACAGACTTTCTACATCACAGGTAAGTTGGATCCAGATAAGGAAGACTCTGCCACTCCACTTAGCTCTGATAATCGTGGTGCAGGCATCTCATGGCCTACTGACTATGCACTGCCTCCATACAATGCTGACGGTACAACAATCCAACAACGTCGTATATTTATACAGGATTATAAGACTGTTGCTGACTTCGTGATTAGTGCAAACTCTCTCAAGGCAGCTCTTATTGACGTGCCTGACCTCCGTTCTTCACAGATTTCTCTCGGTCTGAGCGTAGATCTTGAATGGAGATCCGGTCTTAGCTTCGAGGAAATTAATCTTGGTGGTCTATAACTAACTAATGAATATGATTATGAGATACTGGAAGTGTTCCATGGCAAGTTTCATACTTGTCATGGGGCTCTTCTCGTGCTCATCCATTGACGATGACCTGTCGGACTGTCCTCCTGAGGAGTCACAGTACGAGATGCAATATGAACTGAAGCTGGTGACCAACATGACGACAGAGCTGAAGACCCAACTGACTACCATTACGGAACTCAGTGTCGCCAATGCCCTCGAGACACATCTGAAGAATATCTTTAGCGACTTCGCCCACGACGTGAACCTCTCGTTCTACGATACCGAAACTACCAAAGAACGACTGGAACACAAAATTGATATTATCAACACAAATCAGACAACCTACGACCTCACTCTGCCAATGCGTAAATACCTGCATCTGGCTGTAGCCAACTTAGCAGAAAACAAAGTCGTAGGACTGGCACAAGACAACTACAGTTACTCGTCCATGCTCGAACAGGCAGAAGGTGCTGTGCCTGACGGTTCTTCCATCGAAATCGTCGATTCGCATACAACAGGACTCTTTACCGCCCGACAGCCTATGGAAGTGCTCTCTGGAGTCAGTCAGACATTCAATGTTCGCCTCTACATGGCTAATAGTGCTGCCACTCTGGTACTCGACCCTAAAGGCCACACCTTCAAAGACATTAAGGTCTATGGCACAGGCTTTGCCAGCGAGTTCCACATAAGCGACAGTACATATGTCTTTCCTGCAGTCTCGCCATACATAAAGGCAGACAAAGTGGAGACAGGTAACGAACTGCTATGCTATTGTTCGGTGAACTTCCCATCGCCCGACACAGATCCGGCATTGTCAACAAAAGAGCCGACAGCCTCCGATCCTTCGTTGTGGCAAATCAAGGTGTATCTCACCAAAATGGACGGCTCAGTTACACAAACTGTGTTGGACATCCCTGATCCGCTGAAAGCTGGTGACCTGAAGATTATCAAAGGCTCACTCGACGATGATGGTGCTGTACGACCATATGACCCTACAGTAGGTGTTAGCGTCGTATTGGATTGGAACAAAGGTGGAGAATACGAACCTATATTATAATGATTATGAACCCATGTGCATACGCGCGTACACGTGCACGCGTGCATAGAAAAACAAGGTATAGACGTTGAAGAGGTTCGACTATCATATATTACTATTATTACTCCTTTTCGCAACAATAACTGGTTGTAGTAAGGATGATGCTCTGTTACAGGATACACAAGAAGAAAATCCCGTAACAGTAGTTCTTGCTTTTTCTGTAACTACCCATGCCACTCCATATACTCGTATGAGTAGTGCTGTCGTACAGGATGAGGGACAACCTTATCGCGGCATAGAGTTGAGGAAAATCGTTCCTTTCGCAGTAGAAGGAGAGATTACCGCAACTGATATGCCTAAACTTTTCCAAGTAGTGGGAGAAGGAGAAAAACTTGTGAATTCACGCGCCTACTACTATTATGACAACTGTGTTCTGATGTCTGGTGTGGCTTCGTTCCTAAGCTATGGACGAGCTCCGAAACCATTACCTGACAACAAGGACAACAAGGCTGCCAACGGCTCTATCATAGAGACATTCCCACTCAGTATGGCACCTAAGGATATCAGTTTTTCGCTTGAATCAATTTCAAACAAGGTTGTTAATAGTGTAGCTAACAGCCTTGCCCACTATATGTCTTTAATTGCTACGGCTAAAGGCAATGGTATAGCTTGGAAGAATGCTCCCAATGCTACACTCAAACTGATGTATCTGAACTTCCTTAACCTGACAGAGGTAGAATCAAGCGGAAACGTCATGCCAGGTTCAACAGCTAACATCAAAGCATATACTCAAGCGCTGAAAACGGCGCTTAGCAACTTATCGTTGACAGGTGATGATGCCGCCATTCGTACGGCTATCATTGATCAGATAGACGCAAACGCAGGTAAACTAGACCCCGCAGGTGAATGGGGTAATTTCCCGGCTTCTATCGGACTGCCCGACGGAGCTGCCACAGTTCGTTGGGATGGCGAGAAATTCGTGGCTGATGTCTCCAATACATCATTGGCAGACATCAACGGAATTGACCGTTTTGCCTTTCCGGCAGAACTTTACTATTACGGCAATAGCCGCATAAATACTTCAAATATAGACAAACGCAAGGCATCGTACACAGATAGACCTTGGACTGAAGTGCTGGCAGACTATGAGTTTGCCAATGGATTAGTAAGCACTAACACACAGGCCGTAGCCATCAGAGAACCTCTGCAATATGGTGTGGCACGATTACAGATAAAACTAAAAGAAACTGACGATTACCTTCAGGACTCCAAGGGTTCCTACGTTGAGGTCGGAACTGATAAATTCCCTCTGACGGGTGTTCTTGTAGGAGGACAACTGCCAGTAGGATTTGACTTTAAACCGACAACAACTTACCCCATCTATTCTGAGGCAGATATTAAGTATATATACGATAATCAGTTGCCTGAACTGTACCTCAGCTCTTCAGCTGATGCCACTCAGATGACCAATACACTTGTGCTGCAGACATACGACAATAAGAAAGTGCCTGTGGTGCTGGAGTTTATTAATAATAGCGATAAAGACTTCGAGGGTGTGGATGGTACCGTTTATAGAGGAACTAAATTCTACCTTGTGGCTGAGATTGACCCGGCTACAAAGTCAGAAGACCCTAATGAGACAATCCGTGATCGTGTGTTCACTCAGGACTATACGACCACACTCAATATGAAAGTAACAGGTTTGGCAAAAGCCTATAACGTAGTACCCAACCTACTGTCTCCACGACTTGAGTTGGGCGTAGAACTGGTAACGAAGTGGGCTGCCACAACTCCGGAGGAAGTGATATTTTAGTGAGATGTGAAATGTGAGATGTGAAATGTGAGATGTGAGTTGAATATAAAACAATGAAGAAAATGAAATATACGTTTGGACATATAACAGATAGGGGAGGCAACAGCTGGATGAATTGGCTGCTGATGCCTCTGTTGTTGCTATGTCTGTCAGCATGTTCTTCATCTGGTGATGACGATGGTTATGTTGATCCGACAAATCCAAACAATGCATCAAATACAAAACTGTATGTTTATGTCTATGCACCACAAGAAGCTCAATCTACTCGTGCATACGAAGGTGATGTGGTAAATACAATAACAAATGAAAATTCAGTATATTCCCTGCAGATATGGGTGTTCGGACATATCAGTCATAACCTTCTTGGATATTATGCTTCTACACAACCATCAAGTCTCAGCACATCAGAACCTTACGAACTGATACAGATGACTATCGACGAAACTTATGCAGAAACGGAAGAAGCCAGTCGAGAACGTGTGGATGTGTATGTAGCTGCCAATATATCGAACAGTAACTGCAACGTGGAGCTCGACGGTCAGATGACACAGGCACAGGTGGAGGCAGCTCTGATACAGAAGACTACTGCCGACCCATTCGGAGTGACAACTCCTGTATCTATTGTTCCTGAGAACGTAGGCCTTCCTATGTCGGGAGTACTTCGCAACCAACCTGTAACAGGAACAGCTCCTGTACTGCGACTGGATAATGCCGGACAGGTAGCGAGAGTGCAACTGATACGTACTGTTTCTAAACTGCGCTTCGCATTCTCACGCCAGACAGATGAAGAGACACTGAAGATTAACAGCATCAAACTGAATACAGAGATGCTACCAATAGCTCAATACATCTTTATGGCTGATGGAGCGCCTTATGACCGCAAGACCTGTCGTATAAAGACTGACAGCGGATATGAAACAGAAACACCAAACCTGCTTAGCGAAGCTATCACAGAGATTGCAGAAAACGAAGATCCTGTAATCTATGCTTGGGGATATTATGATGAAGATTCTCCTGAGGCAGCTCCTCAAGCCTATGAGGCAAGAATTGAAACTGCCGCAGCAGACGGATTCCTCACACAAAAATATTTCTACCTGCGTGAGAGTGATAAACTGATACAAGGAGAAATAAAATACCAAGTAGGGGAGGGCGACGAACAAACTGCTACCTTCAAGATGGTAGACGAAGGAGGATTCTCCCGCAACCACGTCTGGACAGTATATTCATATCTGGCAGAAGCAAAGCTTAAGGTGATTATTGCTGAGGTGGCTCCTTGGAAACCGACGGAGACGAACTATGAATTCTATAACTGGTAAAGAAGGATGAAGAAAGGAATATATAACATACTCGTCATTATGGCTCTACTGCTGATGCTGGTTGGCTGTTCGAAGGATTCTTCCGATGACTTCGGCACTAATGTTGCCACTACTCAGGAGGAGACTTATGCTCCGCTGCAAATGGTTGGAGCAACACGTGCCATATCAGGTGTGTCAACGTGGAATGATATTCATACTTTTCTGACCAGTGGCACAACATTGGTAGAGGGAGGATTCAAATATGCAAGCGATACGGAAGAGTGGAGCACAAAACTGAAACTGAAATCCGGTACGCGCATCTACCGTCTTTATGGCTTTATGCCCGATGATGCTGAGTTGACTTCTGAACTGACATCATGGACAGATGAAGGAGCAGTATTACATATAGAAAACGTAAATCCGCTGACTCTGGATGACTACTGTGTCGTAACAGGTGTACGCCAAGTGTCACTCCCAACAGACAAGACATCTGCCATACGAGGCAACTTCTCATTCGAGTATAAGAGCAATCGCTTGAACTATATCAATCTGTTGCTCGATCACATGATGAGCCAATTAGAGTTTAACATGAAGATTAGTTCAACGTATAGTGCCTTACGCACTATCAAGGTAAAGAAAATGACCTTGAAGTTGGCAAACCTCAGTAGCATGAGTGTTGACATTACCTTAGCTAACAGCACAGGTATCAGCAATATAATCTATACTGCTACAGGCGCGACAGCAAACTCGTGCATAATCTTAAACGAGGAAAAAACTCTGACTACTACTCCTACAGTAATATGCAATGCTTATGTAGTGCCTGTAACGGATTTGTTTGATAATCTAGTGCTGGAGACAGAGTTTGATGTGTATGACAAAAATGGAAACAAGATAGCTGAACGAACAGCAACCAATAAACTGACAACACCATTGAATGAGTTGGCAAGAGGAGAACAACGTACACTCTTGATTACTGTTGACCCCTCATACCTCTATGTATTGTCAGACCCGGACTTGGACAACCCAACAATTAAAATTGAGAATTGAGAGTTGAAAATTGAAAGTTGAGAATTGAGAATTGAAAATTGGAGAGTTGAATGTTGAAAATGAAAATTAAAGATATGCGCAAGATAATAACCATCCTATTACTTTGTTTGTCTGCAACACTGATGCAGGCACAGATTATTATTGGTGGTAATATTTACGGAGGCGGTAATGCCGGTGATTTGGGTGGCAAGACCACCGTCAGCATCTATGCCGGCGATCTGCGCAACGTCTATGGCGGTGCCCGTCAGGCTAACGTCGGAGGTAGTACATTCCTGCACATCGACGGTGAACATGCCTCAAACTATATCATTATTGATAAGGCATATGGCGGTAACGATATCGCAGGAACAATCGGTGCTTCTGCGGCAATACCTACAGAACTGACGGAAGTAGGCACTGACCCAGGCAAGAATAATATTGATGCAACTTGGAATGCCTTTGTGCGCACCTCTACCAAAATGAACGGTACCGAAGAGGCTGAAGATGCCCAGAAGATTTACATCGGACAGCTCTTCGGAGGTGGTAACGGTGACTATTACTACATTAATGAGGGAGGCACGCACAAAATATATAATTCTAAAAAAGACTATGACGAAGATAAAGCTCCCATAGCTACCAGCGAAACGGATTTTATCCTACCTAATGTAGGTAAAACTTATCTCGAACTTTTGGGTGCTTCCATAGTATATGCATACGGTGGCGGTAACAATGCTACAATTACAAATAGAACAGTTATCGCCCTGAAGAATCCCAGCAAGGTGGTCAATGACATCGTAGATACAAGCAATCCGAATGCCAATACTGACCCCGAGAAGGGTACCGTCGGTGAGTTGCTGACCAACGAGCGTTTTGAGAACAGAATGGGCATTAACACATTCTTCTCCTACCCTAGCAGCGACGCCTACCAGATTGGTCGCCTTTTTGGTGGTAACAATAAAGCAGATATGGCTATTCGCCCTCGCTGGAACCTGCAACGCGGCAAAGTCCGCAACCTCTATGGTGGTGGTAACGAAGGACGTATGACTAGCCCCGAGGGACTGCTCATTCAGATTGAAGGTGAAGGTATGGTGGTTGACAACGTCTATGGTGGTTGTCGTAAGGCAAATGTGAAGCCTTTGTACAACAATAACGACGAAACTCCAGTACCTTATAACCAAGTACAACTTGATCCGGAAGACAACCCAAATAACATTCCTGCTGGTTATGCTTCTCGTGTCAGAGTATTGGCAGGTCATGTAAATAATGTATACGGAGGTAACGATATCTCTGGTAATGTCTATGCTGGTAATACCGTTGGTATCATGACCCGTATCTATGGTGACGTTTATGGTGGTGGTAACGGCTCGTATGCTTATACAGATAATCCTGATTTGAAAGATAATCCTCGTTGGAGGGACTTCTACTACAATCCTGATGAAATCCTTGCGGCAGCAGGCATTACAGATGTACCTGATAATCTTAAGTCTGCTACAGCCCTCAACCTTATCCGTCCTAATGCAGAGAAGGTGTCTATCCTTGTGAAAGGTACGGATGCAGAACATCCTGCCATCGTAGATGGTGGTCTTTATGTGGGTGGTAATAGTGCCTCTCTGCGAGAGAATATTGCAGGTTCAAGTTCTGGCAATCAAACGCACATCAAGATTGGTTCACACGTAATCATCGACAACGTGTTCCTCGGCAATAACGGTGAGAACATGATCAAATTCAATGAGCCTGATACTGAGGGTAGAAATGAAGGTGTACTGCGCACCATGAAGAGAACCGACCTCACTACTGATGGAACCAAGTTCAACTCTATGGATTTGGAAATTGAGGAAATATTCTCCAAATATATGGAAGGTTGTGCCATGAAGGTGAAGTCAACCGTTCTCTTCCAAAGTAAAGCTGCAGGTGATGCAGACGATTACATCCCTTATTCTACTCAGTTTGGTTCGTTCTATTGTGGTGGTAATGTGGGTAGTATGATTACTGAAGGTAAGACAACCATCAACTTCAGCGATAAGGTGATTATCTATAACAAGGTGGTGGGTGGTTGTAACAATGCTTTCGTTACTCCTCAAACAGGTTATAATGCTATCTACGAAGGTGGTATAAATGGTAATCCTGACCCTGCACCAGCAGGCTCACCCGATGGAACTATAGGTGACAAGTTGGAGCTGAACTTCTCTGGTCTAAAGATACAGCCCAAGCGCTGGAATGATACACATACAGAGCTGATTTGGAACACTATCAGCTCGTCAACAGGTCTCCCCGTTGAACCTATAACAGAAGGTGCCTCTCCTGAGAGTCCTGTCACAAGTGATGATGACGACTTAGATCGTCGTTTTGATGGAGGTAATATCTACGGAGGTTGCTACAACACTGGTTTCGTGAATGGCAATGTCGTAATCAATATCAACAGTTCTATCGTTGACCGTGATATTCTTTTCGATACTGTAGAAGAGGATGAATCGGGTGAGGACAAACTCTACGGTAACGATCAATATCACATCACTAAGCGAAATAGTGGTGTCATCCTCTCCGAACAGGGTATGGACGTACTGGGTAAGGCGCTCAACGTGTTTGGTGGCGGTAAGGGTGTGGAAACTGAGATATGGGGCTCTGTCACCATCAACCTGAATCGTGGTTATATGTTCCAGATATTTGGAGGTAGTGAGGAAGGCGGTATCGGTAAGGGAACCTATAACTGGACTACTCAAAAGATTGATTACTCCTATGACCCAAGATACAGCACCTATATCAACCTGAAAGGTCCTATTGCTGGTGTCTCAAGGCATGATAATATGACAGAGGATATAGCTGAATGTGAGTTTATGTATGGTGGCGGTTTCCTTGGTACTACAGCTGGTAACTGTATCATCAACTTAGGTAACGGACGTATCTTCGACTCCTTTGCCGGAGCATGTAATGCGGATGTCCTCGGACACACTGAGACGTATATCGGTACTAACGGTTTCCCATACGTTCGTGACTTCGTATATGGTGGTAATGACCTCGGTGGTCGAATACTGAATACAGCCAACTTCAACAGTCGTCTGCGCAACGATGCTGTTCGCGGCAAGGTACATAATACTGACATGCTCAATGCCTCTGCATATATGGAATATGTACAGGGACGCGTAGAGAAAATATTTGGTGGTGCATATGGTGTGTATGATTATAAGGATGAGCACTTCCGTAAATACTTTGATGCCGCAGGTCATGCAAAGACTGGCTATCACAAGCCTTTCTTGGATAATGCTTTCATCAACTTCCGTCCTAACGATACCAACAACCCTCTGAATACTGTACATCAGATATACGGAGCTGGTCAGGGTTACCTTGGCGAAGAAGAGGAGGACTTGATGCAGAACCGCAGTTATATCCTTATTGACGTACCACAGACAATGCAGACCTATCAAGACACTGAGGTATTCGGTGCCGGAGAAAGTGGTGGCGTAGGTATGGGTGTAGAAAAAGCCACGGCTGACGCACCAGCAACAGCACATAAGGCATCAGCAATCATCGATCTGTTGAGTGGTCAGTTCAAGGCTGTCTATGGTGGTAGTTATCAGGAAGGTGTGACACGACGCACAGTGGTCAACGTACCTACTGGTTCTACATTCCGTGCTGAGGCTATCTTTGGTGGCGCTTACGGTCTGTATAACGAATATCGGTGTGACGTATATGAAGCAAACGTCAACTGGAACAGTAGCGATGCCCTCGTGGGTGGCTACCGTACAGGTCTCTATGGTGGTAACAACAACTGCCGCCGCACATTCTATGGTCGCGTAAACGTTAATGCACCTGTATATTACGACAAAGAAAACCAATACTATGCTACCGTCTATGGTGCTGGTTATGGTAAGGATACATGGTCACAATATACGGAGGTAAATCTGAATAGTACCGCTCGCGTATATGAGGTATATGGTGGCGGTCAGTTAGGTCGCGTGATGAATACAAAGTCTGTGGCTGCATGGGCTGCAGAAGCAGATGCTGAAGCTACTGCAGAATATACCGCAGCGCACGCAGAATGGGAAGCTTTATCTCCTGAAGACAAGACCACAACTCCAGAGCCTCAGGAGCCAAAGGCTATCGACCTTTCTATCGGTTCGGACTATACCGACACAGGACTGAACAATGATTTAGCAGAAGCCAGAAACGGCAAGAAATACAATACCAACGTCATCATCAATCAGGGCGCTGATGTCTGTGGTTATATGTACAATGGTAGCCTCAGCGGTGCCTATGCATACGGTGGCGGACTTGGCAATGCTAACACGCCTAATACAGGAGACGTTCACGGAACAACCTACATTGCTCTTCTTGGTGGTAAAGTGACAAAGGACCTCTACGCTGCAGGAACAGTAGGTTCGGTAAACAACAAATACAACGTTGCGACTGACGACTCCGATCAGCCATTTATCGCTTCTGCCAATGCATATATCGAAGGCGGTACAGCACGTAACGTCTATGGCGGTGGTTGGCAGGGCAGTGTAGGCTATCACGCAGGAGCAATTGATGCTGCAACAACAAGTGATGTCCTTGGTGAAACTCACGTTGTCATCGGTAAGAAAGATGGTACAAGTTTCATAGACGGCCTTCCTGCCATCGAACGTAATGCCTATGGCGGTGGTGAAGGTGGTGCCGTATTCGGTACAGCCAACATCACTCTCAATAATGGTTATATCGGTTATCGTCATTTCGACAGTGTTCCTACAACAGATACAGATCTCGACTACATACAAGTAGGCTCTGATTACTATCAGGAGAAACTGCACGACGAGACTTGGTCTGGCGATGGTACTAACCGACTCTATGATAGTGGTTGTATCTTTGGTGGTGGTTATATTGACAATAGTAGTGTGGATAGAACCAACGTCAAGATGTATGGTGGTGTAGTACGTAACTCCCTCTTTGGTGGTGGTGAGATTGCCGCTATCGGACGTGGTGTTATCTTGGCAAGCGGTGTTGATAATAGCGTTCGTTCCCTGAAGGGTATCTATAAGGCTGGTAAAACCCATGTAGATTTGTTCGAAGGACAAGTACAACGCAATGTATTCGGTGGTGGTCGAGGATATAACAACCTTGGTGATGGTGGTACACTCTACTCCGACGGTTATGTCTTTGGACAGACAGAGGTACATGTACACGGAGGTATTGTAGGTACAGCGAAGGAACTCGATCGCGAAAATGGTAACGTATTCGGTGGAGGTGATATCGGTTATGTATATAGCGCATACGAGGAAGACGGCAAACTCTATGTCGGTATTAAGGACGGTGAACGCTACGACAACGAATGGGAGGGCTACTATTATGCTTATGAGAAGGGAAGCGACGCTTATATTCCTGGTCCTAAGCCTGCTGATAACGATCCTAACTGGGTCAAGGATGAAGGTGAGTATGTGCTTACAGAGGACTGTAAGGTGCTGGTTGAACCTTATTGTAGGGCGAAGTCTGCCGTTACTATCAATGAACACGCCTATGCCGAAGGTGAATATGTAACCACTGCTGATCTTCACCATCTTGCCAACAAACAAGACCCTGCTTGGAGCAGCTTGGATGATACTGGTATCACCATCTTTAATGCCGTATTCGCTGGTGGTAATACATCATCAGGCTCTTCAACAGTGTATGCTAACACTACTACAGTATTCGGTAATGCTACTGCATCTATCCACGACGTATATCACCGCGACCTGATTACCTTAGGTACAGGACACTTGGGTGGTTTGTATGGTGATGGTAACCTCACATTCGTGGACGGTTATCGCGGATTGAATATCACCAACTATGGTACAGACTATTACAACATTGCCAAGGAAATTACGATTGAACAGTATCATGATCTTCCTGCCCGCGAGGCTGATTACTATCAGTTGAAGTATAAGTGTATCAAGGAATGTACGGATAAGGATGGTACGCCCTATCATCCAGAAGGTGGAGGTAGCACCAAGGCTTCTACACTAACCATTGATGACCTGCTGACGCTGTTTGAAGGTATTAAGGATGGTGATGTCGATATTCTTCTTAAGAATCCAGATACAGGAGAATGGTATCCTAACCCCGATTACTGGGAGGAGAATGGTGTCTGCTCTATCTATGCTGGTCGTCTGATGAATACCATTCAGCGTGC
>OCTX012272716.1_pt1 | contig 21519 bp, 14 predicted proteins | sample 1539691 | NCBI WGS metagenome assembly OCTX01 (sample SAMN02144231, study PRJEB22623) | gut metagenome | biome: sheep rumen | host: Ovis aries | place: New Zealand
TCATTTAAGTTTTCGCCGTTAGGGCGTTTTCAACACAATAGGGAGTTGTGTGTTTTCCAAGCGTCTGTATTCAGACGGTGTTTTCTGTTTGTACGAAATGAATTTTAGGAATGAATCCTTATAATTAATCTTTTGATATCTTATGAGAAAAACGGAAAACAAACCTCTTTTTAGACGCTAAATGAGTCCATATATTAAACAAATCTAAACAGCCTCTTAAATTACGGAAGTTCAATAAAATATTGAATTTATGTTTAAAAACAAATTTAATAGAATGGCAAACCGATTTTATATTAAATTGTTTTCACTATATTTGCAATAGAAATAGGTAAATAAAATGAGCGGCTTAGTTATTATACCGACATACAATGAAAAAGAAAACGTGGAAAACATCTGCAGGGCGGTTTTTGAATTGCCTGAGGGTTTTCATGTATTGATCATTGACGACGGTTCGCCAGACGGCACAGCAGACATTGTCAAGAGGATGATGCAGGATGAATTTTCCGACCGTCTGTTTATTGTAGAAAGACCAGGAAAATTAGGTCTGGGTACAGCGTATCTGACTGGTTTCAAGTGGGCAATCGAAAGAAAATACGATTTCATTTTTGAGATGGATGCAGACTTTTCCCATAACCCGTTGGATTTGAGAAAGCTGTATGCGGCATGCAACGAGGGAGGTGCGGACGTTGCGATCGGATCTCGTTATGTGACGGGTGTGAATGTTGTGAATTGGCCGATCGGACGAGTTTTGATGTCGTATTTTGCATCTAAATATGTAAGAATAGTCACAGGAATGAACATCCACGACACCACTGCGGGATTCAAATGTTACCGTCGTGAAGTATTGGAAACAATTGGTTTGGATACAATCAAACTTAAAGGCTATGGTTTCCAGATTGAGATGAAATACACTGCTTACAAATGTGGATTCACCATCAAGGAAGTTCCTATCATTTTCATCAACCGTGTGTTGGGAGTGTCGAAGATGTCAGGTGGCATTTTTGGAGAGGCATTGTTTGGTGTGATGGGATTACGTCTGAGAAGCCTGTTCAAGAAATATCCGCAGAAACAAAATAAATCGAATTAGAAATTAGGAAAAACTATTTAATATATGAGTACAATATTGATCAAGGATGCCAAAATAATTAACGACGGCACCTCATATAAAGGATCTTTATTAATCGAGGGAGAGAAGATTTCCAAAATTTTTAGAGACAATATTCCAGACAGTGTGCTGAAGAATGCTACTGTCATCGATGCCGATGGCAAATGGGTTTTGCCTGGAGTGATTGACACTCATGTTCATTTCCGTGAGCCAGGTCTTACAGAAAAAGGAGATTTTGAGAGTGAGAGCCGTGCAGCTGTAGCTGGAGGTGTCACTACTGTGTTTGATATGCCAAACACAAATCCTCAGACTACAACATCCGCATTGGTTGAGCAGAAGGCTGAGATCGCAAGCAAGAAGTGTTTGACCAATTATGGTTTCTACATCGGAGCAACAAACGATAATGTAGATGAAATAAAGAATATCGACCCTAAGTCGGTGGCTGGAGTCAAGATTTTCATGGGTATCAGCACTGGTGGAATGTTGGTCAACTCGAAGCAGAGCCTAGAGGACATTTTCGCATCAGCCAAGGTTCCTGTTGTGACTCACAATGAGGATGAGGCTATGATCAAGGCAAATACAGAGGCTATCAAGGCAAAATATCCAGAGGGTCAGGTGCCTATTTCGGAGCACATGTTCATCCGTTCATCAGACGCTTGCTACAAGTGCACTTCATTTGTCATCGACCTTGCAAAGAAGCATGGCACTCAGCTTCATGTCCTTCACTTGTCTACAAAGAAGGAAATAGCTTTGTTTGAGCGTAATGTTGATATAGAAAACAAGAAGATCACAGCTGAGGTTTGTCCTAACTACCTATGGTTTGATGAGACAGACTACGACCGTTTGGGAGCAAAGATCAAATGTAATCCTGCAATCAAGAAGGAGAAGAGCCGTGAGAGTCTGCTTAAGGGACTTGAGCAGGGAAGCATCGACACAGTAGCGTCTGACCACTCCCCTCACCTATTGAGCCAGAAGCAGGGCGACGCTTTGACAGCCGCTTCCGGTATTCCAAGCATCCAACACACACTTCCAATGATGCTGCAGCTTGCAAAGAAGGGTAATTTCACCCGTGAGCAGGTTGTGGAGAAGATGTGCCATAATCCGGCTAAGATTTTCAAGGTTGAGAAGCGTGGTTTCATCAGAAAGGGATACTATGCCGACCTTGTGATTGTTTCTCCGGATGATCCGTACACAATCGAAGAGAAAGATTTGCTTTACAAGTGTGGTTGGTCGCCAATGGTCGGCGAACAGCTTCAGTATAAGGTGACTCAGACATTTGTCAATGGTAATCTTGTTTATGACGAGGGTAAAATCAATGACGAGAAGAAGGGTCAGAGAGTAAGCTTTGATAGATAATCCGTAATTCATAATTCGTAATTAAGAATTTTGAATTCCCATAAAATTTCAACGCTAGATGAAAAAGAGATTAACGTATACCGAATTCAGAATGTTGCGCGACAATCTCCCTCATGGAGCAATCGACATCATCGCGAATCGTTTGGGAATTACCGCAGACGAAGTGAGGTTCTACTTTCATGCGTCTGCAGAAGACGGTGTGCCTACAATCTCTGGCGTTCATCACGAAGAAGGCCCCGACGGAGGCTTTGTCGAGCTGGACGATTTGAAAATCCTCGATGCTGCGTTGGAATTGATTAATAAGCATTAAAAATTCCCCTTATAGGCGTATTCCCGTCTGTAAGGGGATTATTTAAATATGATTTAGTTGTCGTAAAACGAGGTTTGTTAAGTGCGTAATGCCTTTCTCCACTCCACTGCAGTATGTTTGAAATGATATTCAGCAGTATCGATGGACAACACCTAAATTATTAGAAAAAATAGTGTCATTCAGAAAAATCTTTACACTGATTCTTTCTTTATTTCTTTTGCAGGCTAATGCCGAAGTTATGCACACCGAAAGGTTTTCGGAGCACAACAGCGGTCTGCCTTCTATGGCTACTGGTGTGGCAAAAGGTGATGATGGATTTGTGTGGGTGTCGACACTTGATGGAATTTGCAGGTATGATGGCTATCAATTCAAAACCTACCGCGCTAATCCGTCGGACTACAACACATCTATCAGTAATCAGTTTACAAAGATTTTATGCCTTGACAACACTACGTTTGCCTTGCTCAACAATAATGGCCAGGCTTTTTTGTTTTCTGCCAAAGATAAAAGTTTCAGACTTTATCCGTCTCCTGAACGTATCAACGCATCTGATTTTTTCTATGTCACTGACATATCACTTGATGCAGATAAAAACCTCTATCTTATTTCCCCAAACAAAATATTGAAGATTCCGTATGGGCAGGTGGATGAAGAAGACGCTGTGAATCCCAAACTACTCAACATCAACAGCTTTTATGCCGCTGATACTGTGGGGGTTAGCTGGAATATTGAAGGTGGTGCTTTAATAAAGAAAGTGGAGGGAAACCCCTCTTTCATACGCAAGAATATCACAACTGTTGATTCTTATTCTACATTCAATGACGTTGTGTGCACTGCCACAGATTCGGAAGGCAACATCTGGATCGCATTACAGAGCTCGGAAGTCGCAATAATGTCGCCGAATGACAATATTCGTTTTTTGTCGGAGAATGGCACGACTGAAGCCTTCCACACTCAGTTTGACAAGATCAACACTATTGAAATTAGCCGACATGGAGGTGTGTGGCTTGGTGGCGACAACGGAGTCTACAGGGTGACAAAGGACGGTGACAGATACAAAACGACTAAATATGAGAAGAAAAACTGTATTGTCACGGATATACTCGAGGATTCACGCAAGAATATATGGGTGGCGACTGAGAGAAAAGGTCTGATGCTGCTTGTGGAATCCGCAAGGGATAGTTTCATCACAATGGAGAATGAATGGAAATATTCCTACCCTCCCACTCTATTCAAGATAAATTGTCTGTTTGAAGACTATCAGGGTGTCGTATGGTTGGGCTCTCCAGACGGTATAACTTTGCTGGACAATCAGTTTAACAAACCAAGCGATATCAAATTTTTCTTCTATAATTCAGAAACAACAAATCTTCAGTATTCATATATTACTGATATTAAGGAAGATGACGAGCATAAAATTTGGATTTCCACTTTCGGCGGAGGAATATACTATTGTGGAAGCGACAGAATGCTCGGTGTGCCTCTGGAATTGCAAAAACTGGATCTGATAAAAGAGCCGTTGGATTCTGAGATCGTGTTGGCTCTCTTCCCTACCAAGAATTCAAGAATATGTGTTTTGACTCAGAAATCATTTGTTGTGATAAACAGCAAGAACGACAAAACACAGTATTTTAACTTCGGCAACGGAGCCGTACTGCGTAGTAATTCGATCAAGCGTCATACGAAAGACATGGTGACAATTGCGTCGAATTCAGGCTTTTATATAGTCAACACATCCGAATTGAACCAAATTGAATACGATCCGTCCATCATCTTGTCGGAGTTCAGATTTTTGAAGAGCTCTGAAGACGATGATGAAAATATGGACGACATCAATACAGTCAGCAATGTAGAGCTGAAGCACGACAATAAAGATTTCTCTATCCGTTTTGCCAGCACCGACCACCGTTCCGGCACACAAGTACGTTACGCTTACCGTCTGTATCCATTCAGTGACAAATGGACTTATACGAATGAGCCGGTAGCGTCTTACACTAATATTCCCTACGGCGATTATAAACTGACTATCAGATGCACCAACAGTGATGGCAATTGGAGTCGTAACGAAAGAACATTGAATATCACCGTCTTACCATCCAATTGGGAGACTCCTTGGGCTTATCTCCTATATTTTCTGATGCTATGTGCGGTTGTCGCGGGAATTATGTTCGCTTATTCACGTTACTATCGTCTGCGTACTAAAATCGCGCTCGACGCTGAATTGAGCGAGGAGAAAATGAGATTCTTCACAGATATTTCTCATGAGATACGCACTCCATTGACGCTGATCTCCGCTCCGATTGAGAAATTGAGTTCAAGCCCGACACTTACGGATGACGAGCAAAAACTGGTTGGTGTGATGAGGAAGAATACTCAGCGAATGACGAAGATGATTGACCAATTGCTTGATTTCAGCAAATTCTCATCCCATCATATTGAGCTTAATCTTAATAAGTTTAAGATTTCAGACATTTTTGAGAGTCTTTCGAAGATATTCCAGACAAAGTCGCAAGAAAAAAATATAACCCTATCTTTTGCGAATAATGTTGGTGATGCTCCTGTCGTCGCTGATTATGATAAGTTGGAGACGGTAATGATCAACCTTGTGTCGAATGCGATGAAGTTCACACCTGTCGACGGAAATATCATCGTCGGAGCGGCATCAGACGGATCAAATCTGGTTTTGACAGTCACAGACAACGGCTGTGGAATTGATAAAAAAGAGTTGTCGTCGATCTTCAACAGATTCATGACAAACAGCCATAATATGGAGCTCGGAAAAGGCATCGGACTGTCGATTGTAAAGGAGATTGTCGACAAACATGGTGGAAAAATCACCGTCGACAGCGAGAAAGGAAAGGGCTCGAAATTCACAGTGACTATTCCGATGAGCAATGCGTCGTATGTGGAGAAAGATGTTTACGACGAGACTTCCACACAAACTGTAAGCACCCATTCGCATGGTAGTTACACAATTCTTATCAATGAGGATAATGCGGAGTTGCGACGCTTCATAGTCGATACTTTGTCTGCAGACTACACTGTGATCGAGGCGGAAGATGGCAGAATTGGAGTTGAGAAGACGAAGGAATTTTTGCCTGATCTGGTGATAACGGATATCATGATGCCGCATATGGATGGCCGGGAGTATTGCGCCGAAGTCAAAGGTTTTGCCGACACTTCACATATACCTGTGGTGATGCTGACAGCTAAGACAGATATGCAGAGCAAACTTGATCTGTTGAAAACCGGAGCGACGGATTATATTACCAAGCCGTTCAGCATGGCATATCTGAAAGCAAGGATAGCCAACATCATTTCCGAAAGAGAGATGCTTCAGCGATTCTATCAGAAATCATTGATAGAGGCCGACAAGGATATCGTGGTGGAGAAGAAAGACGCAGATTCGCCAGACATGCGTGAGGCGAGCTCAATTATCGACGCCATTACCGAGATCATTCCGGATTTCGATGCGACGGTGGATACTCTTGCCGACAAGTTGAAAATCTCACGCACTGCCCTATCCGCTAAGTGCAAGACATATTTCAGTCTGACTCCAAATGAAGTGATCCGTGATGTCAGACTACGTAAAGCCGTGGAATTGATGAAGACAACGGATATGAATATCCAGCAGATCTCCATCGAGATTGGTATTTCCGACCAAAGATATTTCTCACGAGTGTTTAAGGCGAAATATGGAGTGACTCCGAGCGAGTATAGAGGGAATTCGTAATTCGTAATTCATAATTCATAATGCGTAATGCGTAATTGTTGGGGATGACATTTTACGTAGTCTGTATTAATCGTCGCTTAAATACAAAAAGTCTTTCGTTTCTCGCAAAATTTCAATAATTTTACACAAAATAAACCCGACAGACTTTTAATATATGGATAGTTCCCACAGCCAAATTGTTTCGCTCATCTGGAATATCGCAGATGATGTTTTACGTGATGTTTTCCTTCGTGGTCAATATCGTGATGTAATTCTACCGATGGTGGTGCTTCGCAGGCTTGATGCTCTGCTAGAACCTACCAAAGCTGAGGTAGAGGAAGAGATTAAGGAGAACGGTGGCTTGGAGGATTTGGATGAGGGCATCCTTACCGATATCACTGGTCTGACTTATTTCAATACAAGCAAGTGGACATTGAACCGTCTGAAATCACAGGCTACAGACAATAACGACCTGCTTTACAATAATTTTGTGGAGTATCTGAACGGCTATAGTGAGAATGTCCGTGATGTGCTAAAGAATTTCGAATACTACAACAAAGCCAGGAAACTTGCCGACAACGACCGTCTTCTCTCGATGATCGAGCGTATCACCGATCCCCGTATCAATCTTACAGACAAGGACGCTACTGATCCTGATGGTCTGCTCCTCCCTGCCCTTTCAAATATTGGCATGGGCACCGTCTTTGAGGAACTGCTTCGTAAATTTAACGAGGAAAACAACGAGGAGGCTGGTGAACACTTCACTCCACGTGATGCTATTTCCCTGCTCGCTCATCTTATTTTCGAGCCAGTGAAGGATAATCTTCCTAAGATCATCTCTCTGTATGACCCTGCTTGCGGTTCGGGTGGTATGCTCACCGAAGGACGTGAGTATTTGCTTGGAATCGGAGTGAAAAATTCAGCTATACAATTGTCGGGTACGGAGATAAACCCAGAAACATACGCTATCTGCAAGTCCGACCTTATCATCAAGGGCGTGGATCCGAGCGGAATGCATCTTGGCAACACTATCACAGAGGATTCATTCGCCGACAAGTCGTTCGGCTATATGCTGACCAATCCTCCTTACGGAAAATCGTGGAAAACAGACAAAGAGAAAATTTATCACGACAAGGCTCTGCTCGACAGCCGATTCGAACTTCCTCTGACTAATTTTGCTGGCGACGAGGAGATACTCGACTGTACTCCACGAACATCCGACGGTCAGCTACTATTTATTTTGGAGGAGGTCGACAAGATGAAACCTCTTGATCTTCAGCCTCAGGGCTCTCGAGTGGCTTCCATCCATAACGGATCTTCACTTTTCACCGGAGATGCGGGAAGCGGTGAGAGCAATATCCGTCGCTACTTGATTGAGAATGATTTGGTGGATGCGATCATCCAATTGCCTAACAATATCTTTTATAATACAGGCATCTCCACATACGTATGGATCCTGACAAATAAAAAGGCTGAGAGCCGTAAGGGAAAAGTGCAGCTTATTGATGCGTCCCAGGCTTTTGAAAAATTGAGAAAGAATCAGGGATCACGAAATTGCACCATCTCAGACCAGTTCAGAGACGCAATATTGAAGGTGTATATGGATTTCGTGGAGCAAGAGGCGACGGAAGAGACAAAGCTTGGATCCAAGATCTTCGACGGTGATGATTTCCGCTACTATAATGTCACAATCGAGCGACCATTGCGTCTGAAATGCCAGTTCAACGCTCTCAAGATAGATGAGATGCTGTTCGACAGTTCTGATATGGAAATGAGCAAATGGCTATACCAGACCTACGGAAATCGAGTGTTTGACGGACTTGATTCAGAGATTCCGAACATCAAGGAGTATCTGAATGAGAATGAGATAAAGATGACGGATAAGAAGCTCGCCATCCACGTCGACCCGAAGAAATGGAAAGAGAGAAACGATCTTCAGCTTGTGGCAAAATCACTTATGCATGCCATCGGCACCGAAGTCTACATGAATTTCAATAAGTTTTCCGACTTGATTGTGGAGAAAGCGAAGAGTCTGGATATCAAGGTGTCAGCTTCTGTACTTAATTCAATAGCAAAGGCGATGTCTGAAACAGATCCTAATGCAGAGCCAGTAGTGAAGAAGATACACAAAGCCAACAGCAAGGATATAGAGAAATTGGAGAGTGTATATGGCATTAACGAGAATATGCTTGCGGACTATGGCTATATAAAGGGCGACAAAAACACTTATATCGAATACGAGACCGACAGTGACCTTCGTGACAGTGAGAAGATACCGGTGAAAGAAGACATCTACGAATATTTCCAGAGAGAAGTCCGTCCGTATGTCGACGACGCATGGATCAACCTACCACCTACCAAGATAGGCTGTGAGATCAGCTTCAACAAGTATTTCTACAAGCCTGCCCCACTCCGTTCGCTTGAAGAGAATGAGGCGGACATTCTTGCACTTGACGAGCAGAGCCAAGGATTTATCAAGTCGTTATTTAATTTGAAGTAATAGATACAAAGACAATGGCAAAAGAAACAATTACTACACAATATAACGTCGGCGACTTTGCTGTTGCTGTTGATATGATACGCAAAGCTCAGCGTAATCTCTACTATGTGGCAAATACCACGTTGATTGACCTTTGCATTAAAGAAAGGCTCAAGAAAAGAGAACTTGATCGTCAAATTACTAGCTGTATGTATGAGCGTAGTATTTTGTCTCCAATAAAACTCGCACCAATGGTGCGAGAAATTGCTCCACAGGCCGAAAAGATATTTCGTGACACATACGTCATGGAGTTTATTACAGGCGAGGAAGCAAAGCCAGAGAACTCATTGCGCAAGGCAATGCTACACAAGATGAAGAAACTAATATTCAGAATGATGAAAAAAGCCAATCAGTGATTAGCCAAATTGAAAATTGTATTGTGTCGCAGGAATCTGTTATTGCAACATCAATGCTATGAGCAAGGAACAAATTACTGAATTTTTGCGTAAAGAGAATGAAGGTTTAATGGCAGAAAAATGACTAAAGTAATGGAAAAATATAGTTCATATAAAGATAGCGGCGTGAAATGGCTGGGAGAAATATCGAGCCATTGGGAGTTTTTTGATAAAATATAAGAACATGGAAAAGATTACGATAACAGACAAATCATACATAGAGTGGATTGAAAAACTCAGTCGACGTTACCGACAGAGCCAGATTAGGGCTGCTGTAAAAGTCAACAGCGAAATGTTGAGATTTTACTGGGAGTTAGGCAAAGACATCGTTGAACGACAAGCAGAGAATCAATACGGCAAGTCATTTTATGCTAATCTGAGTAAAGATTTAAGAAAGATAATACCTGGAGTTTCTGGTTTGACAGAAAACAACATCCGATACACAAAGCGATTATATGAGCTGTATTCGCAAGTGCATGCAAATCTTCAGCAAGTTGCTGAAGATTCTGATACATCAAACTTTCAGCAAGTTGCTGAAGATTTCACAACATCGATACTTGAGAATTTATGTTCTGTTCCTTGGGGGCATCACATTTTAATTATTGACAAGGTAAAAGGAGACATTTCAAAGGCCCTCTTCTACATTCGCAAGACGATTGAGAACGGATGGAGCCGCAGCGTTTTGCTCAATTGGATAGATACCAATCTCTATGAACGTGAAGGAAAAGCCATTTCCAACTTCAAGACGATGTTGCCCAATGAGATGAGCGACTTGGCTCAAGAGATAACACGAGATCCTTACGACTTTGCTTTTACGGGTATAACTAAACATTATAATGAACGTAAACTCAAGGATGCTTTACTCCATAATATTGTTGATTTTCTGATAGAGTTGGGCACAGGCTTTGCATACGTTGGAAAAGAATATCGTTTGCAGATAGGAGAAAAGGAGAAATTTATCGACCTTCTTTTCTATCATCTAAATCTGAGATGCTATGTGGCGATAGAGGTAAAGACTGATGACTTTGATTTCCCCGACATGGGTCAGATAGGAGGCTATGTTGTTGCTGTGAACCATCTTCTGAAACGACCTGAAGATAATCCTACAATAGGTCTGCTGATATGTAAAAAGAAAAACGCGACCTTGGCAAAGTATGCACTCGAGTCGAGCAATCAGCCTATTGCTATCTCTGAATATGAGCTTGAACGATTCTATCCTCAAAAGATAGATGGCATGGTGCCTACTATTGCAGAAATTGAATCGGCTTTAGATAGAAGAACAAACGAAAAGAATGACTAAAGTAATGGAAAAATATAGCTCATATAAAGATAGCGGTGTGAAATGGCTGGGTGAAATTCCGAGCCATTGGGAGACTCGTACTCTAAAGTACTGTTGTTCGTTGAAGGGACGAATAGGTTGGAATGGCCTTCGTTCTGAAGAATTTCAATATTCAAGTTATGCTTATCTTGTTACAGGGCAAGATTTTATTGGTTCTGAGATTAACTGGTCAAAGTGTTATCAGATTAGTCAGGAAAGATATGACGAAGATCCATATATTCAACTCAACAATGGCGATATGCTTATTACAAAAGATGGAACCATTGGCAAAGTCGCAAAAGTGACGAATTTGGATAAACCAGCATGTCTTAATAGTGGAATATTTGTAATAAAACAGAAAGGTACTTATTTTAATCAGGGTTTTCTATATTGGATGCTTTGTTCAAATGTTCTTAAAGAGTTTAATATTTACACCCAGACGGGAGCTACTATAGCACATTTGTATCAAAATGTGTTTGAAAATATGCCTTGCATACTTCCTCCTCTTTCCGAGCAGAATGCCATAGCCTCTTATCTCGATTCCGTCACCACCCAGATCGACGTTGCCATAGCCCAGCAGAAGAAGATGATAGAGTTGCTGAACGAGAGAAAGCAGATCATCATCAACAATGCCGTCACCAAAGGACTCGATCCAAATGTGAACATGAAGGATAGCGGTGTGGATTGGATTGGGGAGATTCCAGAAGGTTGGGAGGTGAGAAAAACACTATTTTGCTTAAGTATGCCAATAACAGATGGTCCTCATGAAACTCCTCAGTTACATGAAGATGGAATACCATTTGTTTCAGCAGAGGCTGTTTCATGTGGTAATGGTAGAATAGACTTTGATCATATTCGAGGTTATATTTCCAAAGAGTTTTATAATGAATGCTGCAAAAAGTATATCCCTAAATTGCATGATATTTATATGATTAAGTCTGGGGCAACAACTGGGAAAGTCGCACTTGTTGACACCGATAGAATATTTACAATTTGGTCTCCATTAGCAGTGTTTCGGTGTGATGAGAGTATTATGTATTATGATTACATGTTTTATGTATTGCAATCAACTTTATATCAACAACAAGTTCAATTAGGTTGGAGTTATGGAACGCAACAGAATATAGGTATGCGAACTTTGGAAAAGCTTAAAGTCCCCGTACCTCCTATCAATGTACAAAAGGGAATTGCTTATTACATTATAGATAAATGTAAACCAATTGATGATGCAATTTGTATAGCTAACAAGCAAACCACTCTTCTCCAGGAGCGGAAGCAGATAATAATCAATGAGGTAGTGACGGGAAAGGTGAAGGTGGTGTGAGAGTGAAATTTTGGGGGATTTGATAAAATGGCTCGAAAAATTTCGGGGGATTCGATAAAATGGCTCGAAAAATTTCGGGGGATTCGATAAAATGACTCGAAAAATTTTGGGGAATTTGATAAAATGGTCTGAAAAATTTCGGGGGATTCGATAAATTTGCAAAATAAAAAAAATGAGAGGACGCAGATAATGATAAGACTGGAAAGCTAAAAGTGTTGTAATATGGAAGATAGACTAGTGATTATTGGCAATGGTTTTGACCTTGCTCACGGATTGAAGACCAGCTATAAAGATTTTATTAGGTGGTATTTGAAAGAGTTTATGTGAATAGGAGACAATGAAATTTGTGTAAGAGGTACCAATTAATATAAAAATAATATTTCATCATGGAAAAAGAAAGAGAAATAGCAAATTCAATTTTTGAACTATTTAGACAATATAACTGTCGTAAAGGTATAGCAATCACATATCCTTTAGTGGAATCAAGAGTAAAAAATAGATTGTCTTCAAATGAAAAGAGTTTATTTGACATTGTATACAACGGTCTAATACACTTGGGGTTTTATACAATAGATAAAAATAATATGATTTTGACACATAAAGGAGAGCTATGCATCTACAACGAAGATTTTATAAACAAAATAAAGGAATTGCCATGGATTATTCCGCCTCTAAAAAAGGCAGATTGGACAAAAGCATACAATAAACTCTGGCTTCAAATCGGACCGGAAGGGCCTAAAAAAGCACCTTATTATATTGAAGGATCAGATTTCGTAAATTTGGTATGCAAAATTGATGATTCCGTATGTTCTAATTACAGTCAATATATCAAAGAACGTGAATCCCAAAAAAAATCCATATTTCGAGTTGATTATTATAAAGATATAATTATGGATCTTGAAGAGACCTCTCGTTATCAACTTTTTGTTGATATTCAAAAAAAAATTGAGGATAATCCCAATCCAGACTATCTTATAAGCCAAGAAGAAAAAATCCAAACAAACTCAACCCATAAAGAAGAGTATAACACAATGACTTCACATACTGAAAGTTTTAGTGAACAAATAACTCAAATTTTTCCTTTGGGAAATAAACGTCGAATTAATGTAGAAAATGACAATAATAAATCAAATCTTATGAATATATCAGAAACTAAAAATCTTCATGTCGATAGAAATGACAAGGAAATTCAAAAAAATCCAGTAGTTTTCATTTCATATTCATGGGATGGCGATGAACATCAAGATTGGGTTAGACTCTTTGCTGAAAGACTTGTGTCTGTAGGCATTGATGTAAAATTAGATCAATGGGAATTGCGTGGTGGAACTTTGTTGGCTAATTTTATGCAAGAAGCCGTCAATAAGGCTCAACGTGTTTTGTGTATTATCACACCTAATTATTATAAAAAAGCTCAAGGACTTAAAGGTGGTGTTGGTTGTGAATATTCCATAATATCGACAAAAATTGCCAATAATTTGCATACTGATAGATTTATACCTATTTTAAGAGCTGGTAATGATATCCCGACATATTTGGATGGAAGATATAGATTTGATTTCACAAATGAAGATAGATTTGAAGATGAATTCAAAAATCTTATACGTGAAATTTACAATGAACCAAAATATAAAAAGCCAGCATTAGGTAGCAAGCCAGATTTCAACAATATCTAATTTAAGTTAAAGTATGAATAGACTAGTAATTATTGGCAATGGTTTCGACCTTGCTCACGGACTAAAGACCAGTTATAAAGATTTTATTAAATGGTATTTGGTTGGAGTTCTTGATAGTTATTCTATTAAAGAACTTAATCATGAAGATTCTTTGTTAAAAATTGAAAATAGAACAGGTCGTAGCATTATAAAATATAGTTATGACAAAGAACAACCATGGAAGTCTTTGGAAACATTAGAGTTACACAAGGATGGAATAACCATAAAAAAATCCATATTGTTGTTTAGAATACTAAAAAATATAGATACAAAAGGATGGACTGATATAGAGAGTGATTATTATGTTCTATTGAAAGAAAATGCAAACAATATTGAAGATTGCAAGAGCTTAAATAATCAAATGGATTTTTTGCGGGATAAATTGGCGGAATATCTTAAGACTCAAAAGGCTGATACTCATAATGTAAAAAATTTAATTGATATTTGTAAAGATATTGAAAACGAGGATGATATTGCAGAAAGTGCTATTAAGAAAATAAAAAATACAAATTTAGGATATTTTAATAATCCAGGCAGCTATCTTAAAATTGAAAATATAATGTTGCTGGATTTTAATTATACTTCTACAACAGAATTGTATATTGATCCAAAATTCATTAATCACATTCATGGCTCATTAGAAAATCGTAACCAGATGATATTTGGTTATGGAGATGAGATGGACAAAGATTTCCAGGACCTTGAGGATCGAAATGAAAATGAACTGCTAAAAAACACAAAATCAATCAAGTATCTGGAGGCAGATAATTATCGCAAATTATTGAATTTTATTGAAGGAGGAATGTTTCAGGTTTATATCATGGGGCATTCTTGTGGAAATTCAGACCGTACGCTTCTAAATACAATCTTTGAACATGAAAATTGTGTTTCTATCAAACAATTTTACTATAAGTGGGGAGAAAATGAAGGAGAAGATGATTATTCTAATATCTCTCAAAACATATATCGAAATTTCAAGGACAAGAATCTTTATCGTGATCGTGTGGTGAATAAGACGCGGTGTGAGCCAATGCCACAGGTTCCAAAAGCAACTAAGTAATTGAGATATATTTTCAAAATCTCATTTCTAATTCCAGAATTTTCCCTATTTTCGTAATCACTGATAAATAATAGGATATGACTACAAGCAAGACTAACGAACAGGCTTTTGAGGCTCTGATTGAGAAAGCTCTCGTCGGCAGCACTATTGAAGAGCGTAAGGCGTCGGGAATAACGAATCCTGATGCTCAAACTCCGTCGTCTACTCAATATTATTGGGGTTTGCCAAATGATTTTGATAAGAAAGTCGCTCTGGATACTCGTCGTTTGTGGTCGTTCCTGAAATCCACTCAGCAAGAGGTGCTGGATAAACATGTCGGCAGGGATCTGAAGTCTTCCGTAGAAAAGCAGATAGATGCTGACATTAAGACTTTCGGAATCATCCAGGTGCTTAGAAAGGGTGTGGAGGTGGATAATATCAAACTATCTTTGTTCTATCCCAAACCATCCGCGGCTGATTCTGAAAAATCGAAGAGGGACTATGCGTCAAACCAGTTTTCTATCACCCGTCAACAGACATTTTCTGTCCAGAATCCTGGACTGGAGATTGATATGGTGCTGTATGTCAACGGTTTGCCTATCTTCACTTTTGAATTGAAGAATCCTTGGACTAACCAGACGGCTAAGTACGACGGTCAGAAACAGTATAAATCGTATGAGCGTAATCCAAAGGAGCCGTTGCTCAATTACGGACGTTGCCTTGCTCACTTCACTCTGGATAAAGACGAAGTTTTCTTTACAACCAAACTCAATCTCGATAAAACTTTCTTCATGCCATTCAACAAAGGTTTGGCTAACGGTCAGGGTGCGGGGAATCCTGTTAATCCTAATGGATACAAGACTTCCTATCTATGGGAAGAGGTCTTGCAGAAGGAGACTGTTTCCGACATCATCATGAACTACGTCTTATTTGATTATGATGAGGCTAAAACTCAGAAGAAGGTTCCTCATATTATGAAGAATGCCAAGAAGCTGGTTTTCCCTCGTTTCCATCAGTTGGATGTAGTTACAAAATTGATTACTGATGTGGCTGAGAAAGGTGTTGGAAAGACGTATCTTATCGAGCATTCTGCCGGATCAGGAAAGTCGAATTCCCTTACTTGGCTTGCATTCAAGTTGATCAAGGTTTGCCCGGATTCTATGGATGCCGTCAGAGCAAAGGCTATTGATGCCCCACTCTACAACTCCGTGATTGTAGTCACAGACCGTCGAATCCTTGATAAGCAGATCACTGATAATATCAAAGCGTTCGGACAGAGTGATAAGATTATAGCTCATGCCGACTCTTCTAAAGATTTGAAGGAGGCTATAGAGAACAATAAGCGAATAATCATCACCACAATCCAGAAATTTCCTTTTATATGCGACGCGATTTCTGACGTCTCCGACCATAATTTCGCTGTCATCATAGACGAAGCTCATTCATCACAATCAGGAATTGCCGCTGATAAATTGAATGCGACGGTGCAGAAAGATGGCGACACTGACGGTGGTGATACAGACGCACTCCTAGAGAAACTGATGAAGGATCGTAAGATGAGCAGTAATTGTTCGTATTTTGCTTTTACAGCCACACCAAAGAGGGAGACTTTGGAAAGATTCGGTTCTGAGGATGTCGATGGAAAATTTCATCCTTTCCATTTGTACAGCATGAAGCAGGCTATCGAGGAAGGTTTCATCCTTGATGTGCTTACTAATTATACGACATATAAAGGTTATTACGAGCTTACAAAAAGTATTGAGGATAATCCGGAATACAACAATGCAAAAGCTCAAAAACTGCTTCGCCAGGCTGTGGAGCGTGAGCCAAAGACTATTGAGGCTAAGGCAGATGTGATGCTGAAACACTTTGATGCAAAAGTCTTCCGTAGCCACAAACTGAATGGAAAGGCTAAAGCAATGGTTGTGACTAAGGATATTGAATGTGCTATTCTTTATTATCAGGTGCTCAACAAATTGATTGAGAAGTATAAGATGCCATTCAAGATACTTATAGCATTCTCTGGAGAAAAGGTATTGTCCAACAAGCCGTCTATCAACGCCCCAAAAGTCGAGAATGTCCCATTATATGAAAAAGCAGAACCAGAACCACCGTTAATGGTAGAAAGCGACGTCGCTCCTGCTTACAAAAAGATAGTTGGCGATGCAGACATGGCAATGGTGGCTGAAACTTTTGATTATGGCAAAACGTATACAGAAGCAGGACTAAACGGATTCCCAGAAAACAAGACTCCTGAATTCTTTGATTCTGATGACTATCGTATTTTAGTTGTGGCAAATAAATATCTGACTGGTTTCGACCAGCCAAAACTATGTGCTATGTATATCGACAAACCTCTTGACGGAGTGTTGGCAGTGCAGGCACTTTCCCGACTTAATCGTGCAGCTCCGGATTTAGGGAAGTTGAGTGAGGATCTCTTTATTCTTGACTTCTATAATAAGAGTGAAGGTATCAAGAGTGCTTTTGACCCATTCTATACAGCCACTACCCTTTCTGAGGCTACGGATATTAACGTGTTGCATCAGTTAAAAAATACATTGTTGTCATTCGGTGTGTTTGAAATGGAAGAGGTGGATGAATTTATGGATCTTTATATGCATGGTGAGGAAGCTGATAAGTGGGCTCCAATCATAGACACTTGTGCTGATAGATTCAATAAAGAGATTGAGTGGGAGGAGAATGGAAAACCAGACTTTAAGATGAAGTGTAAGCAGTTCGTTAAAGTTTACAGCAAAGTCGCAGCCATTCTTCCATACGAAAAATTGGATTGGGAGAAACTGTTTTGGTTCCTACGCTATCTGATTCCTCAACTTATAATTGAAAAACCTGGAGCCACAGATCTGAAAGACCTTTTGGATTCAGTAGACTTGAACACCTATGGTTTACGTCGCACATCTCTTAATCAATCAATATCATTGGATGCAGAAGAGACGGAGATTGATCCACTTAAACCAGTAATGGTCACAGCAGGAAAAGGAGAAGATGAGCCTAAAGATCCGTTGGATAAGATACTTCAAGAATTCAACGAGCGTTGGTTTAAGGGTTGGAATGCATCTCCTGATGACCAGAAAACAAAGTTGCTGGGAGTAGCCAAAGCCGTAGAGGAAGATGAAGACTACAAGACACTTGTTGTGGGAAATCCAGACAAACAAGCCGTTGATTCGGCAATGATAACTATCATTGACCGAATAATGAGAGGAAAACGCAAAGGTGATTTATCTCTATATAAAGAATACCAACATAGCGAAATCTTTAAGCATGGATTCATAGAAGCTATCAAGGCATTGTTGGGTGATGTGGAATATGTAAGATGATTTCCTATTTTTATAAATTTTTCCTAAATTTGCCAGCGTAATTAGTTGATGATGGTAGATTTTTGCAAAATATTTGAAGATAAGAGTATACAATTAGTGTCTGAAATCGCGGAAAGCCTTGGTATTGAGGCATTTGTGGTGGGCGGATATGTGAGAGACCTTATTCTTGGTCGTCCAAGCAAGGACATAGATATCCTTACAATTGGTAAAGATTCAAGCGAAATTTTAAGCACTGCAGTCAAGAATAAAATTGGCAAGTATGCTCATCTTTCTGTATTTAAGACTTTTGGTACGGCTCAGGTGAAATGGGGAAAAAATGAACTTGAGTTTGTCACAGCAAGAAAAGAGAGCTACCGTCACGACAGCAGAAACCCGGAATGTGAGCCTGGCACTCTTGAAGATGACCTTACACGTCGAGACTTTACTTTGAATGCCATGTGTATCCGCCTCTCTTGCGGACAGAAGGGCGAACTTATAGATTTGTTCAATGGTCTGTCTGACCTTGAAAACAAGATCCTTCGTACTCCATGCGACCCCGTCATCACTTTCTCCGATGACCCGTTGCGAATGATGAGATGTGTAAGATTCGCGTCGACTCTCGAGATGTATATTGAGGAAAACACTTACAACGCAATCGTTAAGGATAGCGAGAGAATCAAGATCATCTCTATGGAGCGTGTGAAGGATGAACTTGTGAAGATCATGAAGAGTCCGCGTCCAAGCGTCGGGCTTTACCACATGCTCAACACTGGTTTGATGAAGCATGTCCTTCCTGAAATAGCTGCTCTTTCTGGTATTGAGACGCGAGACGGCAGAGGTCACAAGGATAATTTCCACCACACAATGCAGGTGGTAGACTCTACTGCCAAGGTGAGCGACAATGAGTGGCTTAGAATAGCGGCTTTGCTTCATGATATAGGTAAACCTAAATGCAAGAAGTGGGAGGACGGACATGGATGGAGTTTCCATGGTCATGAATACGTCGGCACAAAAATGGTGCCAAAGATCTTTAAAAAGCTGACTCTTTCGCTTGGAAATGAGATGGCATATGTGCAGAAACTTGTGTTGCTCCACATGCGTCCGATCAATCTGATTGAAGATGACATCACTGACAGTGCAATCCGACGTCTGCTCTTCGAAGCTGGAGATGATATAGATGATCTGATGATTCTCTGTCATGCGGATATCACGTCCAACAATGCTTTAAAGCGAGAACGATTCCATAAGAATTATGAGAATCTCCGTGAAAAGATGAAAGAAATCGAGGAAAAGGATCATATACGTATGTTCCAGCCTCCTGTTTCAGGCGACGAGATAATGACAACCTTCAATTTGCCTCCTTGCCGTCAGGTGGGAGAGATAAAGGAGAAGCTTAAAGACGCTATTTTAGACGGAATTATTCCCAACGACCGCGATGCAGCTCTTGAATTGATGCACAAGATTGCAGGTGAGATGGGGTTGGTGAGTTAGCTGATGGCAAAAGGCTATCGAAAAATAATTAAGTGATGATATATAGGCAATTTAACACAACTACCATGAGAATCTTACGCATTTGTAAAAACAGATGCGTGGCTTCTGTTGTTGCCGCATCACTCTTAATTGCTAATACCGGATGTAAAGATGAGTTTGAATCAACATCCCCGTCTACCCTATCCCAAACTGAAGTTTTTGATGCCACACCGCTTGCTCTGCAGGCTTTGAATGGCGTTTATGTGAGATTGTCATCAGGAAACTTGTATGGCAAGAAATTGTCGTATTATCTCAGTCTTAATTCTGATACAGAGTGTATTAGTGGCGACACTGATAATGGCCGACGTGCGGTTGCAAGATATGTCGCCACTCCATACAACACCGAATTAAAATCTGTTTGGGAATCTTTATATATTGCTATAAGAGAGGCTAATAATTTCATAGAAGGAGTCAACGGCAGCAAATTACTCTCGTCTTCAAATGATGACAGAACAACAATTTTAGGATACAAAGGAGAGGCTCTCACAATCAGAGCATTACTCTATTTTGAACTAGTCCGTTCGTGGGGAGATGTGCCTTTCATAATCGACTCAAATTCAGACTATACATCTAAAACAAACCGTAAAGAAATCCTCGACCATATTTTAAGAGACATCACAGAGGCGATCGAGCTGCTTCCTGCATCGTCGTCTTCTCCATCAAGAATTTCAAAGGATGTGGCAAGATCATTAGGAGCGAGAATAGCTCTTTATCGCGCTGGATTCCACATGACAGATGATCATAAATCAGCACCGTCCGACCGAAATGACTATATTGAGATGGCGAAGGACTGGTGTAAGGATGTGATTGACGGTGGACGTTACACTTTGGAGTCGGACTATGAGCAGATTTTCCGCAAGATAATGTCGTATAAGAACAGTGATGAGATTATTTTTGAGATAGCGATGTCGAAAGGCAATAGCGGTGAACTTGGGTATTTTGTAGGCAAGAAACATGCTGATGGCTCTCCATACGGTTCAAGCGAATGTGGAGTGCTTGTCCCAGCGTCGCATTTCCATAAATATAATCATTTTGATGTCAGACGCGATGTTTCCTTGTCTGTCACACAGTATGAAGGCTCTGGTAAGGAGAAGGTTGTGTCGCCAAACAATATTTCAATTGGAAAATTTCGTCGAGAGTGGTTAGTTCCCGTCATTACAGGAAAGCAGAAGTATTCAGGTGTGGATCTTCCTGTGATACGCTATGCTGACGTTCTTTTGATGTATGCGGAGTGTGAGACGGAATTGTCGCAAACCGCAACGTCTGAGGCGAAAGAAGCTTTGAAAAAAGTGAGAAGCAGAGCTTTTTCTGGAGCTCCAGATTCCGTGTTGACGGTGGTGATGGATAAGTATCTTGCCGGTATTCGTGATTATGAAGGTATGACGAAGGCTATCCGTAATGAGCGAGCATTTGAGTTTACAGCAGAGATGATCCGCAAGTTTGACTTGAAACGTTGGGGAGTTTTGCAGCAGACATTAGACAGTTGCAAATCAGATTTACATAAGATTTTGGTGTCGGAAGCACCATTCAATGATATACCAGACAAATTGGTTTGGTATGTCGACGACGATAATGAGCATGTGAAGATAGCCACAACAGACAACTACCGTTTTGATCCTACGTTTGATTTCACCCGTACGGTGAAGACAACAAAGTGGAAGACCGCCATCACAGCAGACTTCATCAACAGAATGTGTGAGGCAATGGATGAGACTCCATACGACTTACCCATACCAGAGGAATAATGCGTATGTTGCGAGCCGTGGGTGTCAGTTGCTACTGCGTAGCTCCCACATACGATCCGAGGGTGCCAGTCGCTACTGCGTAGCTTCCACATACGATCCGAGGGTGTCAGTCGCTACTGC
>OCTX012172873.1_pt1 | contig 21500 bp, 16 predicted proteins | sample 1539691 | NCBI WGS metagenome assembly OCTX01 (sample SAMN02144231, study PRJEB22623) | gut metagenome | biome: sheep rumen | host: Ovis aries | place: New Zealand
CTTTTTTTCTTCTTAGTCGTCATGTTCAGCACCCCCTTAAATGCCCTTGCCATCGTTCATCTTCTTGACCAGGGTGTTCATGGTGACCAGGAGGATGACGTTGATGACGGTGTTGAAGAGACCGACGGCGGTGGAGAAGCCATAGTCGCCGTCCAGAAGGCCCTTCTTGTACACGTAGGTGGAGATGATTTCGGAAGCGTTCAGGTTCAGGTCGGTCTGCAGAGCGTAGGCCTTCTCAAAGCCGACGGACATGATGTTACCGACGGACATGATGAACTGGATCAGAACGGTGTCCTTGATGGCGGGCCATTCAACAGCCTTGATCTGCTGGATGATGTTGGCACCGTCGATGACGGCGGCTTCCTTCAGCTCCTTGCTGGCATTGGACAGCGCGGCCGTGTAGATGATGGAGGCCCAGCCTGCGCCCTGCCAGATGCCGGAAGCGATGTAGATCGTACGGAAAGCCTCGGGCATGGTCATGAAGTTGGTGCTGGTGCCGAAGAGCATATTGATCATGCCGGTGGGGGCCAGCAGGATACGGACGATACCACAAAGAACGATGACCGAGATGAAGTTGGGCATGTAGAGCACCAGCTGGATCTTCTGCTTGATCTTGCTGCTGAGGATGCGGTTGAGCAGGAAGGCCAGCAGGATCGGGGCCGGGAAGCCCCAGAGCAGACCGTACACGCTCAGCTTCAGGGTGTTCATCAGGTAGCGCATGAAGTCGGGGGACGAGAGGAAACGCTCGAAGTGCTCGAAGCCGACCCATTCGCTCGCAAGAATGCCGCGAATCGGGTTGTACTCCGTGAAGGCGATCAGGATGCCGCCCATCGGGATATAGCGGAAGATGATCGTCAGCAGGAATGCGGGCAGCATGAATATTACATACAGCTGCCAATGCTGCCGGAGATAGACCAGAGTGTTGTGCATTTTGGAACTCCCGCCGCTTCCGGCAACGGCAGGAACCGGAGCTTTTTTCATGGACTTTCCTCCTTTTCTCTTTTCTCCCTCCGTACGATGCAGATGCAAAATAGCGTGTGCATTTGCACAATATGCACAGCAGTCGATCATGCGATTTAGTAAATCTGCTTAATCCCGTTTTTCACTCTTTGCATTTGTCAAATTCTCTTCGCCGCTGTTTGACATCTGCACACTTTTTGTGCTATTATTTTTATTATAAAATGTAACAGGTGGGCGACCATGAAAAAAGTTACCATTCAGGATATTGCCGACGCGCTGGGCGTCTCTCGAAACACCGTCTCCAAGGCCATCAACAACTCCGAGGGCCTCGCGGATGCCACCCGGGAAAGAATCCTGCAGAAGGCCGTCGAGATGGGCTACAAGCAGTTTTCCTACGTCGGCACCTTTGCCGGGCTCCGCTCTCTTCGGTCGGAGGAGCCGGAATACCACGGTGAGATCGCGCTGCTGACCGCGGCGTTCATGACCCAATCCCACTTTGCCTCCACCATGCTGGATAAGTTTCAGCAGGAGATCTCCCAGCTGGGCTTTACACTGAACACCCATCGCGTCACAGAGCAGAATCTGCGCGAGATGAGCCTGCCGCTCACCTTCCGCCGGGACCAGGTGCGCGCCATCATCTGCATCGAGATGTTCAACCGCTCCTACGACGAAATGGTCTGTGCGCTGGGCCTGCCGACCCTGTTCGTGGACAGCCCGGTGAAGCGGGACGGCTTCTCCCTTCCGTCCGACCAGCTCCTCATGGATAACACCGTCGAGATCACGCGCTTCGTCAACGACATGCTCGCCGACGGGCAGCGGCGGATCGGCTTTGTGGGCGACTATAACCACTGCCAGTCCTTCTATGAGCGCTATTCCGCCTTCCGCATGGCCATGCTGATGGCCGGAGTCCCCGTGGACGAGCGCTTCTGCATCTGCCACAACCATACGGACAGCTATATCGAACAGCTGGCTGGCATGGAGGAGCTGCCGGACGTGTTCATCTGCGCCAACGATTTCGTCGCCGGCGATCTGATCCGCGGCCTGTTCTCCATCGGCAAAACCGTACCGGAGGACGTGCGCATCCTGGGCTTCGACGACGCGCCGGAGTCGCGCATCATCCGACCCTCCCTGAGCACCGTTCACATCCACACCCAGATCATGGCCTTTACCGCGGTGCAGCTGCTGCTGTCGCGCATGAAGGAACCTTCGCTCGACTACCGGGTGGTTCACACGGAGACCGACCTGATCTATCGTGATTCGACAAAAACAGACAAAGCTTGATGGAGGAGCTCCCCCGCCATGAAATTTTTTTCCTATGAAAGCAAATTCAGCCAGCTGATGCTGAAGCTGTGCTACGCCTGTTATCTGAATCTGCTGTGGTTTCTGTGCTCGATCCCGATCATTACGGTCGGCGCCGCCACAACGGCTCTGTATTACGCCTGTCTGAAGATCGTGCGGGACGAGGACAGCCACGTCGGCGCGCTGTTTTTCCGTTCATTCAAGGAAAACTTCAAGCAGGCCACGGTCATCTGGCTGATCATGCTGGCCTTTGGGCTCTTCCTCGGCGCAGACGGCTATATCCTCTATCACCTGCGTCTGAGCAGCACGGGCACGCCCGCCGTGATATGGACGCTGATCCTTGCGATCGTCATTGCGGCCGCCGTGCTCTATGTGATCGTACTGATCTATGTTTTTCCGCTGATCGCCAGCGTGCAGAACGATAACCGTTCCATGCTGAAAAACGCTTTCCTCATCGGCACGCATTACCTCTTTGCGACCATTCTGGTCTTTGCGGTCCATTTTGCCATGTTTTTCGTCGTGGTGGCCTGGTTTACGCCGATGATCGTGTTCGGCGAGGGGCTCTGCGCGCTGATCAGCGCGTGGCTGCTCAACCGGATCCTGATCTCCGTCTCAGGCACGCCGGAGGACCGTGCGCAGGAGGATGCCCCATGAAGCTGCCCGATCAGGAAAAAGCCGCCTACAAGGCGGCTTTTCATGCAATGAGCGCTGCGAAAAAGGCCGAGCATATCTATACATATTATAAGTGGCCGATCATCCTCGGCCTGCTCGCGCTGCTCGTGCTCGGCTCAGTACTCCACCGGCAGCTGACGAAAAAAGAGCCGGTGCTGTATCTAGCTTTTCTTAACGTCTCAGTCGGCGAGGAAGCGCAGCTGCGCATGACGGCGGACTATCTGGCAGCAGCCGGTATCGACGCGCGCAAGGAGGAGATTTATCTCTATCGGGATCTCTACATCTCAGAGGACGCGGACACGCTCAACCACGAATACGCCTACGCCTCCCAGATGAAGCTGATGGGTGCGATCCAGTCGCAGAAGCTCGATGTCGTTCTGATGAACCGCGAGGCTTATGACCTTCTGTCGCGAAAGGCTTATTTGGCGGAGCTGCCCGCGCTGCTGAAGGAAGACCCTGCCCTTGCCAAGCAGCTTGAACCGATATTAGCGGAGAACAGTGTCGTCCTCACCGACAACACAATCGAAGTCCTGCTGGGAGAGGCCGACACGGAAGAACAGGTCACGAAGTTCGCTGTGAACGCGCTGGCCGTCTCTTCTCTTCCGCTGTTTCAAAACGCCGGATTTGACGGCGAAATCTATCTGGGCCTTGTAGCCAACAGTCCGCGCTCGGACACCGTGCTGCACTTTTTCCGATATCTGTGTGATTGCGGCGCGTATTCCTGCCCATAATCAGCTTTTTATGTGATATGTGATCAGAGAGCTTTTTTCAAAGAGTGGTCATGATGGCTGTTACTATAAATGCACCTCGATTAAACGGAAGAAGAAAAGCTGCGAAAAGGCCACTGTGAAAAAGCAATGGCTGGAGGATCTGATCATCCATGAGATCAGACGCTTCCTGGATGACCCGGACACGATGGAAGCCGTTACCGCGCTGGTCATAGAGCTGCAGGGACGTGAAAGTCTCAGCCTGCCCGCCTTTGAAAAGCAGCTCAGCGAGACAAACGCCGCCATTGATCATCTCCTGAACGCCATCCAGCAGGGAATCCTGACGAAGTCCACGAAACAACGGTTGGAGCAGATGGAATCCTCGCGGGATGAGCTGGCACTGAAACTGTAAATTATAGTGAAATGGAGCGCGCGCTTTCCCTGCGCGCCTCCATCTCCGGTTCGGATTTGGAAATCTTGTCTCCACCAACAGAAACAGTCACCGGAGGGTGGCTGTTTTTCTTTTGTCAAAATAACGCGCGTACCCCGCAGAATCCATGATTTTCTATATAAAGCGGCGACGGCGGCACGACGCCGACCGGTTCCCTACACAGCAGGCTCCACGGTAAGAGACAATAAAACTTGAAAAAAGCAAAGAAAAGGTATATAATGAGCAAACGAATTTGCTTATGGTGGAGAAGACTGGCGGTTGTGCAAAGATTCGTCGCAGCGCAGTCTCCCGGAGCTGGCCAATTTTGAAAAATGTCGGTTAATCTTTTCAGTTTATCAATATCAATAGGAGAACTGGTTATGTCTATTTTTTCCAGGCCCCCAGAGAGTTTTGTTCTGACTAAGTCCTTTATCTGCTCAGTCTTGGGATGCGACAAGCCGCTGCATGACGAGACTTATACAAAGATTAATTTTGCGGAAAACGCCTCGGAAGGCTGCGTCGCAATTGTTAATAAGAAAACCGTCAACCCGAACAAGCTTTCTCCTCCCTCAACATGGGAAGGGCTTGCGGATACCGCCATCCAAAAAGGCGCGAAGCTGCTGATCTCTCCGATCCAGATCAAGGATTATCCCTGCATTATCAGCGACCATGTTCTTCACGCCTATATCGACATTGTCGGCGCAATCCGTACGCATTATAAGGCTCGCGCCATTGCCATAACCGGCAGCATCGGAAAATCGACGACAACCGAGATGACCTATGCGGTAATCAGCAGCAAATATAAAACTCCCGTTGTCAAGTCAGACGGCAGCAATAACAATGCGGTTCGAACCGTCGGCCTGAAGGTGCAGCATTTAACCTATGACGACGAGTTTTATGTGCAGGAAGTCATGGAAGGGCCTCCTGTCGGCTGCGCCGGTCAAATTGCCCGTATGGTTCAACCCTCTGCGGCTATTATAACTTTTATCGGCACATCTCACATCAAAGACTTTTTGACGCAGGATCGAATTCTGGAGAGCTGTTTAAGTATTCAGGACGGGATGCCGGATGACGGTCTTCTGATCATGAACGGGGACGATCCGTTCCAGTGGAGCGCGGAAACACGCTGCCGAAAAGTATACTATGCGCTCGATAACGATCAGGCCGACTACAGGGCCGTCAACATCCGCGGGGAAAACGATTTCCTGAAATTCGATATTCTGCATCATGGCACCGTCACCCCCGTTGAAATCCAATGCTACGGGAAACATAACGTTCTGGACGCTCTTGCTGCGTTTGCGGCGGGTAAATGGGCCGGGATGAAAGACCGCGAGATTGCGGCCGGTCTGCGCAATTATCATCCGCAGGGCATTCGCCAGAATTTTGTCAACTATGCCGGCATTCGTTTTTATCTGGACTGCTATAATGCGGCTATGGAGTCTATTGCTTCCGCTTTTGACGCCATGTCCATGATTGATCCGAACAGTTCGTCCCGCAGATATGCCATTCTCGGCGATATTGCCGAGTCCGAGACCAAAAAGGAAGAAATCCATCACGAAGTCGGCAGAATCGCCGTCAACAGCGGCATTGATCACCTGATTTGCTATGGCGCCGACGCCCGAATGATTGCCGCTTACGCGTTGGAAAACAGCAGCATGCCTGTTTATCACACGCAGGATCCCGAAAGGCTGGCCAAATATCTTAAGGAAGAACTCCGGCCGGGCGACATTGTTCTTGTCAAGGGCAGCCGCAGTATGCAGCTGGAGCATGTGATTGACCTGGCCTATGGCACATGGCTTCACGAAGAATTTGAGCGTTATGACTCCCTCACCGCAAACCTCGAGGAAGACGGCATCCGGTACACGGTCTTTACGGATCATGCCGCACTGATTAAGCCCGTCTCCGAGCACGACTCGCTTGTTCTCCCCTCCCTTGTGGGCGGCAAGCCTTTGACCGGCATTAGCTCCTACGCTTTTCAGTCTTCCCCTCTGCGTTCGGTTGTTTTTCCGGATTCTCTGCGGAATATTCGGCGCGCCGCTTTTTACAAAGCCGGCAACCTTGAGACGGTTCATATTCCCGGGAGTGTTGAAATCATTGATCGCGGCGCCTTCAGCACCTGCGGGAGCCTCCGTGAAGTCACCATCGAAAACGGCTGCGGCCATTTGGGTTATCGTGCCTTTGCCAGCTGCAGAGCGCTCAAGTCCATCATCATTCCTCCCAGCGTTCATTACATTGGCGAGGACGCCTTCCACAACTGCAGACGCTTGACCATATATGGCGAAAAGGGTTCTCTGGCGGAGCGCTATGCCAAAGAAAACGGGATTGCGTTTGCGGCTCTCTCCTGATTGCTTTTGACCGTTTTCCCGGACTCTCCGGGCATAGCAGCAGGCAGACCGCTCCCCTTTTAGAACGGAGATTTCAGTTTTGCGGCTTCCCCCCGCTTTTCTGCCTTCTCCAACAGATTACGGAAACGTGGTGTTCATATGAACGAATTGGAAAAAAGAACCTGGGCTGAAATCAGCCTGGAGAACATTAAACACAATTATCTTGTCATTCGGAAGCACCTTCCGGAAGGCTGCCGGTTTTTGGGCGTGGTAAAAGCCAACGCCTACGGGCACGGCGCCCTGCCTGTCGCCAAAGTCCTGCAGGACAACGGCGCAGACTATTTGGCTGTCTCCTGTCTCGACGAAGCAATCGAATTGCGTGACGGCGGAATTACCATGCCGCTGCTGATTTTGGGACATACGCCGTCCGAATATACGAAGATGCTGATCGAGAACAATATTACCCAAACCATTTCCTGCCTGGCAAAAGCGCTTGAGTTTTCTGCCGAGTGTGTGCGGCTTGGGAAGCAGCTGAAGGTACATATTAAGCTGGACACCGGTATGTCCCGCCTTGGATTTCTGTGCAGGGACAACCGTTTTGAAGGCGGCGTCGAAAACATTGTAAAAGCATGTCATTTACCCGGGCTCGTTCCCGAAGGCGTTTTTACACACTTTGCCGTGTCAGATGAACCGGGTGCAGACAATGTAAACTACACCAGAGAACAGTACAGGCTGTTCTGCGATGTCATCGACCAGGTGAAGGCTGTCGGCGGAATTGATTTTGCCATCCGTCATTGTATGAACACGGGGGCTATGGTCAATTATCCCGAGATGTGCATGGATATGGTACGGCCCGGATTGATGCTGTATGGATACGGCGATCCCGACAATCGCTTTGATTTGAAGCCCTGCATGCGTTTTGTCACGAAAGTGACGACCATCAAGCATTACCCCGCGGGTACCTTTGTCAGTTACGGCAGACATTTCGAAACGCAGCGGACGACGCGGATGGGCGTTCTCGGTGTCGGATATGCAGACGGCTTGCCCCGGATCCTGTCCAACAAATGCTCCTTCTACACCGGCGGCGGATATGCGCCGCAGCGAGGCAACATCTGCATGGATATGTGTATGATTGATCTGACCGATCTCCACGATGCCGTTGTCGGCAGCGAAGTTGAGATATTCGGCCCGAATAACTCCATTGAAACGATCGCATCCGAGGCGCAGACCATTTCTTACGAGCTGCTCTGTGCGGTTTCGAAACGGGTTCCTCGCGTATATAAAGACTTTTAAAGGAGATGTGACACTTGAAAATCGTCGTATTGGGTGGCGGCATCAGTACAGAGCGGAATGTTTCGCTCGTCACAAGCACTTCTGTTTGCAGGGCGCTTCGCAGCCGCGGCCATCAGGCTATCTTTGTGGATATGTTTATGGGTCTCGAGGATGATAACCTGGACCTGAGCACAATATTTGACGCGCCAGACGGTCTGATTGGACAGTCTTCCATTGGCAGAGATGCCCCTGACCTGGAAGCGGTAAAAGCCGCGCGCAAATGGAAAAGTCCGAGCCATATAGGCAAAAATGTGTTGGAAGTTTGCCAGATGGCCGACTGCGTTTATCTGGGTCTGCACGGTGAGGACGGCGAGGATGGAAAAATCCAGGCCGTTCTTGAGCTGCTCGGCGTTCCTTATACCGGCTCCGGCCCCCTTTCCAGCGCAATGGCCATGGATAAGGCGGTAACGAAGCGTGTCATGGAGCGCGCCGGGATTCTGACTCCGGAATGGAGAGAAATCCGATACAACACCGAAGACATTCCCGCTCTTCTGGAAACGCTGCCTGTCCCCTGCGCAGTCAAAGTGGTCAATGGCGGTTCTTCGATCGGCGTGCAGCTGCCCGACACCCGAGAGGAACTGGAACAGGCGCTTTACAGCCTGGAGCAATTTCATTCCCCGGTCGTAGTTGAAACGAAGATTCAGGGAAGAGAGCTCTCGCAGCCGGTTTTCGACGGCGAGTACTTATCCGCTATCGAAATCGTTCCCCCGGAGGGTTCTACTTTCGATTATGTGGCAAAATACCAAAGCGGAGATGCCGGCGCACGCGAGCTTTGCCCTGCGCCGATCACGGCTTCCGAGCAGAAAATGATTGGTGAGGCCGCGCTGAAGCTTCACGAAGCTCTTGGGCTTTCCGTCTACTCTCGTTCTGATTTTATTCTTGACCGGGAAGGACGTGCCTGGTGCCTGGAGGTAAACACCCTGCCGGGAATGACCCCAAGCAGCCTGATTCCGAAAGCCGCAGCTCACGCGGGAATCAGCTATCCCGAGCTGTGCGAAAAAATCGTTCTGCTCTCTCTCGAGGCACGGAAAAAGGTTTGATAAACGCAGATCTGTTTGAAACTAAGGGTTGTCCAAATGATAAAATCTATAAAAAAATACCAGTTCCTTTTTACGGAATTAGTAAAAAGAGATTTCAAGAAGAAATATAAACGGACGGTTCTCGGCATGGGCTGGAGTTTGCTCTCCCCCTTGCTTGTGCTGGCTGTCATGGCTTTCGTGTTTACCAACTTCTTTGGCCGCGAGACGCCTCATTATATTATCTACCTTTTCTCCGGAAACCTTGTCTATAGCTATTTCAACGATTCCTCTACGCAGGGCATGCGTTCCTTGATGGAAAATGCTCATATTTTCACCAAGGTAACCGTTCCCAAGTATTTGTTCATCGTTTCCAAAAATGTTCAGACGACGATCAACTTTGCCCTTTCCCTCTGCATTTATTTTCTGTTTTGTCTGCTGGATCATATCACGTTCACCTGGAAATTTGTCCTGCTTCTCTATCCGATCATTATGCAGATGATTTTCAACATCGGCATCGGGATGATTCTGTCGGCTCTGTTCATGTTCTTTAAGGATATCCAATATCTCTGGACGATTGCGTTGCGCTTGATCCTTTATTTATCTGCGATCTTCTACCGCGTTGATAAATACCCGGAATCCATGCAGATTGTGTTTTATTTTAACCCCGTTTATGTTTTTATCACTTATTACCGCAAGATCGTTCTGTATTCGACGGTTCCTTCCCTGAAATATCACTTATTGGTGGCGTTTTATGCGTTTGCGTCACTTGCCATTGGCATCTTGATCTACAAAAAGAACAACACCAAATTCCTCTTTTATGTTTGACGGGTAAAAAATGAGAGTTTTATTAGTAAAAAATGTATCTATCCGATATTTAATCGGCGATTTCAAAGATATCGGCCTGAAAGAATATATCCTGCGTCATATTGCTGGCACCTACAAAGTGAAAGAGTTCTGGGCTGATAAAAAAATAAATTTCTCTCTGGAAACCGGTGACATGCTGGGTATTATTGGGACAAACGGCGCCGGAAAATCCACGCTGCTGAAGGTTGTTTCCGGTATTATGGAGCCGACCAAGGGATATGTAAAGCGGAAAGGAAATGTTGCCGCTTTGCTTGAGCTTGGCAGCGGCTTTGACCGTGAAATGACCGTGAAGGAAAATGTATATCTGCGCGGTGCCCTGCTGGGCTATACCCGTAAATACATTGACGAAATGTACGAACAGATCATTGACTTTGCCGAGCTGACAGAGTACCAGGACCGTCCCTTTAAGCAGCTTTCGTCGGGCATGAAGTCCCGTCTTGCGTTTTCGATTTCCAGCTTAATCAAGCCGGACATTTTGATTCTCGACGAAGTTCTTTCCGTCGGCGACGGTGCCTTCCGCAAAAAAAGCGAGCAGAAAATGCGCGAGATCATGAGCAGCGGCGTTACGACCATTTTCGTCTCCCATTCCATCGGTCAGGTGAAAAAGCTTTGCAACAAAATTTTATGGCTGGATCACGGCCGGCAGATCGCCTTTTCAGATGAAGTTGACCTTTATTGCGACGCTTATCAGGAGTTTTTAACCACTAAAAATCTGCCGCAGGACAGAGCGGATGTTGAAGAAATGGCCGCTGCTTTTAAGCGCCGTCAGGCGAAGACAGCTGCCGAAAAAAAAGCTGAGAAAAAGAAATAAAACCGTCAATAACAAAACCGCCCCTGCCGTTAGGGCGCGCAGAATAGGGAGACTGCAGCGCAAGAAAGGATCTTTTTGCGTGCGAAGCAGTTTTGAGCGAGAGATTTTTCGCCCAGACAATATAGAAAAATCCGGGAATACTTGACGTATTTCCGGATTTTTCTGTGTAATATGGGCGGAAAAGGACCGATCAAAACCTGTCGTCTCCCTAATCTGCGCGCCCTTTTCTGCAGGGGCGGTTTTCGTTCCCGGGAGGCAGCTTTTATTCTGCCGGTTTGATTGCATCTCCAATGTAAGTGCGAATCTCTTCGTTCATCGCTTTCAGCATTTCGGAGGTCTCGTCCGTTTTCTTAATTTTATGGACAGGATAAACAGTAAAGCTGCTTCTCTGGTATCCCTCCAGCGTAAAGCAGGGAACGTAACGCTCTTCTTTGATGCTGACTTTTCCGTTGACTTTCTGCAATCTGAGCAAATAGATAACGCTCTGTTTGGAGACCTTTTTCGTTTCGCTCGTAATGAAGTTCCCCATCGAATAAATAATAGGCACTTTTCTGCCGTCTTTTGTTTTCAGCAGCTCATAACGCTGTACGGCATGCATATGAGAGCCGATCACGCAATCGACGCCGGCGTCTGCAATTATCTGGCCGGTTTTAATATTATTCGGATGAACCTCGTTGGAATAGTCCGTGCCCAGGAAATGAATATAGCAGATAATAAACTCTGCGCCGTCTTTCCTTGCTGCCTTGATGTCCGCCTGCAATTTATCTTCGCTGAAGCGGTTAATCATAACCTTGCGGCCAAGGGGCGTCAGCGTCTCCTCATCCATCCGGCGGTTAATGTGTTCCGTATAAGAAAGCACGGCAACGCGGATTCCGTTAATTTCCACATGCAAAACGCGGGATTCTTTGTCATTCCGGAACATCCCGGTATGGAGGAACGATGCATCGTCCAGATTATTGAGCGTATCCACGATGCCCTCATAGCCGCAGTCGGCGTCATGGTTATTGGCCAGGACGAAGCCGTCAAAGCCCGCAAAGCGCAGCGCGTCTAAATACTGAAGCGGCGCATTGCAGTGAAAGCGCGGGCCGGTATGGTGCTTGATGATATGCATCTCATGAGAATACGGGAAGCGCTCGGTGACGGTAGTCTCCAGATTTGCAATGGAAAAATCCGCTTTGCTGAGAATCGGAGCAACTCTCTTGAACATAGGATTAAAGAAGTACTCTCCGCCCGTATAAGCAGCCTCTGACATGACCGGCTCACACATCAAGTCGCCGCCGCAGGCAATCAGCGCCGTATTGGACGTACCGGGAGCACACTGCTTCCACACGTTTTTGTCGAGATAATATCTTGCTTTCTTGTTCGGCTCCCGTGTCACCTTATACTGATAATCATTGCTCTCCTTTTCATAGAAAAGGTTGCCGAATTTGTATTTTTCAGCATAGACATCGTCAATGTTTTTCTCAGGCTCAGTCCCTGCCGTCAAGACATATTTGACATTGTTGTTCTTGCAGTACTGATGGGCATAGGAGCCGGCCTCCACCTTGGCAACCAGTTTGGGGCAATGGGCAAAGGCTTCTTTGCCGATATCTCCAACACTGCTCGGAATCACGACCGATTCCAACGCGACGCAGTCATAGAAGGCGCGAATGCCGATGGAAATAAGGCCGGAGGGAAGCGTCACATGCGTTAAGCTCCGGCAGTAGTTGAACGCACTGCGTTCAATCATCAAAAGCCCTTTGGGAAGATTGATTTCTGTCAGCTTCGGGCAGATGTAAAACGCTCTCTCGCCGATATTAACGACCGTATCGGGAATGATGACTTCCCTGAGTTCTCTGCACTCACGAAACGCGTCGCTGGTTATTCTCCGGACGTCTTTTTCATTGAAGCGTGCCTGAACGGCAATGGATTTTGTCTTGTTCGATTTGACTTTATAGCATTCCGCATAATCGCCGACGTTTCTGTATTCTACGTCAATATCCTCGGAGCTTACAAACACGCCTTGGTATTCGTGATAGAATTTGGTACCGAAAACCGCGTCAACGGTTGCAGCAAGGTTAATCATTTGGCTGCCTTTAAACAAAATAATATCATTCCTCGTCAGGGTTTTACGAATCCAGTCATTCAATTCCTCTCTGTTATTCGTATAGAGCACATTTTTAAAGCCGGTCTTCTTTACCCCTTCGTAAAAATACTTCGCATCATCGCCAAAGCAGATGATCTCGTCAACCTTGCACTTTCCCATGGCCAGGCCGGCATTATAATGCTGCTTTTGCGAATACTCGCCAAGCCTTGCAATATCCGCAGCGACGACGATCCTTCTTCCGCCCTCCGGCACTTCCATAGACTCAAGCACTTTAATTGAGCCGATCAGTGATTCGGGGGAAGAGTTGAACATATCCAGGAAAACATGATACCCGCCGATTTCAACAACATTCTGGCGAACGCCCTGCGGGGAATACGTGGCAAGCGCGGCAATGATGCGCTTTTCATCTATGCCAAGATGCCTACCAACCGCAAAGGCCGCCAGTGCGTTTCGAACATTATGCTCTCCGCGAATATGAATAAGCGCCTTGTACCGGGCGCCAGTATCTCTGCACACAATGTCAAAGCTCTGGTCATCGCCGGAAGCGACAATTTGATCCGCATAATAATCCGCCTCATGGTGCTCAATGGCGTAGTAAATAATCTTTTTGTCGGTTTTATACTCCCGCAGATACTGGTTGTCCATATCCAGAACGCCGACGCCGCCCTCTTTCATATAGTCGATCAGCGTTGCTTTGTCCTTTAGGATATTTTCAGGGGTTTTATATTTGTCCAGATGCGGGGTGCCGATATTGGTAATCACCGCGACATTGGGGCACAGGCCTTTTGCGAGACTTTCCACATGATGCGGCTCGGCCGCGCCAACTTCCTGAAGGTAAACCTGGTGAGAGGGCTCCAGCTGCTGGGCCAGGCGGATAATCGCGCCGCGGCTGTTGTCAATGCTTTTCCCGTGGTGCACATTAAACGCGCTTTTGAGCACACACTTCAGCATTTCCATGGTTGTGGTCTTTCCGACACTCCCTGTCACCGCAACCACCTTAACCGGGAAACAGTCTCTGGCAAACTTGATATATTTCGTAATGCATTCGCTGGCATTATCAACCGGAATCACTTTGTCGTTATCGCTGTAATGCTCCTCTTTGATCGAGCGCCGGCAAAAAACGACCGCGGCCCCTTTGTCCAAAGCTTCCTGGCAAAGCTCGACGCCCTTGCTCTTTTCCCCCTTCCATTCGATAACAGCAGAGCCCTTCTGCGCCGCGATGGGGGAACCCAGAACATCGACAAGCTTCATCTCGGGAGAGAGAGCCGACGGGCAGGGCACTTCAATGATTTCACACAGTTTCCCAAGGGTCATATTTCGCAAAATGTTTGTTGAAGTTTTTGAAATGAACTTTTCTTTCAACGCGTCCATTTTTGCTTTCATCATATCCATTTTATTACCTCTGTTTCAGTCGTGCTGCATAAAGCGCCTAACTCAGGAAGAAAGGCAGCCGCACAGGTTATGTAAAATGCCTCAGGGAGAAGAGAAAAAGCGGAAAACAACTCCCATATCCTTCATTTTATTCTTACGAATTTTCATAAATTTTATCACACAGAGAGGGAAAAAGCAAGTCAATTGCAGAATGAGCATTATTCTCCGCCGTAGGTGTCGGCGAGCTTTTGCCTTCACCGCGAAACGAAGTGCTGATAGAGAAGATCTTACGCTGCCGCTTGATGGATACTGAGTGTATTGTTTGCCCGATACCGGATCTCTGCAGCGCCGCTCTTCGTTTTTTCCTTTTCGCATCTTATCGATACGCTTCGCTCTGTCTCAGCTTACGACGCTTCATCCCGTGTACAGGTAACCGCTTTTCCTGCATACTCGATGATTCCAATAACAGTATCTGCAGAAAGCCGGGCATCCAAAGGCGGATGCCCGGCTTGGGGTATATACATCCATATCTATGATTTGACCGTCAGGGTCACGGTGCTGGAATACACCTCACCGGCCGCGTTCTTCACGAGGCAGCGATACTGATACCCCTTGCGGTAGCTCCAGGCTTCCACCGTCAAGGTCGAGGTGTTATACCCCGTGCGGCTGCATGCTTTCCAGCTGTCCTTACTGCTCATCCGGTAATACCACTGGTAGCTGAGCGCGCCGCCAGTAGCCGTGACGCTGAATTTTGCGGTCTCCCCGACTGCCTTCACGGCGTTTTTCGGCTGGACGGTAACTTTCGGCACCGTCAGCACACTCAGCATCGCGCTATAGCTGTATACCGTGCCTCCGGCATTCGTCACCGCACAGCGGTAATAGTAGCCGTTGCGGTAGTCCCTGGCCTCCACAGCGTAAGTCGATGTTTTTGCTCCGGTGCCGGTGCACTTATACCACGAGCCGCCGGTCGGGACCTTGTAATACCATTGATAACTCAGGTTCGATCCGGATGCCGATACCGAAAACTTCGCCGTGGAGCCGAGGACGGCATTGACGCCTCTGGGCTGCGCTGTGAGACTTGGCTTCTGCTCGTTATTCTTCCACACCGCGTAAAGGACCGCCGAAGCATTCGCCTGATACAGGCCGCCCGGCTGATACTGTGCGGTACTGGCGCTCTTGCTCGTCGCCCAGCCGAGGAAGGTGTATCCGCTTCGTGTGGGCTTCTTGGTGCTCAGCGTCAGATTGACGCCGTTTATTTTCGTCTGCGATGCCGGCGCGCCGCTGCCGCCGTTGGCGTTATAGCTGACGGTATAGGTGTCCACCTTTCCGACCGTGAAGCCCTGGGTAATCAGAGGCAGCTCTTTTTCGGTGCATTTCAGGGTCTTCCCGTCCGCGCTGTAATAATTGCGGCATTTCACGGTCAGAATGAAAGTATAGTATCCGCTCTTGAGCTTCTGAAACTGGAGCGTATCGGCCAGGGCGCTCTTTTCCAGAGAATAATACTGCATCTCGGGATACACGTCTCCGCCCGTCACCCGGGTTGAGGCGGTGTCCGCGCCGGCATAGACCGAGGCGCTGACGGCAGAGAACACATTGATCGGCGCACGAAGCTTGCCGCGAATAGAGAAGGAACAGCCGGAATCCAGCTTGTACGGAAGCTCCGGATCATTGACGGTAATGTCCTTAAATAGCGAGGTTCCTGCCCCGAAATACCCGGCATAGGCATAGCCTTCCCGGCCTTCCGCTGTCTTGCCCTTGTACCAGTACTCCCCGTAGGGGTTTTTCACCAGCGCATCAGCCGTAAAGGAAGCGCCGGCCGGCAGCGTAACAAGCACCGTGGAGGTCGAGTCTCCGGAAGGCGTGCAGGGCAGGTTGCGGAGGTAAACGCTTCTGGTCGTTTTGAGGCTCCGATAGCTTGTGTAAAAGCTGCAGCGGCTGAGATAAGAAGAGGTATGCGCCTCAAAACTCACCGTGGCAGCGGTCTGATCGCAGTCGAGCTGATAGGTTCCGTCCTCCAGCAGCTTCAGATCATAGCCGACCGTGCCCATGTTCTCCGCCGCATAATAGGGGGCGACAGAGTCGATGATCAGAAAATTGCCCGCCGACAGCGGCTGACCGCTGACGACGTTTTCAAAGCCGACGATCGCCACATAGTGCTGCGAGGCGCGGGAGCCTGCCACGCAGGCCACGACGGGATTGCCGCCGCAGAGCTCCCGGTAGATTTTCTCATAGGCGTCGAACTTATCCTCCAAAAAGAGCATATTGTAGCTGCCGAGACTCCAGGAGCACCAGGCGCTTTGCACGGTGCCGATATTGTACTCGCTGTACTGATGCGGCACGCCGTCAAGCAGCGTCCGGCAGTACGCCAGCGAAAAGCAGGCGCAGGCCGAGCCGCCCTCCTGGTGCTCGACCTGCTCGATCAGCGACCAGTCGATATGCAGCAGCAAACGGCTGTACTGCCGGCCGGATGCAAAGAACTCTGCCGGTTCTTCCGTAAGCCAGGCGTCGTCTCCGTCCACAACCGCGATCAAATCGTCGCCGAGCTCTTCCGCCGAAATATCCTCTTCGGCTTCGCCCACATCGATCAGATCAATGTCAAGGTCTTCGGCATAAGCGGAAAACGGGCACAAGCTCAACAGCAAGCATAGGAGAAGCAAGACGGCCACCCATTGTTTTTTCATCATCCGCACATACTTCCTTTTTGAATCCGTTATGGCATCTCAAAACAGGGCAAAAAACCACTTATACTGTTTTATTATAGCGAAATGAAAGAAAAAGTCAAGATCATCCTTGTTTTTTGAGCGAAAACAGCAAAAATCCGGGGAAATAATCCCCGGATTATCTCGAATTGTTTTTTCACCAGACGTGCAGCGTCGCAACGCCGGAATAGGTCGTGCCGGAATCGTTCGTCACCGCGCAGCGGTACTGGTAGCCGTCGCGGTAAGTCAGGGCCACCACGCTCAGCGCAGCAGTCGTCGCGCCAGTTACCGTGCAATTATTCCAGCTGCCGGAGCTGCCTGTTCTGTACTGCCATTGGTAGTGCAGCCCATCACCGGACGCCGTAACCTTAAATACGGCCTTTGATCCCGCTTCCGCCGATACGCTCTGCGGCTGCGTGAGGATGCCCGGGAGAACCGTCAGGGTGGCCACGTTGGAATACACCGTGCCGTAATCATTTTTTACCACGCAGCGATATTGGTAGCCGCTGCGATACGATCTGGCCTCAAGGTTCAGCGAGGCGGTGTTTCCATTTGTGCAATGGTACCAATAGTCGGAGCTGTTCATGCGATATTGCCAATCATAACTCAGGTCTTTTCCGGATGCGGACACCCGGAAACTGACCCATGCACCGGTTTCCGCAGAAATGCTTTGAGGCTGCGTCTTGATGACCGGCTTTTTCTGAATCGTCAGCGTCGCTGCCGCGGATGTTGCGCTGCCGTAAGTGTTGCTCAAAATGCAGCGATACCGATAACCGTCACGGTAGTCTTTGGCCTCTACGGAAAGCTCCGCCGAGTTGCAGCCGGTCGTTGTGCAGTTGTACCAGCTCCCGCCGCTGCCTGTCTGATATTGCCAGCGGTAGTTCAGGTTTTCACCTTCCGCTTTGACCCGGAAAACTGCGGTGCTGCCCGGCACGGCGGTCTGGCTTTTCGGCTGCTGGGTAATATACGGCATCGGTACCACCGTCAAAACCGCAGCCTTGGAGAACACGGTGCCGGAGGCGTTCGTCGCCCTACAGCGGTAGGCATAGCCGCTGCGATAATCCAGCGCCTTGATTATGTATGTCGCGGTGCGGCAGCCTTCTCCGGTGCAGTTATACCAGGTGCTGTTGCCGCTCTCTCGGTATTGCCACTGGAGACTGGGTGCAGCCTTGCTGAAAATCTCCGTCTGAAACACGACTGCGCTGTTTGGCGCAGCAGTCACGTCCTTTGGCTGCGAGACGAAAACCGGCTCGCTGCCCGAAGCAACGGGCAGTTCGGCGTCAAGGAACAGGAAGCCGCTGTCACCGGCATAGCCCAAGTGCCCTTCCCCATCGTCCCATGCTTCCCCTTCCCGATAAGCGGAACAGAGCACGGGACAGGCTGTGAGATCCAGCAGCGTTATCCGGTTGTCTGCGCAGTCGAGCGCGCTGAGCCGGCCGCAGCCGGACAGATTCAGGCTCCGGAGCGCGTTGCCGGAGCACATAACGCTTGTCAGCGCCGTGTTCTTTGACAGGTTCAGATCCTGCAGTTGATTGCGCTCACAGTTCAGGCTCTCAAGCGCTGCGTTGCGGCTCAGTTCAAGCGCCGTCAGGAGGTTTTCCGAACAGGAGAGATCAACAAGTGCGGTGTTCTTCGAAAGGTCGATGCTGCCAAGATAGTTGCGAGAGCAGAACAGCCCGGCCAATGCCGTGTTCTTCGTCAGATTCAGCGTCTGCAGCTGATTTTCGGCGCACAGCAGCTGTTCCAGCCTTGTGTTTTGGGTGAGATCCAGCGTCGTAAACTGATTGGACGAACAGTCAAGCTCCGTCAGCGCGGTATTCTTCGCCAGGTTCAGCGACGAGAGCTGATTGCCGAAGCACCAGAGCATGCTGAGATTTGTGTTCCGGCTCAGGTCCAGCGTGGTCAGGAGGTTATCGTAGCAGTGCAGCACCTCCAGCGCGGTGTTCTTCGCTAGGTCAAGAGCCCCGATCTGATTGTCAAAGCAGGAAAGAACCCGCAGCGCCGTGTTTTTTGACACATTCAGGGCGGTGATCGAATTGGAGCAGCAGTTGAGGCTCTCGAGCGCAGTGAAATATTCCAGCCCCTTCATCGACGAAATGCCGCGGTAAGCACAGTCGATGTCCGTCACCGCGTTCCGCTCGCTCTGGCTCAGGATTCCGTTTTGATCGGTGTCAAAGCTGTCTTTGACATAGCTGCGGAAGGCGGCGTCGGGAAAATTAGTCTCGTTGATCGTCACCTCACCCGCAGCGTATGCGGCGATATTCATGCCGGGCAGCGCAATCAGCAGCGCGGCGGCCAGCAGAACGGACAGGATTCTTTTTATTCGTTTCATCATCGGTTTCCTCCCCTGAGGCTGTACAAAAGGCGGCGGATTGACTTATTCTTTACCAATATACCGTAGCTTTCGCCCTTTTGTCAATGAAGCCCTTCCGCTTTGCGCGCTTCTGCTTTCCAGCTGATGCAGGATTTGACGGCGGGAGCCGCCTGTGGTATGATGTTTTCACTTGGCCGGACGGGAGGAATTACCAATGCCGAAGGTGAAGCTGTCCATCACCGAAAGCCGCTGCCGCGCGGGATGCTGCCGGGCGGGTGAAGTGTTTGTTGTGGAGGATCTATGTCCCCCGCTCTGCATGGAGCTGTGGAGCACGATCTATCCCTATGTCTTTGCCCTGCGCAACGGCGCTGAGCTGGACTGCGGTGAAACGCGGGGGCGCAGCTTTGACGCCGCCTGTCCCGACGGTGGGCGGGTAAAAATCCACGGTGAAGCCGTGGATGACGAATTGGGGGACATTGCACAATGAAACTGCTGCTTATTCGCCACGGCGACCCGGACTATGAAAACGACTGTCTGACCCCGCTCGGGCAGTTGGAGGCGGAGTATCTGTCGGAGCGCATCGCGCCGCTTCCGATCCGCGACTACTATGTATCCACTATGGGGCGCGCCCGCGAAACCGCCGCGCCGACGCTGCGCAAGGCCGGGCGGGAAGCGACAGCCTGCGACTGGCTGCGCGAGTTTCAGGTGCCGGTGGCGCGGCCCGACAAGGAGGGCCTGTATCACATTCCCTGGGACTGGCTGCCGCAGGACTATCTGGCCGACCCCATTCTGCTCAGCCCCGAGCACTGGGCCGAGCACGAGGTCTTTGCCCGGTCCGAGGTGCGCGCGGCCTATGACCGGGTCAACGCCGAATTTGACAAAGTGCTGGCCGCGCACGGCTACGTTCGGGACGGGCGCTGGTACCGCGCCGTGCAGCCGAACACCGACACGCTCGCCTTCTTCTGCCATTTTGGGCTCAGCTGCGTATTGATGAGCCATCTGATGAACTGCTCCCCCATGGTGCTCTGGCACGGACTCGCCATGGCTCCGACCTCCGTCACCGTCATCAACACCGAGGAGCGGCGCCCCGGCATCGCCATCTTTCGCGCCGCCGAGGTCGGAGATATCTCCCACCTCGCCGCGCATCAGCAGCCGCCCTCCTTCTCCGCCCGCTTCTGCGAGATTTACGGCAACGGCGAGCGGGTGGATTGATCGGGCAATTTGCGTTATAATAATAAATAAAAAGCTAGTATTGCTGAAAAAACATCGAGGTATTCACTATGCTGGAACTGCAGAACCTGAGTTTTCGCGTCGACGAAGACGGAAAAGAAAAGACGATCCTGGATCATATCAATCTGATCATCCCGAACGGGAAGCTGATTGCCATCACCGGCCCGAACGGCGGGGGCAAAAGCACCACCGCACGCCTGATTGCGGGCATCGAAACGCCCAGCGAGGGCAGCATTCTCCTCGACGGCGAGGATATCACCGGGCTAAGCATCACCGAGCGCGCCCGCGCCGGCATTGCCTTTGCCTTTCAGCAGCCGGTGCGTTTCAAGGGGATCCGGGTCCGCGACCTGATCCGTCTGGCTTCCGGCAAGAACATCAGCCCCGGCGAAGCCTGCGGCTATCTCTCCGCTGTCGGCCTCTGCGCACGGGATTATATCGACCGGGAGGTCAACGCCAGCCTCTCCGGCGGCGAGCTCAAGCGCATTGAAATTGCGACGATCCTTGCCCGCTCCAGCAAGCTCTCCGTATTTGACGAGCCGGAGGCCGGCATCGACCTCTGGAGCTTCCAGAACCTGATCGATGTTTTCCAGAACATGCGCAGCCGCATGGCAGACAGCTCGATCGTCATCATCTCCCATCAGGAGCGCATCCTGAACATCGCCGACGAGATCGTCGTGCTCTCCGACGGTAAAATTCAGAAGCACGCCAGCAAGGACGAGATTTTGCCGGAGCTCATCAGCCGCGGCACAGCGCGCACTGCCTGCCGCGCCGCGGTATAAAGGAGGTCGGAACGATGAAAGAACTTGACAGCATCCAGAAGCGGCTTTTAATGGAAATCGCCGACCTGCACAGTGTGCCGGAGGGTGCCTTCAACATCCGCGCCAACGGCGAGAGCGCGGGGCGCAGCTCCACGGCCAACATTGAGATCGTGCCGAAGGAGGCCGGCAACGGCATCGACATCCATATTGCTCCGCATACGAAGAACGAGAGCGTCCATATTCCGGTGGTTCTGACCAAGACCGGCCTGAAAGAGGTCGTTTACAACGACTTTTATATCGGTGAAGGCGCGGACGTGACCATCGTCGCCGGCTGCGGCATTGACAACTGCGGTCCCAAGGATGCTGAGCACGACGGTATCCACCGCTTTTATGTGGGGAAGGGCGCGAAGATCCGCTACGTGGAAAAGCACTACGGCTCCGGCGACGGCAGCGGCAAGCGCATTCTGAACCCCGGCACAGAGGTCTATATGGAAGAAAACAGCAGCGCGGAAATGGAAATGGTGCAGATCAAGGGCGTGGATGACACGACACGCACAACCACCGCAGAGCTGGCGGCCGGCGCCCGGCTCGTCGTCCGCGAGCGTCTGATGACCCACGGCGACC
>OCTX012062289.1_pt1 | contig 21487 bp, 10 predicted proteins | sample 1539691 | NCBI WGS metagenome assembly OCTX01 (sample SAMN02144231, study PRJEB22623) | gut metagenome | biome: sheep rumen | host: Ovis aries | place: New Zealand
ATGGTTCCCTAATACCATCATAACACTTGTGTCTGCTTTCTTTTCTCTTTTAGTTATTCAATCAGTATGGACTACAAAGTGCCTTAACGATTACACAAAATGCCTTGATGATTACAATAAGACTTTAAAGAAATATAAGGAACTGTTTTCATTATTAGAGAAACTAAATGCTTTGCCCGATAAAGCAATTGTTTCATTAAAGTAGTAATTTAAGTTAGTTTGTAGGACGAAGGACGCTGTGATAGCGTTTTTCGTCCGTTTTTCTTAATATATTGAGGTAAAAATATTTACCAACTGTCTAATTCAGGGAGAAATATTATACAGTTTACTTAAAAATGCTTAATATATTAAGAAATACGCTCAAAATATTGGGCGTAAAATTTGGAATTTTAGTAACTTTGCTCATGCTTAAACGAAGCAATGTCTTCCTTTTATGGGAGGCAGAAGTTTAACTTAAAATTTCAACAAAGATGGAAGACAAAACTCCCAAAACAAATGCTGAAACATTCGTAGAGGCTCTTACTGAAGCTCTCCTGAATGCGAAGAAGGCCGGTGGCAGCCTCGTAAATGCCAGTGGAAAGGCAGCTCCAGTGATTGCACCTAAGATGCAGCCTATTATGCCTTTCAACGCCTTGCTGATAGCACTCGCTTCTGACAAGGCAGGTTACAAGACAAACGCTGTCATGCCCTACATGGAAGCTAAGAAACAGGGTGTATCCGTCATGCACGGCAACAAAGGTGTTCCTTTTATGTGGTATTCACACAACGAGTATCAGAACACCGAGAATGCCGAGGACAAGATTTCCCGTACCGACTATCTGGCACTCGCCGACGATGAGAAGGCTAAGTACCAGGCAGTACCAAAGCGTGAGGTATCACGCGTGTTCAATATCGACCAGACGACAATGTCGGTTGTTGACAAGGAAGCGTATGCTGATATTGTTAAGAACTACGGTGCTGCAGAGGGAGAGAAGGATGTGATCGCCCGTGACAAGGCTACCCGTATCTCATTCAACAACTACGTCAAGGCTATTAAAGAGAACCTTGTGCCTATCCGCAAGGATGCCGAAAGGACATCCGAGGGTAAAGCTGTTTATGACCCAAGGAAGGATGTAATTCATCTGCCTGCACAGTCAACTTTTCCTTCTTACGGAGAGTATGTACAGGAGGCTAACCGTCTGCTTATTACAGCTACTGGTTCCACAGAGCGTTACGGCAGAACTGGTGCCACCAATTCTAAGGGTGTGTACGAAGGTATGCTCCACCGTGAGCGTCTTATTGTAGAGCTTGCTTCAGCGGTCAAAAATCTTCAGTTCGGTCTCGAAGCTAAGTTGTCAAAGGAGAGCCTGCCTCTCGTTGACGGCTGGGTGAAGTCACTTCGTGAGAAGCCAGAGCGCGTCAACAGCATCGAGAAGGAGGTTAACCGCTCCATCGCTATGCTGAACTCTGCTGCCAACGGCAAGAAGTTTACACTGAAGAGCGACCTTCTCCTGAAGGATTTGCAGAAGGAGAATGAGGTAAAGACAAACCTCTATGAGGGTGTTGACAAGTTCAAATACCTGATGGGGGTTAAGGACGACCAGGGTAAGGATGTGAACGTGTTCTACATTCAGCCTAAAGGACAGGACGGCTTCGCAGTAGTTCCTGAGAAGAAGGACGTTGAACTGTACTTCTCTGCACTGAAGAAGACTACTGCTGAACTCGACGCTACCAAGTTGGCTCTCGCCAACAAGTACGGACTCGCAGAAGAGGGTGCGTACAACCGCGTTGACATTTTCAACGACAGTCCTAAGGCAAAGAACCGCATTACCTCTGCCCAGGTATTCAAGCACAAGGACGGAAAGTACAGCATTTCTGCTGTAATCGACGGAGAGAAGCATACCCGCCAGCTCACTGCTACGCAGGCTTCTATCTTCTTCCTTGCTAAAGACAAGAAGGACTATGCCAAGGGTCTTGCTGTTAAGCTGTTCCCTCAACAGGTTTACAAGACGAAGAAAGCTGCCGAGAACGCCCAGAAGGAGGCACAGGACAAGCGCGTCAAGCAAGCAGAGGAGACAAAGGCTAAGAAGGCTCAGGCTAACAGCCCTCAGAAGAAGGAGCAAGAGCGTAAGGAGGCTAAACAGAGAGAAGAGTTCCGTAAGAACGTCATTCTCCCTGCTATTGCTGCCTTCGTCGTTGCCAAGGCAAACAACAATGCACTGCAGATCGTCAGCCAGCATGGTAACATGGTAGCTGTAGGCGATAACGCTAAGAAGCTGTCCGAAGCACTCAGCATTCCAGTTGAGGAGGTGAAGAATGGTAACGGCGTATCAACTAAGGTTGCAGTGTTCGCCGAGGAAGACCTTGAAAAGAATACCCAGGCCCTCAAAGAAATGGGAATTGACATCGACATCATCAATCCTGAGAAGCAGTCAGAGGAGAAGGTCGAGGTACGTCAACAGACTACCGAGACTGCCGAAGAGACTCAGACTATCACTACTCAGACAACTATTGACGAAGGTTCCGGTGAGGTGCTTTCTCAACAGGAAGAGGAAGAGTCGGAGGATAATGACCTTTCCGAGGAAGAGGACATCGACGAGGATGAGACACGTTCCGCTGGACGTGGTCGTTAAACCAACAAAGCGGTAGGAGAAATGCTTTCATGGTAGTTCTCCTACCCTTCTTTGTTTTGTATCCTTTTTAACTTCCAGAGAATTTTATTCCAAGGCAACCATAGAGGAGGTGTACATATAGGACACTTCTTTAGGGTGCATCATATATAATAGTTTTTGAATATGGAAAAGAACGAAGAAAATAAAGAACGAAAGCATCTTACTTATGCTGGTGATTTAGCTCCAACTTATATAGTAAAAGATGAAAACATTTTAGGACTTTTAGTTTCGCCACTAAAAAAAGGCAAACCAGTAAGAATAAATGTCATGGCAGTAGATTATTTGTCTGGCGGCGATCCTATGTTACTGGATCATCAGGTTACTGCACATAATTATCGTCTTGCAAGAAAATCAGATGAAGATAAGTTTAAAATTCATCTTTTTTATGACGATAAAATTTATATAACTTTCCCGGCTGTATTCAAAAAATCACAGGGAAAAGGTGCAGGACTGTACGCTGTTACTGCAATGATAAATGATAAGCGTCAGACACGTGTCCTCTCCAAGGAGGATGTGCAGAAGTATTTCTCTCTTGATAAAGAGGGAAAACAGAATTTTGCTTTCGAGCTGGCAGACAAGTATCTTGTCAAAGATCCAGGTAAGGAGCGTATAGCCGAAGCGAAAGAAAACTTCGAGAAGGCGATGGATGAGCATCTGGAACAGGAGTCAGCACAGCTACTGGAGGTAACATTAGCAAGGCACGATGTGTCTTTGGGTAACTTGTTCAGGGATGCCGAAGGAAAATACTATACTGACAGCGGCATTGAACAGGATATGAGTAAACCTGTACATCTGTATCGTCTGTCACCTGCTACAGATCCATACGGAGAGCCTGATGTTCTCGTTGATAACATCAAGGTTCTTAATCCTCCATCATATCGTGAAACTCGTATGCAACAGCATAGTTTTGACTATATGATGCTTGACAGATTGCGTGGTGACATCGAGGCATACCTTAACAAACCTGGTGATTGTCGCTTTCAGAACAAATCACAGATTTGGGGTCAAGACACAGAGGTTCTTGTGAAGGAAATGCGTAAGCTGTGGGATAAGATACCTGCTGACATCAAACCTGAATGGTTGACAGAAGAGAAACTGAAAGATTACGAGACAGCTGTTACCAATGAGAAGAATGTATCAAACTTCCTTGAAAAGGTTGGCGAGGCATCCGATGGTAAAGAGTACAATATGTACGAAGACGAGGTTGACGAGGAGGAAGATGAAGAGATTTCTCGTGGGTTTCACCGTTAATCTTGCCCGACATAAGGGAAAGAGTAATTCCAAACCTGAACCAATATAGGGAAAAGGTTATTAGCACTCACTTTAAATAATTAGTATAATGATTAAAGGCTTTAAGAGAGAGACTTGTCCTCTCAGCGATTACGAGCAGGATATCTTGCTGCCTGCAATACTTTCAGTGTTGGAAGGTAAGATAGGAAGACAGAATGCCGTAAAGAATAAGGATATTATCGAGCTTCTGAAAAAGAAGTATAAGATAAATCCTGCCCGACTCCGTAAGGTGATAAACTACATAAGGATTAACGACTATCTGACAGGATTAGTGGCGACTTCCAAAGGCTATTATATGGTTACAGACCGTCAGGAGCTGTTAGACTATGAAGAGAGCCTGAAAGGAAGAGAGGACGCTATAAGGGAGGTACGAATGTCTATCAAGAGACAGAGACTGAAACTTTATCCGGACTCAGAGACAGAAGCGGAAGAGGAATAATCCTCGTCGCTTATTAAAATATAACCTATAACAAACTACTTAACACAATAAAACTATGGCATTAACAGAGAGTATTGCAAGGGATACCTTGAAGGAACTTGATGATATCAAGAAACAAATCAGCTTCAGTCTGAAGAGTCTGAACAATATGTTTGTCGCTGCAGTGAAGAACAACCCTGAGGCTAATGTCAAATTCAAGGAGAATTTCGCGGCTACGATGGACTCCCTGAAGAATATGCAGGCAAACATAGGAAAGATGACCGAGACAATGGAGAATTATTCCAACTCTGAGGTTATCGACATATCTTTCCCTAACACTTTTGCCAAAGACTACCTGCAGGCAAAGATGCAACACCAGGACAGTATCCTCATGTATAAGTATGGCGACTACTATGTAATGGTAGGCGACGATGCTGAGAAGGCAGCGCATATCCTCGAAATGCCTACACAGAAGGCTGCATTAGGCGGTTCTAAGGATGACACTGTGCTTGTCATTCCTCAGTCTTATGCTGCATTCTACGGTGACAGAGTAAAGGCTACGCATGAGTCCGTAGTAATGGTAAAAGACACTCCTACTGCTGTGCTGACACCACAACAGGAGCTGGAAATGAATATTCCTAAGGAGTACCGTCCCTTCTTTAACGTGATGAAGCAGAGCGGAAAGACACGTGAAGAGGTGCGCGAGATTATCGCTAACCCAGAAGGGTTTGAGCACCTGCTGCCTGGTGACATCAAGCATGATGTAAAGGATTTGGAAACCGTGATTGATGAGACGTTTAAGAGTGGTATTCCTGTTGCCGAAAAGAATAATACAGAAAAGACTACAGAACCACGTCCTGAATGGCTGGATTATTTCGTTGACGATAAGGGTATAAAAGCACCTAAGACCGTTGACGATTTGATGTACGATATGTACTTCGGCAATATCAATCAACCGCTTCCTGCTGCTAATCTAAGGGCATATTTCCATAGATATTGCGAGGCATTGGATGAGCATATTGAAATGACTAATTCTCCTTACGTTTCTCCTGACGATAAGAAAACGCAAAGAGAGACTTTAGCTCAACGTAGAGAAGAATTTAAAACAGCTATTTCCGATTATTTCAATACCCAGCATAAGGTGATTGTGGCTGCTGTTGCAGCAGGTCTTTCTCCTGAGGATACCGTGCGTTATCTGGAGAGAAAACCGAAGGATATGCCTGAGGCATTGCGCAACGCTCTGCCTGAGGATATGCGCATACCTGCATCAAAGATGATGTCTTCACAGCAGATTGTTAACAGAGGCCCGATGGCTCCTGGAGAGGCATACGATATCCTCCAGAATAATGCTAAGAACTTTGAGGATTATAACAGGGCATTGACGAAGTATTTTCCTGTTATGGAGGATGTTCGTCAAGCTGTGGAGCGTGAAGCAGGATTAACGCCTCCAACTGGAAGAATTGCCGACCAGGGAAAAGGTTATGAGATTTTGTCATACACCCAGAACAACCACGTAATCAAGTTCGGAAAGTTTAAGAATGTTACCCCTGAGGAAATTCTTGAACTGTCAAAGAAATATGCTTCTGAGGGTATATTCCACAGACAAAATCCTACAGACAGAGTGCTTGGCAACTACGATATATTCTCTGAAAACCTATCTTCTGCAAAGAAATTTGCTGAGACAGTGGCGAATATGGATAAGACTCGTGGTTTAGAGAAAGAAATAAAGCAGCTCGGCGAGGAAAAGAATTACATAGATGCAGACATACAATTTGCCGACGGCAAAAAAGCATGGAAAAACCTCTCCGTGTTTACCGTGCAAGGTAACGACGCTTCTGATAATATAGTATTCTATGAAAATGCCAATGACGCTCAGTACAATTTAGATCCTGTATTTGTGGAATGGATACCGGAAGAGGAAAGGGCAAAGGTATTGTCTCTTGCTATAGAAACCCTGAAAGGGCTACAGCCTCGTATTGCTAACAATAACGATTTTGTCAAGAGCGTTACAGTCGATATTTCCTACAAGGGAGAGAAATATAAGGATGTAGTGCTCCCTCTCTATAAAGAGGGGGAAGAGCCTGATGTTCAAAGATATTATCTCCATAATGAAGATGGGCCTTGGACTGCTGCAAAGTTAGGCGACGATATGATAGACTTCCAGATTTACGGAGAATATGACAACCCTGAAATTCTTCACGTTTCAGCTGTATTATGCAAATTAGATGAAGATGGCAACAACTATGAACAGGACAGATCATTAAATCAAGACTTCCCAGACCCAGAGATACAGATATCTAACATCCGTGTTCAATACGTGAACGGTAAGGAGGAGGTGCAGGAGGTTAACGGAGGCATCATCCTCGATGGACCGGTTAGAGATAACTCTCAGAACGAAGAGCTTACTGAGAAAGAAGGTATCGACGAAGAGGAAGAGGTATCTCGTGGGTTCCACCGTTAAGTCTTACCTTGCCCGATCCAAGGGAAAAAGCAATTTCAAACCTGACCGCGATTTCAAGGGAAAGGTTTACTCTAAAGTCTAAAGTGTATTTTCAATATTCAACCCCTGCAATAGGGAATATTACTAATTCAAATTCTATTCAAGATGATTAAAGTTAATGAAATGACTATCAGCGGCGTGATAAGCAAGTCTGCTTCTCTCCGCAACGACGATGGTAAGTCACGTGTGACGTTTCGTGTGAAGGTGCTCGTACCTTCTTCCACAAACGACAACAAGTATCTGGAAGTGTTCGTTACCAAGGCGCAGCCTGAGAACACAGATCTGCAAGACCTCATTGAGGGTAAGCAGGTGGAGGTTAAGGGTGTGATGGATATCCATCCACAGAAGAGAGAGTCCGACACCAAGGGTGCCGACCCTGTATGTTTTCTGAACTGTGAGAAGGTGAAATTTACAGATCGCAAAGAGGGTACCCTGGATGTATTCACCGGTAAACTCTCGTTCATCGGCTCCGTCGCTAAGGCGATTGAGGAAAAGAAAGGTAAGAACGATAATCCGTTCCTGGTATTCCCGGCTTTCTCTGCCGAACAGGGTAAGGGTGAAAAACCTCAGTGGTTCTACCAGTACGTTCGCTTCATGAAGTTCCCGAAGAAGGACGATACAGAACCTCTCCGTCCTGAATGGCTTAAAGAGAAGTCAAAGGTGGAGATAGAGGGCGATATCCAGATATCCTCATACAATGGAAGGATTAGTCTTACCTCTCGCGTGTTCTCTATCAAGGAGCATACTCCAAAGCAGAAATAATTCTTCTTCATTTCAAAAAGGCAGTGGGAGCATCGCTCCCCTGTCTTTACCTAAAAACCAAAACAACTGAATTAACCGAATTAGACTTAACTACTCATGGCAACCAACAGGAGAAGACAACAGAATACAGGCTATACAACTCGTGAGGACGGCACAGCGATATCTATACGTGGTGCTTACGCAGAGGAAAACGGAAAGTTTTCTGAAGGACGCTTCCGTTCCTTCTACCACGTAGCTAAGAGAGACTTCAATATATTGCTGTCTATTGGACTGATAAGATCCGAGGAATGGCACCACACTGGAGCACGCTTTAACCGTAGCGATTTCTACGAGTGGAGCGATGCGAATGAGGTGGACTACAGTGAAGTATCGCTGGACGGACATTTTTCTGAAGGTTCATTGGCTGAGAAGTATTTCTCCAACAGAAAGGCGGTATCTGCTCTCGTAAAAGAGTCAGAGAGTAAGCCGTGGAAGTATGTGTCTGAGAATTTCGGTCATTTCAATATACCGTCTTTTGAGGATTACATCAAGGCGGCGGTTGAGAAGCCTGATGTATATTCTCATGAGAACTCTCTTAACTATAACCTTATCAGGATTACGGGTAAGGGTATAGAAGACTACCTTTCTGCAGGACAGAAAGAAGAAAGACAAAGTGAGCATTCTTCTATCTCTCTGCAGGGAGAGAAAGCTGGCTCTGCTGCATACCGTCGTGAGCTGCATCTGGACGTAGATAGAAAATATAACCGGATTGCGATTGACAGTATTCCTGAGGATATACTGCATGAAGCATACGAGAATGCCTATGCTGACGATATAAAGCATAACAGTGAGGTAGAAGGTAAGATAACCGAAGCTCACGCAAAGAACACAGCTTCCGACGGCAAAGAGAAGGTACTCATTCGCATAGCTGAACTGATGGGCGTAGAACACTCCGACGCGGAAAGAAGAGCGTATAGTGCTTCCATGAGCAACCTTGCTGCAGCAGGTCATTCCTGGAATGTACAGAAGAGACAGGAGTATGCCAGTCAGATCGACGCAGTCCTTGCGGATATAGAGAAAAAGCAGAAGGACTACGTTAAGAAACTGATAAAGCAAGGCAGGGCTGAGAGAAGGGAGCGCATAGCTTCACTTCCTCAGATGTTTGCCACCGAGAAGGAGGAAATGAATGGCAGATACGGATGGTTTGACGCTAATTCAAACTATAACCTCCCTCGTTATTATACTGGTGTTGAATTTAAGGACAGACGTGGTTTTAACCACTATAACGACATAAAGAAAAACAGCCTTAATATCATTGAGGTGCTGCATGACAAACGAGACTACGAGATAGCTTCCGGGCCTTCTAAGGAAGAGATAAAGCGTTTGCGTATGCAGAAAAGCGATGCTTCGGTAAGCGATATAGTCTCTACCAAGGATGCCATGCTACGCGATGAGCTGATACGCCGAATGCGTGAGAGCGGTATAAACGTAGTGACTAACGAACGTCAGGCACAGCGTGCGCTGGAGCGTGCTAACAATCGCGTGAAGTTCTCTGGCGATGCACCTAAGGGTGTAGCGGCTAATCCTGTGATATATACGTCATATAACGTCGATGACGTGGACGCACTGAAGGAAAAATATCCTTCTGGGCTGTCTGACAAGTATTATCACCATTCCACTGTGAAATACGGCTATCAGCCATTAGACACAAGGGAAGGAAAGAAGGAACGTCTGCATATCATCGGCAGGCTGACAACGGATAAGGTGGATGTTCTGGTGGTAGAGAACCCTGAGAGCGATAACAGAACACCTCATATCACCCTGGCTACGGCAAAGGGTATAAAGCCTGTTGCATCTAACTTTGAACTTGAAAAGTACAAAGACAAGATACAGCCTTTGGATGATTATGTGGATGTGACATTCACGAATAATCTGAGAGGTGGGATAGCTGCTGCCCCTGTCACCACTCCAGATTTCAAAGAGTGGTTTGGTGATTGGGAGAAAAAACCTGAGCAGGCTTCAAAGGTTATTGATGAGCAGGGAAGACCATTGGTAGTTTATCACGGAACAGGAAGCTATGGCTTTAATACATTCGATAATAAAGAAGCATGGAACTATGACTTAGACCGTGTTGAGAAAACAGGCATTTATTTTACCTCTGATAAGAAAAATGCCATAGGTTACGAAGATGAAGAGCTTGCACAGCTCACTGACCGTAATCATATAGAGAATGGCACCTATTCTGTATATTTAAATATGCGTAATCCGCTTATTGTGGATTATCAGGGTGCTTGGTGGAATGGTCGAAAATTCAACTACGAAGTTATTGATGAAAACGATAATGTTATCAATACATTTAACGCCCGTCGAGACGCTGAAAATTTCGTTGAAGATTTCAGCAAACAACATGGGTATGAACCTAAAATCAATAACGTACCATTATATAGTGGCTTGAAGCGTGTCTCGCAATACGTTTCAGAGGCTATTGAAAAGGGTTATGATGGTGTAATATGCAAAAACGTAAGGGACTCGCATATTGATAATCATTACGCCGAACCAGCTACAGATTACGTTGTTCTTAATCCAAATCAGATAAAGAGTGCAACAAATAATATTGGTACTTATAGAAGAGACAGTAACGATATCCGTTTCCATAAGGTAGAGGAGCAGCCAATCTTTATCAGCAATGCCATGCTTGCCCTTGATAAGATAAAGCAGGAGAAGGCTACTCCTGAGCAGTGGCTGAAGATGCTGGAGAAGAACGGAGGCATCAAGGCTGGAGAAGACCGTTGGACGGGATTAAGTGAGTGGCTTCGCTCAAAGAACGACACAAAGGGAAAGAGTAATTCTCTTACAAAGTCAGAGATAGTGGACTACCTCAATGAGAATATGATTGAGGTGGAAGAGGTGCATTATGTCGATGTACCTGGTCTTGAAGGTACAGAGCAGTTCCGTGATTATTGTCGTGAGTTTAATGATATTAAGTGGCATATTGATGACCTTTATAAATCGGCTGATAATAATTATAAAGAGTTCGCCGCTAATATGACTGAGAAATACGGTCAGGACTGGCGAAAACTACTTAATAATGATGAGAGCCGCCAAGAAAGATACCTTTTGCATGTCCGTGATAATTATAGTACAGGTCTTCATACCGTTACGGAAATAGCTTATAATGAGATGATATCCCGTTATGGTGATGACTGGGGTATGACTTTCGGCTATGATGAAGATGATGGAACGCTTTGGATTTCCGATGAAGACCGTGCTGTTTACTTTCTTGGTAATGAAGTTTCCGCAGATAAATCTATTAACGATACTCGTTTGCAGAACACTACTTTAGGGCTAACTAATAACCGTGAAATTGCCCTAACGGTTCCTTCTGTAGAGCCTTATATCATTGGTGGATATATGGGCGATGTGCATTTTGATGACGCTGGCGACGGACGCGCCGTAGCATGGGTAAGGTTTGGAGAGACGACTAATCCTGACGGAGAGCGCGTACTTGTCATTGACGAGATACAGAGTAAGCGTCATCAAGACGGAAGGGAAAAGGGATATGGCAAATCAAAAGAACAACTTATTAACGAAGCTGCTGCTGCTGAACAAAAACGTGTTGAGTTAGCAAATAAGCATCGTGGAGATTGGGAAACATATCGTAATAGTGAAGAATACAAAGCAGCTATGCGTGACTCCCAATTAGCATCTGATCTTGCATTAAAAAATACGGAAGCTGTTCCTTATGCACCATTTGAGAAGAACTGGCAGGAGCTGTGTATGAAGCGAATGCTTCGCTATGCTGCCGAGAACGGTTTTGACCGTGTGGCTTGGACTACAGGACAGCAGCAGGCAGAGCGTTATAATATCGGTAAGTTCGTTGACGGTATTTCAATATATCCATATAAAGCTCAGTCACCTTCAGAGAGTGACGGCCATGACTTATCAGTACGTCTCTCAGAGGGTACTACTTACGAAATGTTTGTACAGCCTGACGGTACATTAAACAGTAACAGTGATATGTTCAATGGCAAAAATGTTTCGGAGGTCTTCGGTAAGGATCTTGGTGAAAAGATAAAGAATGCCAACACAGAAACAATACTTAACGATGAAAGTCTTCGCATTGGAGCCGAAGGTATGAAAGGCTTCTATGACAGTATCCTTGTTAAATTTACCGATAAGTACACGAAACAATGGGGTGTGAAGACTGAGGATGTATTACTCCCTGAGTTGACTGACGAAGAGCGCAACATAGGTGTTACCATGCACTCTGTGCCTGTGACGGAGCAGATGCGTAGTGACGTGATGCAGGGTCAGCCGATGTTTTTCAAGACCCAGACAGGTACTGCCTACGGCTTTGCCTTGGACGGAAAGATATTCGTGGATACGAAGATTGCGACGGCTGAGACTCCTATTCATGAATATACCCACCTGTGGGCCGAGGTATTGAGAGAACAGAACCCTCGTGAGTGGAAGAATATAGTTTCACTGATGAAGGGTGCTCCTGAAATATGGAACAAGGTTGTGAAACAGTATCCGGAGCTTCACTCTGACGATGAGATAGCGGACGAGGTACTGGCACAGTACAGCGGTAAGCGCGGATACGAGAGACTGATGCAGATGCAGTCTGAAGGAGAGGTATCTAAGGGTGCTCTCGATAAACTCATGGAGGCTTTGGAGAAACTATGGAAGAAGGTAGCAGAGTTTTTCAGTATCCACTACACTTCCAAAGAAGAGGTTGCAGACCGAGTGCTCAGAGACCTGTTATCTGGTGTTAACCCCCGTCAGGAGGTGGAGAAATACCTTCAGAGGCAGGATAAGCAGTATATGAAAGCCGTAGAGCGTGGCGATGAGAAGAAGGTGCAGGAGATATTCCAGAAATCTCTCCGCTTCGCCATCGGTAACGGCATGACTCCATATATTGCAGTGGATGGCTACAGAGGAAAACTCGCCGGGCTTGCCCGTAAGGTGAAGACGATGGATAAGACGGCCATCAACACTGCTGCAGAGAAGATGGCTCCACTGATACCCCGTAACGCAGTGCTTGTTCCAGCTCCATCCCATAAGGGAGAAGCTACGGATATGCTGAAACTGGCTAAGGCGATATCACGCCGCCGCCATGTCGAAGTGATGGACGTACTGAAGAGTTACGAGAGGGAAAGGCAATATACCTCAAAGAAGTTTGGCGGTAAGGCGATATCTTCTGATAATATGGGTATAGTGGCTATCAAGGATATTCCTGAAGGTAAAATACCTGTTGTTATCGACAACGTGGTATCTACGGGAAACACCGCAGAGGCGTGTGTAAAGGCTCTGGGCTTCGGCATAGTGGTAAGCCTTGCTGACGCTACGACGGCATATAAGCATACAGCATCCCTGAAGAGCGCAGCTCCTGTGATGCGTAACCAGGCTGGTGAGGTGATACCTCTGTCTAAACGCTTTGATCTCTCTGGAGCAAAGTATATCGGTCATGCAGCAGCATTACAGAAGGTGGACGAGTTGAGTCTTGAATTTTCCGACACAAGAGAAAAATCAAATTCATCTGTGCAGGGCCTCGAAGGATATACCCAGGATGAGATAAAGGATATCGTAGAGTCTTATGTTCAAGACATCCTCGATGAAAGCGATATCGACGCTACAATAGAAAAGGTTACTGTCATTGGTTCGAGAAGTCGTAACGAAGCGAAAGCGGACAGTGACCTCGATATCCTCCTGGAGTATTCAGGAGAGGATTACCCGGAAGATGCGATGTACAATCTTCTCCACGATGATGAGAACCCTCTCGAAATCGAAGGCTTGAAGGTTGACATAAATCCTATCAACCCTCATTATTCTCTTTCTACGGAAGAGTGGTTAGCTCGTGATGCACGATGGAGAGAGGAAGATAAGAAGAAGATTACTAACAATAAAAATACACAGAATATGAAAGACAGTTTTAATAAACCTTACATCATTCATATCGGTACTGATGACCGTGGCATTGTGGAAGGAGAGTTCCATGTACAGTTCACGGACGATAATATAAAGCTCAACTTCGACGATATATCGAAGTACCTGAAGGAGAATGGTGGTGTTATGCGCCTGATGGACGGTAAACCTTGGTTTGATTTTTACGATAAGGCTTCTGCTGAGAGATTTGCAGAACAGATAACTTCTATAGGTAAGAATATTACTAACACAATAAACTCTAAAGAAATGGCTAATAAAACTACAACAAATGAAAAGCAGGGAAAGGAAAAACTCCCTGAGTCAGAAGTATTGAAGGGTAAGGCAACTGTATCTCCTGATGGAGAAGTTGTTTCCCTGACAAACGATAAGGGAGAGAAGGAGGATTTCCGCTACGTCCACGGTTGGACGCATGAAGACCCTGCTTTGCTTTACAGCAATACTCGTGTTGAGGTTTACTTCTATGACACTGAGAAGAAAACTATAGAGAATATCGACAACGAGGCTGGTATCGACGCTTACGAAGACCGCAAGGGAATATTCCTTGTCAGGGCTGACGAGTACGAAGAGGCTTATCGTCAGCTCGAAGAGCATGACCGAGAAGTTGACCGTACAAATGCGAAACAAGATACTACGGCTATCTCTGATACAGAGAAAAAACTTATCCACGCAGTAACTCTGACCGGCATCGGAGGAAAAGAATTTAAATTCCAAGACCCCGTAAAGTTTGCAGGTGATGCTAATGTAACCTCTCTGATAGACGGAGTATCCGTTTCAGAGGAAAAGGTAATAACCCTCCACTGCCGTAATATAGACCAGGCAGGGGTTACAGCTTCTTTTGCTCTTACCGGACGGGAAGATTATAGCCTGAAAGACCTTAAAGTCGCATTAGAAGCTGTTACGGAACAGAATATTAAAGCGGATTTACATGCTTTCCAGGCAAAGCATAATGAAGCACCTCTTTATGTTTCCGTCGGCGTTCTTTTCAACGGCGAGAAAACAGGTGAACAACAAATCATCAAACTCAGCGACGATATTGATGAGCGCGACGATGCAAAGGTTTTCTTTAACGTGGACGGCATCGACGGTTTTATAAAACTTGCAAAGGAAGATAACGGAGAAGATTTTAAGATAATAAATCCACATCTTCCTCACAGTTATGAGTTTTATCCTGCCAGTCTTTTCCTTGGTGAGACTGTAAAAAAGGGAGCAGAGATAAAAGATTATGGTATGTCATTGGATGAGAAGGAAAGCCACTTGGTAAACATTTTCGGATACAATAAGGACTATCACCTCTCTGATCCCGTTATGTACGCTTCCGACAACGGAGGACACAGGGTTTACGTCAGAGCTATTAGCATTGACGATGCCGGTAACATCACTCTCAAAGCTTCTTCAAAGGATTATTCCGACTCACAAAGGAAAGATTTCATCCTTTCTCCTAAAGATAAAGACTATACACTGTCTCTTGCAGCAGCGTATCAGTCTGTCCGCGAGGATATTGCTGTAAAGGTCTCTGAACTGGAGAATAAGGCAAACGAGAAGTTTGGTAAAGATTTTGAGTTTGACTATTGGAATGAAGACCAGGTGGGAACGAAGGTATCTCGTCCTGACTTAGGCAATATGCCTGATACTATCCTTATAGACAAGATTTCTATCAAGGATGGTAAACTGGAGCTTATATCTGATGATATGGGTGGGGCTATTGATATGTCAAGAATGTCTTTCAATGATATAGAGAAGATATCCGTTTCTCTCGACGAGGTACAGACATTTATTAAGCAGCAGGAGAAGGAAAATTCCAAGACTCTTGCCCCAGTTATTCCAACGAATGAACTGGTGGAGCAGTTTACCAACCTGAAGGAGAAACATCCCGACGCTATGCTGCTGTTCCGTACAGGTGATTTCTATGAGGTATATATGGACGATGCTAAAGATGCTGCAAAGGATTTGGGTCTAACAATGACGAAGCATAGCACGTTGAAAGAGGCTGACGGCAATCCTCTCCGTTTCGCTGCATTTCCTCATTACGATCTCGATACCTACCTGCCTAAGCTTATCCGTACAGGTCACAGGGTAGCTATTTGCGACCAGCTGTTTAACCGTGAGGAACTACAGAAGCAGGCTAAAGGACGTATCACTGAGACTGTAGGACAGAGTCAGGAGCTATCAAAAGAGACTGCTACAAAGCAGGTGGAGAAACCTGAACAGGAACAGGTGAAGGATAACGAGGTTGAGTCAACAGCCCTCTTCAAGGATAAGAAGATTTGGAACCTGGTTATCATCACTCCTGTAGGTGAGGATAAGCTACGTCAGGTGGTAGTACCTTCTCCTGAGGATATCGACGCTTTCTTCAAGGAGGCAAAGGGTAAGACAAAGGACGATGCAGAGTCTCTTCGTAATGCTCTTGGTGAGAAGTACCTGGCTAAGATTGCCGACGGTTCTGTTAAGCCTATAGAGAGCAGACGTATTTCATCGGACGAGAAACCTTCTTACGTGAAGCAGTATGCGGAACTGATGATAGCTAAGATACGCGAAATGAAGGAAGCACAGGATAAGGGCGACAAGAACGGTTGGAAGAAGCCTTGGATTGGTATCTCCGGCGTTCCTCGTAGCATATACGGCAACGCATACGTCGGTGCAAACAATTTCCTCTTGTCTCTGTACAGTGAGAAGATGGGATATAAGGTGCCTGTGTTTGCTACTCATTCTCGCTTCGATGACCTAAACTTCACTACTGATAAGAGGGGTAAGAAGCATCCTGCCACAGATAAGAATGGCAATACCCTACCTAAGGTGCACATCCTTAAAGGCGAGCATTCTTTCCCTGTATGGTTTACTAATGTGTCTTTTGTTAACAAAGAGACAAAGGAGAAGATTTCCTATAAGGAATACAGACAACTGTCAAAGGAGGAGCGTGAAGCCTACGAGATAAAGCGTGTTAAGGGCAGACATAACGTGTTCTGTGTAGAGCAGACTAATCTGAAAGACGCGCGTCCGGAGCTTTACAAGAAGTTGTCAGAGCCTTACACTATGAAGGATGTGACGAAGCAGGGTCAGGCGATTGACTTTACTCCTGTGGATCTGATGGTTGCAGAAGACCTCTGGATATGTCCGATAAACATCAAGGAGGGTAGTGACAGAGCGTTCTTCAGCCTTGGTGATAACGCTATCACCATGCCTGCTAAGACTCAGTTCTTTAAGGATGAGGATTACTACAGCACTTTGTACCACGAAACGGCTCATTCTACGGGTATAGGCCCATTGCATAACAGAGACTTCAGCGGCGAGTTCGGAAGTCCTCAGTATGCTAAGGAGGAACTGGTGGCAGAGCTGACGGCTGCCATAGTAGCGTCACTGCAGGGAATGACGAAGGAGATTAAAGAGGAAGATGCACAGTATCTGTCTTCATGGCTGGATGCTATAGAGGCTGACCCTGACTACCTGATGAATGTGCTGCATGACGTTGACAAGGCTTCAGCGACCATCAACCTACGTATCGCAGAGATTCAGGAACAGTTGAGTAAGGGCATTGGCGCGGATTACTCTGAGATACGCGAAATGAACAATGACCTGAGAAGCCGTTACTCTCCCGGACTTGTTATCGCTGCAACAGAACCAGCTCCAGAGTCTGAGCTTTCAGTGGAAGAGGAAGAGAACCTGGTACAGGAGGAGTCCCAGATACAGGAAGCGGAAGAGCATCGTGGTAAGGGTCTGAAGATGTAAGAGATATGAAGAAGGAGGAAAAGAATAAGAATTTCTTTTGGGCGCAGGCACAAATGCTTACGCCTACCTCCTTCTCTCGTCGAAACTCCAAGAAACTGCAGATACGGAAAGACCTCTCCACCTCTAACGTGGAGTGGGGAGAAGAGAAACCGAATACTATTACCCTCGTATTCTATTGTTGGGAGGAAACTTCCAAGAAAGAGATAGAGCAGTTTCTATCTTCCGTAAAGACGATATGGGGTATCGAGGCGTGCCACTACATCCTACACAAGGATACTGGAACGATGGTTCACGGTATATGGATGGCAAACCCATACGTCGAGATAGCGTTTCTCCGCAGTAATGATTTTCCTATCTACACTTCCCAGCGTGTTCTTGTAGAGAATACATGGAATAAGTACGAGGCAGCATTACTGGTGCTGTCTGAGGAGTTAGGGAAAGAATACAAACCACGTAAGTTTACGGCTCCTATGAGTTGGCTGCAACCGCCATTAGACTATATGACGGAGCTGTTTGCTGAGATAACGGGAAAGGAGCAGTACACAGGACGGAGTAACAAGTCCAACTTCCGTAAGAAGTCTATTGAAGATTACGCAATAAGGATGAGAAATAACCGGGAACTGTGGGAAAAGAAACTGTTTTCCGATAAGCTGGAGTGCCAAAAGTTTTTGGTGAAACACTTGTATTGACTTTTCGACCCAAGGGAAAAAGCAATTTCACGACCTGACCGCGATTTCAAGGGAAAGGGCATTTTCAAAAACTGAGGCATGATACTTAATAGATTATTATCGTAATAATATAATAAAGAACTTATTTATCAACTAAAACTATTTTAGCCATGAGATTTTATTCTGTTAACGTAAAGGACACTCATGTGTCGATTTACAAGGATGACAAGGAAGTATGGCACATGGATGTGCCGACTGTCATTAACGACGAGGAAGTACGCCTGAAGATGCGCATAACGAACAGTGACCGCATTGACCTGTTTAAGAGAATGAAGGGTAAGACTCCGAAAGAAATGGAGCAGATGAAGGAGGAACTGGCTGCCAGGTATAAGGAAAAGGCAGAGAAAGACCCCTTCTCTGGTATCATTGAAGGAAAGTACCCCAATCACCCCCGTAAGATGTCTATTCTCCAGTACAGCTCAGACACGGAGCTGAAAGCGATGAACAGCATGACGAGCGTTCTACAGGAGGTGTTCAAGGATGATCCGTTTGAGGAGAATGTAACAACCTTCAGTAAGATGCTGGAGAAGATAAATGCGAGGGTTAATGACCTGCATAGCAGACCAGAAGAAGAGGTACAGCTGTCTGGCAGTATCTATCCTTCTGAAATGGAGAAGCTGACAGCACACTCCCTCCAGGTGATGCTGTTGCTGACATCAAAGTTACGCCAGTGGCTTACAGAAAAAGAGCGACTGAGTCTTCAGAAGGAACTTGATAATAACAAGGAGGCGGCTGCACAGCAGGCTGCATCTGAGACTCACCTTCCGGAACACCACGACCATAACAGTCAGTTGGAGTATCAGCACCAGTCTTCTGAGAATAATGAGGAAGACGAGGGCGAGACGGAAGAGGAACGTAAGAAAAAGGCTGCTATGAGGGCCAAGAAATAAGGTTACAGGTTAAGAAATCGCCGTTTCTTTAACATGACAAAGGGAACGTGTTAAGATATCAAGAAAAAGGCAGAGAAGTTTATTCCCTGCCTTTATTCATATCATTATTAGTTTCTCTTGCCATCTGGGTTGCTTCATCACAGATGCTACGTCCATATTCGACTATGGGATTGACGGCTGTAGAGAGGATTTTTTCTGTTATATCTACAACGGTCTGGATGGAGTTCTGGCCTAAATCCTCCCAGTTGATATCAGAGACAGCATCAGACATTTCCTCTATCATGGATTTATTTATCTGAATGCCGTCAACACTTCCAGTACGCTGGTAACTGGAGATAACACTTTCTTCTGCCAGGAAGAGAGAGGCTATAATAGCGAAATATGCGACAGGTTTAAACATATCATATATCCTTTGTTTGCTGCAAAATTACAAAGAAAATGGGAATTTCACAACAAAACAGTAAAAAAGTTTTACATTTTCTTGCAAAATCGAGAGAAAAGTAGTACCTTTGCATCAGTATTTAAGGTTAAGGTACTTTTTCTACAGTATCTCCGACTTCAAAAGAAACAACATAATTGTGATTTGATGTAGAGATTAACACAAACATGAAAGGTCTGGAGGATGAAACAAGCCTCCAGACAATTCTAAAGCCTTAAAAGAGTTCTTTGAATTACTGGTACATGAATGAGAGGTAACACCGTGCAGTGGAGCAGTTGGTAGCTCACGTGGCTCATAACCACGAGGTCGGCAGTTCGATTCTGCCCTGCGCAACAAGAGAGGCAGGATGCTACATTTGGTAGGAGGGAGCCTTCACCGGTAATCCCCACCCAAATTCCTGCTGTCTCTTAGGTCATAGCATAAGACATCAACCGTTCTGACTGCCCATCGTTCTGTCTTAATGCTTCAGAAAAGGACTGGGGTTTCCCCGGTTGCAGGTTATCCTGTTTTCTGGCATGGCGTGAGCTGTGCTGACCTACTAATTTCTTAACCTCGGCTAAAGGAAAGAACATCGGGCCGGTTGTTCGGCCATAAGCTGAGGGCGACGACCACTCGGCAAGTCACCAAATCGGGGAGTCACCTCCATAGGGTGCAACTCCCCTAACAATGAGGGTGACATACAACCAAGCTCGCAGTATTAACATTTTAAACAGTGGTGCAACTCCCCTAACAATGTTGGTGACATACAACATCATGACATCCAAGTGTTATCTGAATATTGGTGCACATACCCGAATAAAATGGGTGACATACAACTGGAGGGTCAGCCGAAGGTAAAGGATAAAAGACTTCTCATCATGTATCCAATATAAGCTTCAACCGCGTGTTATTGAAGTCTTGCTGAGAGATCAAGGTTTTGCTTAATTCCCTTGGTCTCTTTTTTTTGTGTTTAATTCTTCGGTTTCCCCATCCAAGGGGAAAGGTTAAGAGTACCCTCAAAACCCCATATTTACCAGGCAGATTTTAAGGTTAGTTTGCAATTCTGCTACCCTCCCCTGGAGGTGTAATAGATTTGGATTAAAAACGTAATAGGTTTTTATGCGTTTTTCTTCCAGACTTAGGTAATAAGGTTATAGGTTATACCTCCCGGAATAAGGCTTTACTACCTCATAAATAGTGTAATATATCCGTAATAGATATGTAATAGGTGTTATAACCAACTTAACATTGTGTTTTTTATTGTTTTTGCTCTTTTTTACACGATTTTAGTCATTTTGGAGGTCAAAAATGCCCAAAATTAACACTTTTGACAGACAAAAATCGCTCAACTGTATAATTTCGCCCGAATTATTATACAGTTTAGTTAATAAAGGTAAAAAGTTTGTACTATTTTTATCGTAACTTTTAGCAACCCACAAAATATGAGTACCTTTGTACCACATTTAGCTTTCAAAAGCATATTTTAGTTACACAAAAACAAGACTACAAAACTTAACTTTTGATTAAATTCACCAACACATAAATAATAAATAAGGTAAGAGGGAGATTTCTCCCCTACTAATATAATATTATATTATTAACTAAACTTTTTTATCCAATGAAGAAAATTTTTTCTATGGCTGCACTCTTCGCAGCTGGTTTGCTTGGTTTTACAAGCTGTTCTAATGATGATGTAGCACAGGGTGGAGCTTTCTCTCAGGATGCTCTGGCAGTGTCATTCGCTGCTGTTAAGACCGACGGTGCTGTTACACCTGCTAAAGGCCCACTGCTTTCTCGTGCCGCTGGTGTGACTACTACAAGTCTTACCAACATCTACGTACAGGCTACCAACTCTGAGAATGCTGTTTATTTCGGCGATGGTACACCAGAGCTATTTACTTATGATGGTTCATCTGAGTTCCGTAGCACCACAAACCACTACTGGCCTAACAACACCGCTCAGGGTGCTAACAACACTCTGAACTTCTACGCTTCTAACCAGCAGGAGGCTCTTACCGCTGGTACACAGGCTAACCCATCACCAATCGTTGACGATTACGAGTGCGACGGTATCAAGGACTGGGTTACTGCTACTGTTAAGGCAGGTGAGAAGACTATCCCTTATCCTCTGACTTTCCAGCACGTGCTTTCTCAGATTAAGATTACTGCAGAGGCTAAGGAC